>Ga0256835_1000326_pt1 | contig 36965 bp, 35 predicted proteins | sample PIR30metaG_FD_185972 | JGI IMG/M metagenome (GOLD analysis project Ga0256835, IMG submission 185972) | Hydrothermal vent microbial communities from East Pacific Rise, Pacific Ocean - PIR-30 | ecosystem: Environmental > Aquatic > Marine > Hydrothermal vents | place: Pacific Ocean: East Pacific...
GGCCACGGGCTTCGTGGCCAAGGAAGTGGTCGTCTCTTCCCTGGGCGTGCTCTATCAGGTGAAAGACGATGACGTCCACTCCCTGCGCGAGCGTCTCCGCGAGGCCGGCCTCTCGCGGAGCACGGCCTTGGCCTTCATGGTCTTCGTGCTGGTTTATATCCCCTGCATCGCTACGGTTCTGGCCATCTGGCGCGAAACCGGGGCCCTAAAATGGCCGGCTTTCTGCATTGCTTACGAACTCATTTTGGCCTGGGTCCTGGCCTTTATCATCTATCGCCTGGGCCTTCTGCTGGGCTTCTGAATCAACCCCGCCACTTTATTTCTTTCTCAAACGGCGACGCACAAAAGATAGCAATCCGGTCCCGGCCAGGACCAAAAGAGAACTGATAATGAAATCTACAGAAATATGGATTTGACAAAAATAGTGAATAAAGACAAAACAATACAAACATATAGGAAAAAAAAAGACTTAGGTCGATGAATCGTGGTTACAAAAAAATAGACTGCTATTAATTTGAGAAAGAACAGATCCAAATTTTTTTGCCACGTAAGCCTTTTGGCTAATTTAGGTAAAATAATAGCAATAATCAAAACCAAAAAATCCAGGTTAGTTACAGAAACAGCCCTATTAGAAGCTATTACATAAAGAATGTACAACAGACCAAGGGCGAGAAACAGCAAATTACAGTAAGAAGACAATCTTGGATAGAGAAGGATTTCCGAATTAAAATCTAAAAAGTAAAAGTAAAAAACACTAAGAAAGAAGATTGAAGTTAGAAAGAAAAATTTAGACAAAATTTCAAAGCGCCAGAGAAAGAGCATTATCAAAAAAAGAAATCCGGACAATACGCCCAAATCCGGCGGGATTTCTCTCAAAAGGAAAGGAATAGAAACATAGAAAGATCCTAAAAGGACGATCATTGAAACAAAAGCGTAATAAGCCACTTTTGTCCGCACAAATTCATTTTTCGGGGGAGAAAACAATACTATTTGGGCAATTTTATTTAATGGAGGCAAAGCAGTCTTTTTCTTTTGTAATTTCACGACAGAATACACAAAAGCAAAAGAAAAAATCAGATAGCCAAAAAACAACAAACCATCCTGGCCAAACCTGCACAAAAACGCAACGGTAAGCATAAGAGATTGAAGCATATATATAAACAAGACAGATTGTTGATGAGTAAAACCCAAATCCATCAAAAGATAGTGCAAATGACTGCGATCTGCCTGAAAGGGTGACTTTCCCTGCAATATTCTATTACAAAAAACATAGATAGTATCAATAATAGGAACACCCAATAAAAGAAGAGGCAAAACCGGACTGTACATAGAATGTTGAGTAAGAATGATCAACAAAAGAGAGGCCAAAAAACCCAAAAATTGACTACCAGCATCTCCCAAAAAGACAATTGCCGGGAAAGTATTATATTTCAAAAAGCCGATAATGGCACCACAAATACTGAAAGCCAACAAAGCAATATTATAAGATCGCGATTCAATAGCCAAAAAACAGATAAAACAAAAGATCAATAAACATAAACCTGCAGCTAATCCATCAAGACCATCAGCCAAATTGATGGCATTTGTCCCCAAAACTAACCAAAAAATCGTTACAGGAACAGAAAAAGTGCCCAATACAAACTTTTGGCTATCCCATAAATACCCCAATGAAGAAATCTTAATACCACCAACTAAAGCTACCAAACAAGCAACAAAAATTTGAACAGCAAACTTAACCTTGGGAGACAAATTTAAAATATCATCCAAAAAACCAAAAAAAGCTATAATGGCAGAACAACAAATAATAAACAAAATGGTATTATCACCATGGTCCAAAAACAGGACAGGAATTGTAGACCCAACAACTAAAGCTATTCCACCTACCTTGGGAACTGGACGATGATGACGTTTACGTTCATCAGGAATATCTATTAGGTTAAGGCGAGGAGCAATTCTGATTAAAACTGGAATCAAAACACTAGTTATCAAAAAGGAAACAACTAAAGAGTATAAAAATATCATACCCTATTTTTATTTTACCTTTTTGACATTATTCTTTAAAAAAACGATTAACGCTAACTCTAACTTCCTAACAAAATCGTCCAGACGCCTTTGAGCATCAAAAACAGATTCTCCTTCTTTAAGAGGAGTGTAAACATGAATAGTCATATCATAAGTGTCAATGCGTCGTAAGGCATATAAAGACAAATAAAACCTATTTTCAAAAATGTTTCTTGCTATCTTATCTTTAGTTTGGAACCAAAAATAGACTAACTGTTTCCGATCCATCTTTTCAACTAACAGACTCGTAACTATAAAATCCTTATAAGGACCGGGCACATTAAGAATCTTATGAGTTGACTTTTCCAAAATTTTCCAACCGCTAGCCGGCAAACACACTGTAGGGCTATGAAAAAATTCCTCTGTTTCCAAAAAAGGAGTGGAGCGATATCCTATGTATAAAGTAACCAGATCGTTATTAGCGTTAAAATAAGTAGCTTGAAATGCTATTTCAGCTCCGGAACGTTTTAATATTTCAGGATCAACAGGTTCAGCCACTCCTTCCCAACCATCAATTCTGAGAGGGAAATTTTCAAAGCCATGGACTAATTCATGTCTGGGCAATGAGGAAACAAAGAAAGTTGATAGGAAAAGAATTACAAGAAAAGAAAAGGCTATAAAATAGGCCGAAGAATTATCAATCCTCTCCTGGACACGAGCAACACTGATCGCATCATGTTGAATAGAGATATTTACTTTGGTCTCCTCAGGAGGCAAGAATTTAAGCAAATAACTACAAAACATCAGCAAAAGAAAGGCGAAAATAAAGACAAACAACCCAGAAACCTCATGGAAGAAACCTTCAGCCACCTTAGGGCCTACCCATTTATAAAGAACAGCAATAATGGCAACCCGTAACCCATTCATTAAAACCGAGATAGGCAAGGAAAGCAAAACAAGCAACAACCTTTTAAACCAATGCCTCTGGAAGTAGTAAGCACACAAAATACTCAAAGCAATCAATGAGAGAACATATCTCAAGCCACTGCAAGCATCAATAACTTGTAGCTTTACCGTGCCCAAATCAATAACGTTACCATCTAGAAAAGCCGGAATACCCAATAAGGTGATGAGAAAATAGGCCAACCGAGAAGAAAGCAATTTCAAGGACATAGTGATTGGTGCATAAACATGTTGAGGCAAAGGAACAACAAAAGCCAATATCAAAAGAGGGACAAATAAAATACGAAAAACTTCTTTCCCGTAACAGAAAAGAACAATTGAAACTAACCACAACCACCACGAAATTCTAGCAGCAGAAATATCAGATCCTAAAATACCATACAAAGAAAACACAAAACTAAAAAACAGCAAAAACAAGGCCGGCCAATAGGGCTGTATTCTGACAGACTTTAAATCTCGCCTTCTTTCCCAGATAAGATACAAAGCTATGAAAGGAATTAAAAAGGCGTGAGTATAATCCTCATCAACAGAGACCTTCTTATATATCCCCCACAAAACAGGAGCGTAAATAACAGAAAGTAAGACAAAAATAGAAATTATCTGGAAAGTTATGTTTTTAAATATAGCAAAAATTTTCATATCTTACCCAGAAAAGGTTTAGCCAAAAGAACATATAGCGCAAAACCAAAATAAAAAACTACATCTTTAAACAGGAATTTCTTTTTTTAGAAATTTATGTTTTAAAATCCACCAGGTAGGCTTCCATATATATTTTTTCATCTGATGGGCTACACTTCCAATCATCCAACATCTTTGATCACAATTTTTTACTTTTTGCCTTATCTGTTGTGCTTTTTGCCCATTCCATATACTTTCAAAATTTTCTTCATGCAAATCTCCCATAACTTCATCCATTACGTTACAAGGCCTAACCTTACCGTAGGGATCCAGAAAAAAAGCATCAAATCCCATCTCACAAGGCAAAAGACGGGGCCTGCCTAGGATATAATTGATTATACCATAATTAAAGTAAGCTCTATACCAATCTTTAATTCTTTTAGAACAAAACAGTTCTTCGATAAGTTTTAAAACTTCGTTAATGGCTTCCTCTTTATTTTCAATTTTATTGTCAAACTTATGAAAATAATATGAGTTATGCACAGCAGCGGTCGCCAATTCCATATTCAGATTTCTTGCAAGTCTAAATAAAGTTACCAAATCTTTAACATTGTCACCAGAAATTGTCATAGCAAGGCCTATATCTTTGCATCCCATAGACTTCAACTCAAGAAGAGTTCTCAGAGCTCTATCGAAACCATCTTTAATGCCTCTCAGTTTAGCATTTGTGACAGGTAACCCTTCTATGCTTATCCGGATTCCCAAATCCTTATATTTTTTCATGATTTCTATTATTCTTTCGGTCCAGAAACCATTAGTACTAATAACTATACGCTTCGTTTTCTTTCTTAAGATCTCGATTATATCATGAATATCTTTACGCAAAAACGGTTCTCCTCCTGTAATGTTAATTGTACCAATAAAAGGCAACTTTTCCAGAAGTTCCGGTTTAAATTCTTCTTCTGGACGTGAGGGATATTTCCATGTATGACACATTACGCACTTAGCATTACACCTATAAGTAACAATAATACTTGCGAACCTCAATTTAGCCAATTTTATCCCCCTGCATAATATTATTTAAACAGGCTAAAATAAAGTTTCTCAAAAGCAGAAGAGATTTTATTCCAAGAATAATTGTCCAAAACGTATTTACTTGCTTGCTCCCCAAGATTCTTCACTAAATCCCTATTCTTTAGAAGGAGATCTAATTTATTGGCTAAGTCTTCAACACTTTTATTTTTAAAAGTGTATCCATATTGGTCTAATGCTTCCAGATTTTCAGGAATATCACTGGCCAAGCAACAGTTACCGTAACTCATAGCTTCCAACAAAGCCGTGGGCAAACCTTCTAACTCGGAAGGCAAAACAAATAAGTAGCAGTTTGAAAACAATTCCCGCAATAATTTACCAGTAACAAAGCCGGTAAATATGATATTTTTATTGCTTTTTGCCAATTCATAAAGTTCTTGTTTATATTTGTCTTCATGCAAGGCATCTCCAGCCATCACTAACTTTAACGAAGTATTTAAACGATTATAAGCCTCAATAAGATAATGCGCCCCCTTTTCTCTTACCAATCTCGCCGCAAAAAGTATATAACTGTCTTTTTCCAGGCCAAACTTTTCTTTTATTATCTGCGGCTCTTCTTTTTGGGGAGGATTCACCCCGGTTGGGATATACATACTTTCGATCCCGTATCTTTCTTTTAAATATTTTTGTTGAGTTCTAGAAACAACGGTGACCGCATGGGGAAAGCGCACAGAAGGGATTTCGGTTAGTTTCAAAAAAAATCTTCCGCCGGCACCCCACCTGGACCTTTGCCATTCGATCCCATGGCCTTGGACCACCACCTTTCTCCCTAAAACCCGGGGAAGAAAACAAAACATTGCCGGACCGAAAGCGTGAAAGTGCACAATATCTGCCTTTTCTGTAAAGATATGTTTTAGAGTCGCGGTAAAAGAGGCGATTAATTTTTCAAAACTTTTGGTCTTGATGGTGGGCACAGTCACAATTTTCATGCCCTTGTAATAACTATCTTTAGAATTACCATAATGCCGCATCGTATAAACCGTAACTTCATGTCCCTTTTTTACCAAGCGTGAACCAAGCTCCTCCGTATATTTTTCTATTCCTCCACCAATCGGCATACCTTTCAAAACTATGTAGGCAATTTTCATTGCGCCAAATCCAGGGCTTAACTATTAGAAATAGCTTTTTCATATATTCTAATTAAATTCGTGTAATGAACATCAGGATTAAATTTAGCTTCAACCAATTTTCTGGCTCGCTGCCCCATAAGCTTTATCAGAGAGGGATGTTTTAAGAGATCACTTATTTTTTCTCTAAGCTCATTGGAATTACCAGAAGTAAACAATATACCGGTTTTACCATCTTTTATCATCTCTGGTACCCCGCCGATATTAGAACCGATCACTGGCTTTCCATAAGCAAAAGACTCCAACACACTCATAGGAGCATTTTCATACCACTCAGAAGGAAAAACAGTGAACAACGCATTTCTGTATAGATTTTCTAATTCTTTTCCGGATTTATAGCCTTCAAAAGAAACGTTAGAGATCCCTTGATCACGAACATATTGTTCACAAATTGGTCTCATAGGCCCGTCACCAACAACTTTTAACTTTATATCCAAGCCTTTCATGGCTTTCAATAAAGTTAGAATTCCTTTTTCTTGCGACAATCTACCCACGAATAAAATATAATCTTTACCCGTATAAGAGGGCTCAAACTCTTTTACAGGGATAAAATTGGGTAAATAGACCAGTTTATTTTCATCAACACCTGCCTCAAGACACTTAGAAAGCAAAAAATTACTCGGACAGATAAAAAAATTAACTGCAGAATACTTTTTCATAAATAAACAAAAATATGCCTCGGCAGTATAAACGAGTGAAGCGACAAAGCTACCTTTATGACATCTTTTGAGCAAACAAAGATAGAACCTTCTACCACGACAAAGATCACAAGGCCGCCCATTATTTAACATCAAATATGAAGGACAAAGAAGTTTATAATCATGCAAAGTCAAAACAAAAGGAATCTGCTTCTTTTTGGCTACATCAATAATGGAAGTAGTCAACCTACCATAAATGTTGTGACCATGAACAATATCGGGGTCTTCTTTATCCAAAAGTTGACTAAAGTACTTAGCACAAGTGAGAGAATGTATTAAAGAAAATGAAGCTAAAAATTTTTTGTAAATCGGAGCATTAAGATACTCAATATCAGGAGGAAAATATTCGAGATTTTCTATATTTTGGGAATAACGACGAGAAAAGGGCAGAACTTTATGCCCCCTTTTTTTCAAAAGAAAAATTTCATCAAAAAAAACTTTTTCAGATCCTCCACGCAAATAATAATAATTATTTGCAAAAACTAATTTTAAAAAAAACATATTAACTTACAAATCTTCTAACAATAGCATCTTTAAAGTTTTTACATTTTTTCCAATTAAAGAAAAACATAAAAGGAGCTTTGACAATTAAAGTTAAAATATACAGAAATATTTCATAATAGCTTGGAGAAACTGGATAAAGTTTATAGCCATAGCTTTCCATCAAAATCCCATTAATTTTTTGACAAAAGTAAATTTCTGCAGAACTCAATCCTCCTTTTTTCCACCTAAACACCATATCTTTAATTAAACCTGTTTTTTTAACCGAATCTCCAAAAGAAGAACCAATAACAGGAATTTCTGTTACATCAAAATCCATACTGATCTCCAAAAAATTACATATTCTTTCCATTACAGCATCAAAATTTAATATTAAATCTTCAAATTTAACATTAATAACTCGACTATCATTTTTAAATTGTTCATACCGCATCACGGATGAACGCCATAATTTACTAATAATTATAGGATTATAGTTCACAAAAGATCTTATTACCTCATAAAAAGGATAATTTTTATAACCTATAAATCTCAATCTCCATCTATTTTTTTGGCTTAGTAATACATCACGAGGATCTCTCATCATATTAATGATTTTAACTTGCGGAAAAATATCAAAAATTTCTTCTAGATAATAAATATTTTTAGGAGTTTGTTCACACGGCATGAATTTATTATTTTTTTGAGCCCAAAAATAAAGAAAATTTTTGTATATATTAGCAGGAGTAAGATCATCATTTATGTCTTTAATATATTTTTCTGCTTCAGACAAATAAAACTTAAAAGACGGTTTAGAAAAATAACCTTCATGAACTATTGCTAACAAATTAGCATATATTTTTTTAGCCTCATCCAAAGATATTTTTTTAAAGAGATCTTTGCCTACCACAATTTCTTCAAAAAAATGTAATTCATGCTGAAATGTATATATACGTGGATGAGTACCAAGAATTCTAGCCATCAAAGAAGTACCACTACGACTACTACCTACTATAAAAATTGCGGGGAAAGTATTTACATTCAAACGCATATCTTTTACCAAAAATAAGAACTTGAAACTTTCAAAATTTCAAATAAAAAATTTTTTTTCTTCCATGGGACATAATACCAAGTCGTTGCAATCATGCCTAATGGTTTAGGGTCAAGATTCTTCATAAAAACAGAAAATCTTTGAATAACCCTTTCATCTTTAAATGTAGCTCCAATTACTTCAAACCCTTTTTCTCTCAAAAGAAGTACAGATGAATAATCAAGCTGATATGGATAATAGCTCCAATCAACCATAATAACAGATTTATTAATCAAATTTATAGCTTTATATAAATCTTTATATTTGCCATTTTTACTTTTTATAACCATATCAGCCCACATAATAGGCTTTACTCCTTGTTTCAATAAAAAATTAGCAACACGATTAACATCTTCAGCGAAAAGAAGATAACTTTGAGGAGGATTATATTTAATACCAAAACATTCATCATGACCTATATGAAAATATTCCGGCTGGAACAAATCCAACAATTCTCGAATCAAATCAAAAATAATAGGATACACTTCTTTATTAGGATCGTAACAGAAAGACTGTTTCTTTTTTTTAAAGCTCAAAAAAGCGGATTGCATCAATTTTGGATAAGCGGAAGCTAAAAGTTTTTGCTGTTTACAAAACAATTTAAGTTCTGGAATAACAGAAAAATATCGTTCTTTTGCAAAAGAAATTATGTCTCTAAGTTCTTCCTTTGTAAAAGCATCCGAACTAGATATTTCGGGATGAGTAGCATATTTTAAATTGTTATTTACTTGCAAAATCAAATAGTTAAATTTAAAGTGCGAAGCCTTTTCTATTATATTTTTAATAGATTTCGTGCCAACCTTTTTAGATATTACTAAATGCACAGCACGAAAAGAAAAAGTTGGATAATCTACTATCAATAGATTAGGAATGGACAAATATTTACTTTTGTTAACAATTTTTATATGACTCATCAAAAATATATCTCTAATAGTCTGAATAGCATAATACATGCCTCTAGCCGTTCTAAAAATAACAAAAAATGAATCTTTATTAATTAAGATGACATATCCTTCATCGTTTTCAATAGCAATATTCCAAGAATCCAAAATTTTTTGTGCCACAGGGTTGGTATCTTTCAAAAAATAAATTGCAGAAGAAAAGAAAGAAGGGTTAAAAGTTTTTGGCAATAAAGAATATCTAGATACACCACAAATTTTCGAATAGTCACCCAATATTTGATCAAGATTTAACCAAAAAAATTTAACTTGAGAAGAATATTCTTTACTATCTAAAAAAATTTTTGTACGAGAATCAAAAATAAAATCATCTTCACCAATCCAACTAAATTCTTTTACAGGTGGCACAAAAGAAAAAGAAAAAGAAACCAAAAAAGAACAAAAGAAAAATATCCAAAAAATAAAAAGAAAAAAGAATTTTACTTTGAACATCATAATTTAAAACATGCTTTAGAATAATTTTTATTGACCCACGCCTCACCTATACCTAAAAAAACCGGCAACAACCATGAAGTTGAAGGATAACCCTCAATGTTCTCTGTAAATCCACCAATAAAATAAGCACAAAGCAAACCTATCAACAGACACATAGAACGTGTATCATATTTAGAGAGTACAAACAATCTATAAACAATTAAAAAACGGAAAAGCAAAAAACCAACAAAACCAACAATTCCTAAATCAAAAAGAGCAACAAAATAATCACTTTGAGCAGAAGGAAAATCAGTTTGAGGCCAATATACTGTTCTCCAAGCACTATAACCCATCCCAAACCATAAAGCATTATTTTTGACCAAAGTTTGATACATCCATACCCAGACTTTTATTCTTGCATGAAACGAATTTATGCTATAAGATCCAGTATTTTCTATATAATATTCAATTGGTATAGAAAAAACGGATTTTAATTGTTGATATATTGGCGTAGAAATAAAGAACAACAACAAAAAAAACACAACAGACATTACCAAAAAATATCTAATAGGCTTATCTCTATGGAGAAAAAATAGAGTTACTGATAAAGATAATAAATATGATATGACACCGATTTTAGCCCCGCCAAAATATATCGCAATAGGAAGAGTAAAAAATACAACTAAATAGAAAAAGCGCGAAATTTTTCTAGTTTTTATATAATAACAAAAAATGGGAACAAGAGTAGCCACAAATATAGAAAAACTATGCGGATATTCAAAAAACAAAAAATGGAATTTAACATTTCTCGAAACCTCATAATTAAAATTAGATACAATCCCAAGATAGAGACCCAAGAAAGAAAGAAAAAGAAAAAAATAAGCCAAAAAACGAGAGAAAAATATATCAAAGTCGCGCAATTTCAATATTGTAATTTGAGAAAAATAGTAAATTGCCAAAAAAGATAAAATCTTGCTACCCAACCTGAAAAGATATAAAAAGTTTCTATGATAGACAACAGGGAAGACCAAAAAGCACAAATAAATGACAAAATACTTCAACAAACTATGAGACAGGCAATCTTTGTTATTTAATATATAATAAAGATGAAATAACAACAAAAAACCAGAAACCAAATTAATCACTCCCGTAAAACTTATAAAAGGCAATGATAAATGAAAGACTTTCTGAAAAGTACCACTCACCATATGGACCAAAAACAATATTGGAAATATATATTCTATTTTTAAAAAACAAAAAACAAACAAACCAATAAAAAGAAAGAAAAACAAAGCAGTAGCAATTTTAGCTAATATGGCATTTAAAACAAACATTTATTTAATTAAATTTCTATATTTTCGGGCTAAATTTTTTGCAATAACAGAATAATCTCTATATTTTGCCACATTTTTTATGCCATTTTCAGAAAAAAACTTTAGCAAATTCTTATTTTTTAACAAAGAACTTATACTATTAACTATTTCATTTTCATCCCATGGTACGCATATACCACATTGTAACTTCTCAATTAGCTCTTTCTGGTCAGGAATTTCAGAAGCTACACATGGCACGCCTAAAGCGGCATATTCTAAAATTTTTGTAGGAGATGATGTGCTAAATATTATTTCATTTGGTGGAGTCAACGAAAGACCTAAATCTGATACAAAAACATATTTCCATGCCTCTTTTTGAGGCAACCAACCTGTAATAATAACTCGTTGTTGTAAATCCAATCTATTAATTTCTTTTTCAATCCACGATAAATTTTCAGTAAGATGTTTCTGACCAATTGGGGCCCCCCCCACGAAAAGTAAATAAACATTTATATTACGTTCTAATAACATTTTTGTTATTTTCAATAAAAAATCCGCCTTTCTAAGCCTACTAACTTCTCCCAAAGATACCATAATAAATGCATTATTAGGCAAATTCAGAGATCTTCTTAATAAAGATCTATTAAAACCAAGCAAAGACGAAATTTCACTAAAATCTACCCCCATTGGAACGGAAGTCATTTTAGCAGCAGGTATTCCCTTTTTAACCAACCATTCTTTCATAGCATCACTTTGGACAAAAATATGATCAACATACAAAAAAAGTATTTTATACTGAATAAAATAAGTAAAATATCCCCTCAATTTTAAAAAAATTCTTTTAAAGATATTTATACTTCGATCTTTAGATCGAAGTAAATCTGTTTCTGGAAGGGGCCACGACATCCAATAAAAAAAGGGCTTTTTATAAAGTCTAGAAATTAACAAAGCTATTAAAGAAATAACTGCTTTGTCTCTTATTTGTAACACATCATATGATACAAGTTTTCTTAATATAAAGATAAGTTCCCATAAAGGATTTAAAGGCCGTAAAATTTTTGAAGTTTTATATAAATAAAGATTCCCAGCAGGCCACATCTCAAAATTATTTTTTACATAACGCGATATAAGAGAAGTATAAATTTTATGACGTGGCAAATACTTACCAAAAAGGCACTTGATATCTACCCTAAATGTCGGATAACTTTCTCGAATAAGATATAGAATCTTCATTTTATCAATCTTTTTAAGCTTTAATCTTTTGATTATAGTAAAGGATATCTATATTTAAAACTTAAAAATCCACCAATAAACAAAAAAGAAAGCTTCATAGAAAAGGGAATTTTTTTTCTATAATTTTTATCAAATTTAATTCTTACATCTTTCTGAAATCTCCATCGACTACCTGAAATATTATGGATATTCTCTGTTATTGGATATGTTAAAACTGTTCCATGAGATTCTACTCCAATCCATTTATATATCTCTAAAAGAACTTTTTCCGGAGAAGATACTAGCTCTTCATAAAAAACCTTCCGATAATGAATTTGTTTTCGAGCAAAAAGCTCAGCAGAAATATTCGAAAATGTCCACCTTAGAGCTGTTCTTACAGGATTTACGGCTGGAGTAAAATGATTAGCACCAAAGCTATGTTTAATTCTAGGAACAGAACATGACTGCATAACTGCCACAGGATCTCGTATTAGATGCAAAAAGTATACATCAAATAAGTCACTTTTAGCATAAATCTTAAGGCGAGAAAGCATTTTTGAAGAATCAACAATAAATTCAGAGTTAGTATGCTTTTTAACAGCTGACAGTAATAAATAATAATTTTTTTGAACGTTTTTCAAAATATCTTTTGAGACAAAGTCATAATAAGTGAGATTATTTAATATTCTAACAAATTTATTAGACGGATCACGATAATTCAACCTAAATTTATTGCCTTCCGGCAAAGAGTTTAAAATTTTACACCAAAACCCACATTTACTTATTGGTTTTTTACAGGAACATAGCAAATCTTTATCTAACCATTTATCCAAAAACATCAACTCCCCAACACTTTGAATAGCTGGATGATTATTTAATAAAAGATCTAGCAATGTAGATCCACTACGACCTGTAGGACCTATATATATTACTTTAATTTTTTCCATACTAAAATTCTAAGTCATTAACTTTTGATTAGCCTTAATAGTTTCTACCAATAACCAAATTTTAATAAAAGAGGAAAAGTCAAAATCCTTACAAAAAGTTTTTCCTTAAAAGACATTAATTTTTGCCAACTATCATCATAAAAAATCTCAATTTCTCCAGTCAAAAAGCGAATTGGATTACCAGATACTGTATGATTTTTATGTAAACAAATACGATTATTTTGAAAAATTTTAGAAACAAAATCTTCATCAATTTTCAAATTAAAAGAAGAAAATATATCTTTCAACATTTCTGATGGATGTCTAACAAAATCCTCATATCTAAGAAAATAATATCTATAAAATTTATCCTTAGCCATTAAAAAAAGAGAGTTTATCTTATTCCATTCGCGAACTGTTTTAAATAAAGAATAACGAGGCATATATACAACCCTATCGGTTATTTCAGGGCGAACCTTTTTCTTTTTCCAAGAATAAGCTACAGCACAACTATGCCTAACAAGATGTATAACGTATAACTCAACATTTTTAAGATTAGCCAGAACAAAAGCATAAAGCGGGATCTTAGAAGAATCCACAATAATAGTAGAAGAAGAAATATCAGCTATACCATTATAAAGCGCACCAAGTATATCTAAGTATTCATCCAAAATAGCATTGAATTTATCAGATCGGAGCTTCGGAAACAACAAATACGGAATATATCTCATCCTTTGAACACGTCTTCTTAAGCTAAGAACGTTACATATATCGAGTTCTGTAGCTTGACCAAAAACTTTTTTTGTTACTTGTGTCCAAAAGTTACATGAGTTAAAAGAATTACCACACCCACACAATTGATTTTCCAAAAACCCTCGTTCCCAAATATGGCATAACTCTCCAACCGGAAAAACACCGCGAATTTCACCTAAAACCCTTTCCAAAAGAGTACTACCACTCCTGCCACATCCTGCGATATAAAGTAACTTAATTTTGTCCATTTCTAATTAAAAATAGCCTAAAAACGGAGCTATCAATACCCAAACGTTTCCACACAAGACACCACAACAATAAGTTCCAAACAATCATAGAAATAGACGTTGCCGCAGCAGCACCTGCCATACTAAACTTAGGAATTAAAATCAAATTAAGCAAAACATTAAGCACCGCAGATATTGCTAAACCTAAAGCCGTATCTTTTTCATAACCCGTCATGTTCAACAACATTCCAACAGAACCAACCATAGAATTAACCAGTTGCCCCAGCAACAAAATCAAAAGAGGAACATAAGCTAAAGAAAAACTTTTTCCAAAAACGAGGACTAAAAAATTTTTCCCATAAAAAGCGAAAAAGACCGCAACAACAAAACTGAAAACAAAAACCAAACAAGACGCCTTAATAGCCAAGTTTTGAAGCTTTTCCATCTCAGACCTAGCATAAATAAAGGCAAAACGCGGAGCAACAACCATATTAACAGCCTGCAGAGCAAAAGAAGAAAATAGAGCCATTTGGATGGCTACTCGATAAATGCCAACATGAAAAGGTGACTCAAAAAATCTCAACATAACAATATCAGTTTGACTATTAATCACCCACATTCCAGCAATAAAAGCAAGAGGAAGCAAACTTAACAACCACTCTCGGTAAGCAAAGCTGGGTTTAACATTAGAAAAATTAAGACTCTCCAGAGCACGCCAAAGAAACCAAGTTCCTATTAAAAAAGCAAACAAAGAAGCCATGACATTAAGTGCCATAGCATTAGGAGGCGTTACTTTACGAGACAAAATAAAAATCTCTACTGATAAAAAAAGCAAAAATAATAATGGTCGAAATAAAAATTCGGGGATCTGACCGATAAGCACTTTACGTAATCCCCTCAAAGCTGCTCCTCTTAGATTTCCAAGAGAAGAAATTGGAACCAGTAAAAAAGCCCACAAAAATGTCTGTAGTTCTAAATCAAATTTCCAATCTTTCAAAAAGAACAACACAGAAAATGCTATTAAAACAAAAATTAATGAAATAAAAATAGCTATTTGAGTTGCCCACCTCCAAACACCCAACACAAAATCTGGTCTATTCTTAGCTATATTTTTAGCTGTTTCACGTACAACTAATGGAGGAAGTCCGGCCTGTAAAGGCACAGAAAAAAGTGTCACAAAAGCATAAGCATAAGCATATATGCCATATCCCTTAGGCCCCAGTTTCCTAGCCAAGATAACAGTTATTAAAAAAGAACAAAGCGCATGAAATATCTTCAGAAGAACACTCCAACTCGTTTCTTTAAACAGACGAGATATCACCAATCTTTTCATCTTGGACACGGGGACAAATTTAAAGGATAGATTAGTTGGGCAAACTAGTTAGACAATAGTTTAGGGAACAACTATTATATCTCCGGCCTTCAAAGTAATATTCTGTTCTAAATTTTTGCCCTTAATAACCTCTTTATAATTGAACTTAATTTTAACTTGTTTCCCATCAACTTCTCGCAAAATACCTATATCATCTGCATCTGCAAAAGCATTCAAGCCCCCAGCCAAGGCAAGTGCCTGCATAACATTAATTTTTTGCCCAAGGCTATATGCACCAGGTTTATTTACCTTACCTAAAACGTAAATATTGTAACTATTTACTTTGATTACCATTACTGTAACTACAGGCTCAGAAATATACTCGCTCAATTTTTTGGCTATTTCGTCCTGCAAGTTCTCAATAGTGCGCCCGGCAGCCTTAATTACACCCACCAAAGGAAACGAAATTGTTCCATCAGGAAGAATAACAACTTGCTTGGTCAAAGAATCATCTTTCCAAACGGAGATTTCTAAAATATCCCCCGAACCTAAAAGATAAGATGAATGCTGCGCAGATTGCGCATATAGAAAATGTGTATTAAACAATAGACAAAATACTATTCCGATGGCACGCATTATATTTATCATAGCAGTCCAAATAGCATTATTTATTTTTCTTGTCAACAAATAATACATCCTATATTTCTTCTTATATTTAAACAAGATTCTATAAAAGCTTCTTTTAAAGATAACCTAAATGGTATTTAAAAAGCAATATTCGATTATCCAAAAAACCACACCTGAAGGGAAAAATTTTACCCATAGAAGAAATAAATATAACCAAAAATTCCCTAAAATAGGAAAAATTTCTGGCGTCATTAAGTAACAGCTTCAAAAAAATTCAAGTAATCCCGTAAAAAAGTTCAAATAATTTCCTCTAGAGCTCCCAGGCTCTTTTTGGTATCCTAAGAGGGAAGATAAAAATCCTAAATTTAGGCAAGGAGGGGGCCTTATGAAGTTTTTCACCAAATCGAAATTTTATTTTGTATTATGTTTGTTTCTCTTCGCTCTTTACGGATTTTCCCTCCAGGCAGCCACGATAGGCACGGCCTCCGTAAAGCTGGACTGGGCCAATTTCACGATTGAAGGGATAGATATTGGATATGGAATACCTTCTATTACCTGGACTTCTCAGATGGAAGAGGTGGTAGGAATTATTGGAGGCTTTCAAAATAGTCAAAATAAGAATAACTGGTCGGATGCTTCCATTAATATCGCAACAGGAGGAAGTGAAGTCACATCTCTAGCTGATTCTACCCAGCTTTATACTGAGGCTGAATTAGTAGCGCCTGATAATGTCGATGTAATTGGTCAGGTAAATAGGACCGGGGAGTTTGTTGTTTCCGGGACAGGTGTTATCCTTTTTAAACTTCCTTATTCCTTTGAAATGGCCATTAATGACGATTCTTTTGCTACCTTCTTAACCAATACCGTTTCCCTTGATGTAATAAATACTGACGAAACCCGCTGGAGCAAAAATGGCGCATCGTTAACTAAAACCTCAACCGTGGATGGAATTGGCACCTGGACTGAAGATGGTTATTTAGTGGCCTCTATCTTTTTTGAGGACGGAGAAACGGGGATTCTTCAGGTAGAGGCTAAAACCGTGGCTCATAGTGCCGTTCCCATACCCTCGGCTTTAATCCTTCTCGGCAGCGGCATGATCGCTTTCCTGGCCATCAAGAAACGTCAATAGTCTTCGAACTAAAGGGGGAGAAAGTTTTCTCCCCCTTCCCCAACGATTCTCAAATCTCACATCTATTTACACTTCCCTCCTAGGCCAAATTCCCGAACCGTGCGGACGCAGGGATCGAGGAAGGCACTAAACACAGACTGAAGAGAAACACCTAAAACGCTATTGTAATTCCTTCAAAAACATTTCAACTTTTTCCTTCTCAGGAAAAGAATCATAAACCAGGGCCTTTTTGAATTCATTTTTCGCTAACGTATTTTGCCCTAAAGCCCTATAAACCAGACCTAAATGGTAATGATAACTTGGATTTTCCGGATCAATCCGGGTAGCCTCTAAAAGATCGTCAAGCGCTTTTTCATAATCTTTGGACTGATAAAAGATCCAGGCAGAGGTATCTAATAACTGAGGGTATTTGGGATATTGATCTATAACACTATCAATCAACTTACGTGCTTTTCTCAAATTTTCCGAAGTAGGCAAATAATTTGCATAAATAAATGCCAAGTTGTTTATCGCTACAATATGATTCGGCTTTTGTTCCAAGATTTTTTGATAACATTTTATCGCCTCTTTATATCTGCCTTCCTCTTCATAAAGAGATGCCAAAAGTAGCCAGCCATGAGTACTATTTCCAACTTTTTCTTCTAGCTTTTTTTCAAAATTTTCAGCAGCCTGATCGCCAAATTTCTGTTTATAAAGTTCTAATAAATTCAAATATGAATCCGGAAAACCCGGGTTTAAATAGATAGCCTCCCAAAAAGATTCTTCTGCTTTTTTGCAGTCGCCCATCTGTTGATATATCTTGCCAAGAGTAACCAAAACTAAAGCTTGCTTTTCTCCCGCAACCATCTTTAAAAATTTATGACTTTCACTTAAAGCTTGTTTATATCTTTGCCTAGATAAATAAAGATTCACTAACTCTGTAAAAGCTTCAACAAATGTTTTGTTAATTTGTAGCGCATTTTGAAGATAAAAGATAGCATCTTCAAAATGCCCTTGCTCTTTTTCCAATAATGCTAGCTTATAATAAGCTTGCTCATTATCAGAGCTCGATGATATTGCTTTCAAATAAATTTTCTTAGCTTCTTTCAGATTACCTTGGGCAAAATAAATATCTCCTAAGAGGAGCAAGGCTTTGGGATCATTCCGGTTAATAGCCAAAACTCGATTTAGATAATATTGAGATTTTTCAAAGTCCTGTTTTTGAAAGTAAATCTTAGCCAGAAGAAAATTTAAGACAGGATCATCGCTAGAAATCTGTAAGCCCTTTTTTAAAATATCAATAGCTAATTCCATCTGGTTATTTAGAAAATAGGCTCTGCCCAACAGTTCATAAGCTTCAAGAAACTTCGGATTATCTTTAATTAGAAGCCGCAATTCAGGAATAGCTTTGTTTGCCTGATTTGTAGCCAAATAATATTTGGCATTTAAAAGTCTGGCATGAAAATTTTTGGGATCTTTCTCTAAAGCATTGGTGATTTCTTCCAGAACCAAATCATACTGTTTATGACCCAAATAGTAATCAGCCAAATCAAGATGTACTTTTAATACTAATTGGTTATCTTCAGGACATCTTTGAAAACATTTCTTCAGGGTGGAAATATAACTTTTTTCATTACCATTTAATTTATAAAAATTCGCTAAAGACAAATAAACTTCCGGTTCTGTTTGAAATTTATCAACAGCTTCCTCCAAGAAGTGGATAGCCTCTCGTTTTTTCGATTTTTTCCACAAAACATCGGCTAACATGATGTAATTCTGGTAATTATCCGGCTCTTCAAGCAATAATTGCCTAATTTGCTGTTCAGCCTTATCAAGCTGATTAGTTTTAATATAAAATTGGACTAACAAGAGCCTTGTTTTTTTATCCTTAGCAATTGCAAACAGTTTTTTGTAAAATTTTTCAGCTTCATTGTAACGAGCTTGAGATTCGTAAAAACGTGCTATAAATAGATTTAATTGTAAATTTTGGGGCAAATATCGCAAAGCTCTTTTTAAGAGGTTTTCAGCAAGTACAATTTTCTTTTCATTAATATAAATTTTTGCTAAATAAATATAAGCTGCCAAATTCTCCGGATTCAATGAAAGAATATTCGATAATAACTGTACAGCCTCTTCTTTTTTCTCTTGGGCCACCAGGGCTATAGCTTTTAAAAAAAGTGCATCCATGTTTTGAGGGTTGCGTTCCAAGATAAAATTTAGCCTTTCTATGGCTTGATCAGGTTGTTTAGCCAATATATAAATATATGCCAATTTTAATTGAGCATCTAAAAGATCAGGATTTAGCTCTACAGCCTTTGAAAAATATTTAAATGCATCAGAAAAGTTTTTAGTATTATAAGCACACAAACCAACCATATAGTATGCTTTAGCAAACTTAGGGTCTATTTTAATGGCTTTTTTAAAATTGCGACGGGCACCTATATAATCACCCTTTTGGTAAAGCTCTAAGCCTTTATTGTAAAAATATTGCCTGGCTTTTTCTTTTAAAACACAAGAAGTTAAAAGAAGAGAATATATGGTAAAAATGATGTATATTTTTTTCATTTGCCTGCTATTTATTTTTATCCTCGAGGAATTTCCCTAAAATCGAATCGAATTTATCAAAAAAGAGGTTGAGCTTTTCAACAAGTAAACCTAAATTTTTCTCCAAAAGATTTAAACGTTCCTCAATTTCTTGCAATTTATGATCTGTGTTAATTTCACAAAGGCCACTATTTACTTCGCCTATGGCATTAGTATCAACATCAGAACTAAACAACTCTTCAATCACTTCCTTCACCAACTTTTCATCAATAATTCTTTTCTCATCAGCAAAACCATAAACTAAAGAAGCCTCACAAAGAGAATTTATTAAGCGGGGAATACCTTGAGAATGGACGTGTATAACTTTTACCGCTTGCTGAGAAAAAATATTCGGATTTTGGGCCCCGGCTACAGAAAGACGGTATCTGATATAATCAGAAGTTTCCTCCAAGTCCAATGGTTTCAAATGATATGATAAGAAAATACGCTGTTTAAGCTGTCGGAGAGAATCATGTTCAACTCTTTTTCTCAACAAAGGTTGACCAACCAAAATCAATTGTAAAAGATTATGGCTATCTTCTTGTAAGTTTGATAGCATCCGTATTTCTTCTAGCAATTCAAAATTCAAGTTTTGCGCTTCATCAATAATAATTACAGCTTGCTTATTTCTTAAATGCCGATCCAAAAGGAACTTTTTAAACCTATCCAACAATTGAGCTTTTGTTTCATGAGGTTCATAATAGAGATTAAAAGCGTGAAATATGGTTTGGATCAGCTCCAAACTGGTTACATTTGTATTTGTAATGAATGCAACATCTTCTTTCGGGACTTGAGAAAGAAATTTTTTAATAAGTAGAGTTTTTCCCGTTCCGGGATCACCGGTAATTAATATAAGACCCGCCCGATTCAAAAAAGCATATTCTAAATAATGAAGAGCTCTCTTGTGCTTGGGGCTAGGATAAAAATATTTAGGATCAGGGACGGATTCAAAAGGTTTTTCTTTTAAGCCATAAAATTTCAAATACATGAAATTAATAGTAATGAATTGAGGTTATTTCATCTGGTGGCATTTTATTTAAAATAATGCCCAAAACCGGCTTATCCTGCAATAACTCCATTGCTCTTTGAAATTGTTGCTTGGTTGTCCGATAACCTTCAACAACCAATAATACAGCATCTACATAAGAAGCTAAAACTAATGCATCAGCGCAAGACAAAAGTGGAGGAGAATCAAAAAATATATATCTATTTGGGTAGCGATTTTTCATCTCCTGGACCAGAGATTTCATACGCGGAGAATCTAAAATTTCGGTAGCATCACTAACCGGCTTCCCCCCAGGCAAGATGACTAACTTTTCAATCCCGGGATTAATCAATAAAGAAGATAGAGAAATGTTACGATCCAAAAGATAATCTGACAAACCTTTAGACTCATTGATATTAAATTTTTTCACAACAGATGGATTTCGAAGATCGGAATCAACCAAAAGAACCGTTTTCGTAACTTCCTTGGCAAAGGTTATAGCCAAATTGATAGCAACAATCGTCTTCCCCTCTTGAGGCAATGCGCTAGTAATGAGCAAACTATTCCAACCTTTGTCTTGAGTTCGTTGTAAGATTTGCGTCCTCAAAAACCTATAGAATTCATATACTTTGTTGTTTTCGAAGGCACATATAATTTTATTTTTTTTCAAATCCATCAAATTTACTTTAACTACCCTAGTTTGGGTATACTTAGGGGCAACGAATTCCTCTTCAACAGATGGGGACACCAACTCTTTTTTATCTTGCACTTGGAGATCAACAGAAGATTCCGAAGTCGTGCCTTCTTTCGCTTTTTTTAATGCTTTTTCAAGTTTGTTCATGACAGCCTCTTCAAGTTTCAGATTATCTAAATAAGTTTAAAACGATAGGCCAAAAATAGAGCTACCAAAAGTAGCACTATTCCAAAAAGGAGAATAAAAAGCAACTTTTTGCTTTTCTTGTGCTTTTCAGATTCATCTTCAATGATGGGCAAAACCCCAAGAACAGGAACATCCGTCACAGAGCTAATATCTTTAACACTTTTGATTGATTGATCCGTATATTCTGCAACCGAAACAGCCGCAACACTCACTCCTAACGCAAATACAAAACCAAGCAGTATTATAGCCAATCTGTTGGGCTTATATGGCTTTTCGGGGAACTGAGGAGGATCAACAATAGTGAATCTTTCTCCCTTTTGACTTTCTTCCATTCCCTCTGCGACTTTGGCTTCCAATAGTTTGTCCATCAACTCTCTATATTTAGCTTCAGCATTGGCTTTATCACGCAATAGATCTTGATATTGCTTTTCAACTTCCGGCATTTTCTCTAAACGACGCTGATATTCTGCCAACTCTTTTTCCAGCTCTGCCTTGCGTTGTTCTAACTTTTTTATCTCTAACTCAGTAGAAGCAATTTGCGTGCTAAGGTTTATATAACTAGGATTATCAGGTTCTTCTACAACTGAATCTTTTAGCTGAGAAGAACTTTTCTGGATCTTCTCCTCTAACAATCGAATTTCTTCTTTAAGTTTTTTAACATCCGGATGTTTATCAGAATAATGTTCTTGTAAACTTGCCAACTTGGCTTTCAAATTGGTTAATCTTTTTAAATCATCTTTTAATTCATTTCGAATTTTAACCTCTTTTTCTAGGCCTTCTATTTCCTTTTTAAGCTTCAAAACATCTGGATGCTTAGGAGACAATACTGCTATCAGGCTTATGTATTGAGTCTTTAGAAGTTCAAGCCTTTTTTCCGGGGTCAAAATTCTTTGTCCTGTCTCAGAAATTAAGGGCAAGTACGGATCAACAGTCGCCAATTGGCCTTCCAAATATATCTTACGTTCCTTCAACATAGCTATTTGGTCATCAATACGAGAAATTTCGTCCCGCAACTCTCGCAGTCTTTGTAAGTTCAGTTGCATTAATTCAGGCAATTCAGTCAAATGTTTTTCTTTAAATTTTGCTAATTTCTTATCTATATCTTCAATTTTATCTCTAAGCATTTTCAATTGACTCTGCAAAAATTCTGTTGTTTCCTTTGCTTTCATTTCTCTAGTTTTCAAGTTTTCTTCCAGATATAGAGAAGCTAAATAACTAGTAACCTGCTGAACTTTATTAGGATCTTTACCTTCAAAAGATAGGGTAAAAGCAATGGTTGCACTCCTAGCCCTTGGATCAGGCACTTGAGCACTTATAGTTTCCAACTTAATGCTGGAACGCATCTTCCCGACCAACTCATCAACCGTCAATTTTTTTCTCAAATCTGGGTAAAGATCAAAACGATTGATAACTTCTAACAAACGAGGACGACTCATAATTTCTTGTGTAATTATTTGCAATCTTTCTTCTACATATCCTGTAACAGTTGTTTTAACGAGATCGGGAGGAATATCCTGTTCTTCAATAAGAATGGTAGCTGTTGAACGATATACCGGAGGTATAAGAAAAGCAATAAAAACAAAAATGGTAAAGACAGAAAAAAAGGTACCTAAAAATATATTTTTCCGGCGTTTCAAAATAACCAGAACTTCGTGAATGCCACTATATTCACTAACACCCTTAGCCATCTACAACCCTCTTTCTAGATTTTTATAGAAAATAATTTTCAGACCAAGTTAACTTAAAATAAAAAACATTACGCGTTTTCGTATCAGAAGAAATTTTATTTTTATAGTACTGATAAAAATAGCTTAGATGCATAAATAAGTTCTCTGTAAGGCGATAACGAACAACAGGACGGAAAGAATAGCTATAGTAATCATATTTTTTGAATGATCCACTATTTTTCCCCGCATAATACCGCGCCCGAAAACCGAAAGATAATCTCTCAGTAAGGTCTCTCTTTGTTAAGAGAGATACATTTTTCTTCGAAAGAACATCTCCAACTATACTTGGAACAATGCTTTTTTCCAAAAATAACTCGATAGAGCCTTTCTCTAAGCGTTTTGTGAGCTCAAAATTTGCCAAAAACCCCCAATCATTTTGATCATACCGTTCGGTTACTTCAAAAAGAAGATTGCCGTACTGGATAAAATAAGTTCTCGAATATTCAGAATTTAAATATCTGGCTCCAACCAAGGCTTGCATCTGCAAAGTAGGAGAAAAATCATAACTCATTCCCAAGTAGTTTAATACATTACGCGAAAAAACAAGATCTGTCTCATAATAATGATAGGCACATATAGCCCTTAAAGAAAGGCGATCAAGCAAAATATTATAACTATACTGCGCAGAACCACCAACATATAAATAATCATAAAAGACATCTGAAGAAGAATGTACAACCGTACCAAAAAAGGACAAATCCAATGATTGTTTTTCAGTAATGGCATAAAGAAACCTTGATTGAGCACCGTATCTTTTTCTTGTATTACGTTCTAAAGCCAAACCGGTTTCAAGCCATTGGGATTCTAAAGTGGTATCCTTGATATAGTCAGCAGAAAATTCACTCAAAAGTTTCTCCGTAAAATTATAAGAAAAGGAAATTTTACTTTGATATTCTTCGGTATCAAGCTCAGTCCTATCTGCATAACGGATGATGTTTATACCTTGAGAAGCGGTAAAAGCACTCCTTTCTGTCTTAGAATAAAATGTTATTTTAGGACGAACATACGTCACGAAATCATCAATCTTTTTGGAAGAATACATATAGATGTTATCATCATAGCTCTCCTGGAGGGAAAAAAAGGGAGCCAACCATGTCTCAGCAGCAAACACAAAAGAAGGAACACAAATAAAAATTGACAAAGAAATAAAATGAAGAATTTTTTTTGATATGGTTTTATAAAAAATGAGCATTTTTGAGAGAAGCTTTTACCCCATCTTTTAAAAGATTTCAAGTGTAGCTATAAATTAGCAATTATTTCTCTATTTTTGTCCCTATTTCGCAAGCAAGATAGATAATTCTTTCGCTAGCGTTAACAAATTAATCTTCATAGAGAAGTTTTGCCCTCCCAACAATATTTGTGAAATTAGACACGACAAGAGTGAACGGCAAGATCTCGCCCAAATGTGCCAGAACTGTAAAAATTTTATATTCATTTAGCCTTGGTGCCAAAGAGGAGGTGGACCATAAAGACGTCCCCAAAGAGGTCCTCTTCAAATTCGCGGAAAAGTCTCCCCGGCCTCCCTTCCGGGTTACAATGACCACAGCGTCCAAATTGTTTTGCTTCAAGTGCAAAAATTCTCTTTACAAAAGGGAAATTTCTTTTATATAGCGAGTCTAGCATTAAGGGAATCATCAAAATATAACGCTTTTAGAGCTTAGAGCCTTTGGTGCTCTAGGGAAAACTAAAAAACCAAAGTTTAGGAGGTGCAAATGAGGAAGGCACAAAAAATCTTCTTGGCATGGTTCTTTTGCTTGGTGTTTGCGGTTTCCGTTTTTGCGGGCAAGATCAACCTAAACACCGCCACAAAAGAAGAGCTACAAACCCTTCCTGGGATCGGGCCTACCATTGCTGAAAGAATCGTAGAATATCGTAAGTCTCATGGTCCTTTTAAGTCTGTTGACGATCTGCTCAACGTTAAAGGTGTTGGTCAGGGAAAATTAGAAAAAATTAAACCTCTTGTAACGGTAAGCGGTAAGGGAACATCCTATAAGAGCAAAACCACTCAAAAACAAAAGAAAGCCCTAAACAAGACGAAAGAGAAATCCCAAAAGGGCCTGAAAAAGGCTACCAACAAAAAGACCGACAAGGCTCTTAAAAACAAAAAAGCCAAAAAAGCTAAGAAAGCTGTTAAAGAACAGAAGAAAGCCAAAAAAGAAGTCAGCAAAGCTAGCAAGAAGCAGAAAAAAGCATCTAAAAAGCAGAAAAACAGCAAAAACAAACAGAAAAAGGCTACTAATAAGAAACAGAACTCTTCTTCCAAAAAGTAAAAACAATTTCTGATAAAATAAAAAAAGGCGCCCTTGGGGCGCCTTTTTTTATTGGCACAAACCTTCTAAAACCTTACTTTTTCTCAAAAAAGGCCTTGATTTCCTCCCAGGTGGCTTCCGGGGCAAAGCCGGGGCAAGTGCGGCGGATAATCTCAAAGCTCTCTGCGTCGCGCAGGATGCTTGGATGAAGGGGCCATTGACGGCAATGGAAGGGTTTTACGGGATGGATGCGGCAGAGACTTTCTTCTTCGTCGTAGAAAATGCAGTGACCGTTTACGGTCTTCATTTCCACCCGCTTTCCGCGGCGCACGGTGTAGGTGGAGAGGAAATCTTCCAGAGAAAGCTCCAGGAAGGCCGCGATGCGCTCCTGCTCCTCCGGGCTCAAAGAGACCGTGCTCTCCCCCTGACAACAAAACCCACACCGCTTGCACTCAAAGAGCTTCTCCGCCATAGCCCACCCATTTTATCCCGCCGACACATATTGCGCCACGTAGAAGGTAGAATTTAATTGCCTAATTTGGGAAGTTAAGTTTCGAAGTTAAATTTCTGTGCCTGAGATCAATACATAGAATATTAAATCATTAACTTAGTGGCCATAGATTTTAATCGATAAAATAAGTTGAGAGCCTAAATCTTTCAAAATCAAATCTTGAAAATCACATATTTATGCCTTTTTGGCGCAAAGCATAATGGATAAATACTCCATTTGATTAATTTCATCTAAAAAATCACGATGCAACCCACAATAAGCTATTTCTTTGTCAATTGTCTCCAAAGGAAAGATTTGTACATTTTTCCAACCATGCTTTTCTAATATATTCTTGTACTGGAAAGGCCGAACTCTATTAGGAATTCCTCGAAATCTAAATAGATTGTAAAGCCATCGGGGATAACGATAAATATTATTAGGGTCTTTATCTCTAATCCACCGTGAATGGGTTTTCAAATCCACTTCTGCAACCAGAATAGCGCCTTTTTTGCAAACTTTGCTCAATTTTGAAATTGTTTCCTCTACATCATCAAAATGCTCAAAAGCTGCTTGACTAAAAACTATATCTATAGATGCCTCTCCAAAAGCAGAAAGAAGATCAAAATCGTCCCTAACAACATAATTCAAACGATCTGGATTGTTTAAATTAAATTTTTCGAGTTCTTCTTTTTGTTTTTCTATCGTTTCTCTGGAAATCCCAAGACTTTCCATTTTTTCAAACAGCTTTTCATAAAAAGACATAGGAGTTTGTTTAATAAGATAATTAACATCTAACGCATTATATTGAGCTGCACCAAGAGCAAGCAGATATAAACCTACTCCCAAATCAGAACCGGGACCAAGTTCGAGAATGTTTTTTCCATTTATATCTACTGTAGCATCTGTATATTTACGGAGATATTTTAACCAATGGTTTACAACATGAATATCATATTCAACACATCTATCTATTTCCGAAACATCAAAAGGTTTAGGAGAAGAATATCCTTTTAGGAAACTTTTTGTTTTCGCTAAAGCCAAAAAAGCGATTCCTGCTACATAAAAAAATTGATTTTTAAACGGCATTACAACTCCCGGTAAAATATTTAATAAAAATTCACAAAAAAATCCCGTCTCTTTCACTATATAGCAGGAAAATATTGAAACCCTCATCAAGATTTTTAAAAATTCAACAAAAAATGTCAACAGAAAAAACCGCTAGATGCTAGACCAACTTCTCAAGGGAACCCAAAAAAATAGAGTTATTTAGGACATAGGGTTTATTAAATTAACGGACATCGAAGTGGGCTATAGTAATCTTCCGCGAGTGATCACATGTAATACCCCGGTTTTTTGTACAACTTAAGCTGTTATTGCCATTGCTCCAGATGGAGCCTGAGGTCAGGCCGGAAGCGGGAGATGGTGGAATGGTCGGAGACAGGATCAACAGCGGAGAGACCAAGGAAGCGGCGGTAGAAGAGGTTTCCTTTGAGCATGAGTTCCATTTCGGGGTCGGAATGCCCATAAATTTGCTGGATGATGAGGATTTTGAACATCATAATGGGATTGTAGGCTTTACGGCCGACTTTGCTTGGGATGCAGAGAACAAAGGATTTGCTCAAAAGGTATATGAGGTGTTCACCTATGGTGAGTTGGCCGCTATTTTTCTTGAACATTAGCTGGGCTTCTTAGTTTTTAGGTGATTTTAACATAAGGAGAAGATTTCTCTAGAAATTTTGCGAAGGTCTCTCAATTATTTATTCCGCGTTAATACTGATTATTATATCAGAGCCAATGGTTTGAAACTTGCTTCTTCAATGGCCGCTAATATTTTTGTAATTGCCCCAAAAAATAATTAATGATGGATAATGTTGGATATATTATGACAAATGTGAATACCAAACCACTTCTTTTTAAAGCCAATAGCTTGGTCAGGTGCGAGCTTAATGACAATAGTATCTAGATATACAACAAGTTGTGCAAATGGCCATGTTCAATTCCATATCTCATATTTCAGTACGCCTCTAAATGACTTCTTATAATAGCCCATTAATTTTTCTTAACATCTTGCGGCAGGTGAACGCTGTTGTTAGGCAATATTACTTCTTAAAATTGATGATAAAATTTTATCTATTATTGAACGGCATATATATGCTTCATTGTTGCCTATATCCTCTACATCTGTTAATTTATTTACATATACTTTATTCCGCGTTTTTCTTACTGTGTGCATATTGTCTTTAAATTCAAACAATATGTGCCTCTCTGGAAGATGATTATTAAATAATTTAAACTTTTATTTTGCAAATCGCTATTTATTATTGCTTCTATGATAGTGCCATTTTGTTTCATCTGAGGATGAAGGTAAATATCATTAATATCTTCTCCTATTTTTGAAGTAAAAAATCATAATAATTTTCTTATAGAAGTAATCTACATATAAAATTACTGTATCACTTGCCTCGATAAAAGGTTCCCCTTTCCATAAAATATAAGGAGGCTCTACCTTATATTCACTTGGTGGTTGAAACAAAGGAGCTACATAAAGCATTACAATATGTAGTTCATAAGCAGCCAAAAACGGAACCAAAATTCTTTGCTCACCGTTACTTGGCGGCATAATGTTATCAGGCAAAATTTCTATGATTGTTTTATACAATTTTGTTCAAATCTTTTATATTTTTGTAGCCTAACGTCATGGAGCACTTGCCGCCAAGGAGCGCAGCGGATTGGTGGTCAAGTGCCCTTATTGTTGGCCGCTTCCGTTAAAATAAATTCCTTCCACATTTCACGCAAATAGGGACATTTTCATCTTTAAAATGTGTAATATCCATGAGATTATCCGCCTGACAAAAATTACAAGGTATCCATAGGTCCTTAATAAAGCTATCAATTGATAGCCGCCTATGTATTAGACGAACAACAGCTGGATCAACCACACAGTAAAAGTTCAAAGGTTTTTTCGAAGATGCCACACTAATTGTTCCTATTTGCTTAACAAGGCCCATGTTTAACCATGATGTAATTCGATTTCTAATAGAATTATAATTCACTTTAAAAATTTCATTCGATAGAAAATTAATCGTAAATAATTCTTGACCGATCCGTTGAATTTCTTTTATAGTTTTTTCTCCATATACTTCCTTGGTGATTTGCTCACAATATGATAAGATGCCTTGATCTATTGCTGGAAATGAAATTGATGTCGCCTGTGAATTGATCTCAGCCTGCATTGAAAAAATTTTTTCACAGATTCGTATTACATTTCTTGGTGATCCATTGGCTAACAAACAAATTACATCGTCTACGTCAAATTGAAGTTTTTTTTCGCAAAGCTCATTGAATGAGCGGATATTTTCGTTACTAAAAGCTCTTAATCGTTTAGAAAGAATTATTTTCAAATCTTCCCTTGACCAAGATAAGTTGTATTGATAAACTCTATCTGGACGAGCATCCTGGCAATAGAAAGGCTCGATCTTTTCCCAGAGAAAAAATTTAAATCCATATCCCCTCAGTCCTAATAATTCTAGATCTCGTAGCATGGGCCGAATCAGGCAATAAGTAGCCTCTGGGTCATTACCAGTTTGCTCCGTTTCGTCAGGTTTGTCTATTAAGATATATATAGCCTTAAAACCGAGTTGCTTGGTGAGTGAATATAAATATTCAAGTTGATATTTGTAAGTCTCTATTAGCTTTTTCTCCTGTTGTTTTGCTTCAGGGAGATCGATTTTATCCAAACCATAACGTTTGAGAAGTATATTCACTAGTGATTCAAGAACTCCAACGTTATTTCTCCAAAAATCTCGGAAACGTTCTGGTAATCCTTTCAGTTCCTTTAACAATTCCTGTAAAGAATCTCCTGTAATATCTCCCAAATAACTATGAATAAAAATAGAAAGATGTTTCTTATCCTCTTTTTTAAGCCTTCTAATTAGATCGGGATTATCAGCTAAATATGAAAGATATGCCACTAACAATCGAGAAATAATATTGCGTAAGTGATATTGAAGATTAACATCTTCAACCTTTTGACCAGCACCGAATTCATAACGGTCATATGTAACGGGTAGAAAACCGTTGTTAAATGCTTGCTCTTCTAACATTCGACGTAAGGCTGTCTTACCCCCCCCTCGAGGGGCTAATACAACACTTGCATTGGGCGTATCAGGATCACCAACAACAGAATCATAAAATGGTGGAGGGACAAAATATTTTGCTAATTCTGGTTCTTCGTCGGCATTGGTCTTCGAAAACGGATGATTAAGAAAGCCAAGCCTCGTAAATAATGCCATAAGAACTCCTTTTGCAAGGCGGCCAACGCCTAGGATCACTTGCCGCTGTGAAGCGCCAGCAGAACAGCGGTCAAGTGCGCCTAATTGTTAGGCCATATTATTTGATATTATTACAGAAATTATTTCATCTATTACTTTCCGGCATCTATAGGCTTCGCTGCTATCTATATCGTCGTCTAATTTTGCTAACTCATTAGCATGAACTCGATTTCTAGCAACCCTTACATTATGCATTTTCTCCTTAAAAGAACTCAAAATATTGTCGGCTTGTATATTATCTATTAAGTTTCTTAAACTAGTTCGTGTTAAATTTGTGTTTAATATTGCCTCTATAATAGTTCCATAATTAAGTACGGCCTCTTTGTAAAGTCCATTATCAAAAGCAAATAATCCATTCGTCCAATGTTTTAAAATAATATCTTTTCTTTTATTATTTTGTTCTGTGCACGTTGATCGGAATTTTTCTATTATAATATCTCCCATTTTCTGAAGAATAGGATCCGAAGGGGATTTTTTGTAAAAATAATCAACATATAAAATTAATTTATCGTTTTCGTCCAATTTGGGATTACCACTCCATATTATAAAAGGAGACTCTATTTTATATTCACTAGGAAGAGTAAATAAGGCTTCTGTCTGTAATGTTACTATGTGAAGTTCATAAACCGCTAAAAAGGGAACAAAAATTTTCTGCTCATTATTGCTAGCTGGCTTAATATTAGAAGGTAGAATTTCTATAAGCGTTCTATACATCGAGAATGACTCCTTATTTAAGGCCTAACGCCCAAACTCAGCGGCCGGCAGTTTCGCCAGTCCGCTGAAGTGATTTGTTAGAAAAATTCTCTTGAACTTGCTGATGCAGTACGATTTCTTCCCATTAGATGGGCTTCATATTCACCTTCATAAATTATTTCTTCTAATTTTTTACTAAAATTATGTGGAATTCTATTTAAATTTAGACCAACATAAGTCCCATTAAAACTTGTCTCATCCTCTGATACATTTCCGTTTTGTAAAGAGACTTGAAATTCTTTGCTTCCGATCACAAACCACCCATATTCATCCCCAATCCTTTTTAGGATATAAAGTCCAAAACCTGAATTATCATGTATATTATCTTGTATATTATCTATGCTAGAGACTCTACTAACCCCAGGTTCTAAAGCTAAATTAATAGCTTCTCTAGAAGAATTTATTGAATATCGTTCGTTTAATGATTGTTCGATACCTATTCCCTCATCGACTATTGATATTTCTACTGTACCATCATACCAGCGTTGGCCAAATATAAAACAATCGTCACATCGTGAATGTTCAAAAACATTTCTTATAATTTCTCTTATACAATAAGATAATATTTTATGTGACTCCTCATTTTCATTGTTATTATTTAAAATTATTGAAGCTAATTTTTTAGACTCTTGCAGTATAACATGACGCAACAGTATATATGGAGGACTAATTTGTGCAAGAAGAGCATATTTATTTAGTTTCTTTATTGGTATATATGTTGCAGATCCCCTAGCCTGTCCCATTTTTTTTACCGATTGGTAAAAAATATAATCAAAAAAACCTATATGGGCTAAATATGAATGAACATTTCTCCCATCAATACCTTTTACAAAAGTATTTAAACCATTTCGTTTGCGAATAGAAACAAATTGTCGTATTCCAGAACCAATAGCCAACATAGAAAACGGATATGAATAATACAATCCACTAAAATCAATATATACATCTTCATCGATATGAGCAAATTCTGCAAGAGTTAACACAAATGTGTTAACCGTAGATAAGTCAAATTGCCTGGGCAATTTTATCTTCATTTTTTCTAACGATAAAGCTCAGCCGCCCGCCGGAGCGCCAGCGGAGGCAGGTCGGCTGCAGCGGATGTTAGGTGGCTTTAACCTCAAAAAACACATATCCAGATCAACGCTTCTTTCCGCACCATGAGCAAATCCAGGTTCCATTTTGTGTGATAAACCAATCAGACTTTCCGCCTCCTCCACAGGGACACAATTTTGCAATCCCGATGACTCTTCCATCTGTGTACCAAGTTTTATCGCACCAAGTACACACTACTCTATCTGTTCCAATTAACCAATCTGACTCTCCTCCACCACCACATCCATGTAAAGCTCTTCCAACGGCACAGAAATCGCCTGTTATTTTCTTGCCACACCATGAACAGACAGCGTGATCAGATTTTATGATCCAATCAGACTTACCGCTCCTCCACAGGGACATAATGCCTTCAATACAGCTGGCTTGATTTCTACTATCCTAATCTTAATAATTTCATATTTAGCCATTTCCCGCTCTCCTTGGAGTCTTGTGGCCACCCAACATTTAAAATTGACCAGCCACCTCAATTTTGGGAAAATTATTTATCTTTTAATTTAGAAAACTAATGATAACATGGGCCGAAATCCATGTCAATAAAAATTGAAGTTTTTATGAAGCTTACTATTTTTTCAAAGGCAAGACCATCTTATCTCCGTTTGGATTAAGAAGGTTCTACGTTTCGGCAAAGTAAGAAGCGAACAACCCATCCCTCAAACGACCCTTAAGGGTTCTGTTAAAGACTAATAGAAAAAAATTATAAGTCTTATCAAGTCGAACAAGCCGAAGAGACTATCAAGCTTTACAACACTTTCTTCCTCAAAGAGGAAAAGAAATCACTGATTCTGATGGCCACTTTATCAGATAGGAAGTCAAACATTTTATGAGACTAAGGCGCTTTCTTAGTTCAGAAAAGGCTTATCTTTCTTTGTAATGTCCCCTCCGGGACTGCACAGGGTATAGTGCAGGAAGGAGGGAGGGAAAATGAGCACACCAGAACCTGAAGTCAAACGTTGGACAGCAAAACGCAAAACCCAATTGGTTCTAGAGAATCACTGTGGCTGAAGCCGCTCGGCGCTACGATCTCAAACCCAGCGAGATCCAAGTCTGACTCGATGAGGGCATAAGAGAAATGGAAAACTATCTTAGAGCCCGGCCATGGATATCCGAGAACAATACGAGGCCAAGCTTAAAGAGGCTTATGCTGCCTTAGGTGAGGCTCAGCTTGAGATCAAAGTCTTAAAAAAAGTGCAAAGCCTGCTCGACCAGGACGAGACATCGTAAGGTCGGTGCAGGCAGAACTCCGGGCCGAGGGACATAAGGTCTCGTTGACGAAACTCTGTTGCTGGCTTGGTATTCCAAGACGGACTTTTTATTACCGGCCCAAAGGGAGCAAGAAGCCCCTAGATGAGGAGAAAGTTAGCAAGATCAAGGAAGTTATCGAGAGGTTTCCGAGTTATGGATACCGGCGGATAGCCACGGTTTTGGGCTGGAATCGGAAGGTGGTGCAGAGGATTTGTCAGAGAAAGGGCTGGCAAGTGAAGAAGAGGATCAAAGGGAAACGGCCCCGAGCCAAGGGCTCATTTCGGTAGCTTCCAGGCCCAATGAGAGATGGTCCACGGATTTGACCAGGGTTTGTGCGGAAGAGACGGATGGTGCACGCTAGCAGTGGTGCTTGATTGTGCGACGCGGGAGGTTCTTGGCTGGCGCTTGGCGTCTCAAGGGAACGCGGCTACGGCAGAGGCAGCAAAGTACTACAACTTGAAGAGGCCACATCAGGCTTTGAAGTATCAGGCCCCATCTGAGGCAATGGCAATAGTAGCTTAAGTTGTGCAAAAACTAGGGGGTCATTACAAAAAGGATGCCAAGTTGATAAGTTTATTGATGCGAGAGAGTATGTCATCAGGTAGATTTTGATAGATGAGATGTTCGCTGATAGTGAGTTGTCTAGTGTTTTCTTTGAACATTAGTTTAACCCTTTAGTTTTTTGAGTTATTTTAGGAGGGAAAAGTTATTTTCTAGGAAATTTTTAAAGGTCTCATTCTTATACTTCTTTTATTAAATCATATAAGTTGTTTATTTTCCTTTTAAGATATCTTTCTATTTGTGGTTTCCCAAGCCAAAAAATAGAACTTATATATTGATTGGCTCTTTTTGAACGAAGTATAAAGCTTGCATCTTCATCTAAGTATATTGGTAGAACAACTGGTTGATTTATTTCATAAGACCATTTTTTTATTGTTTAAATGTTGCTATAGTAGGCTCTAATGGGCACTACCTATGATAGCATAAAGTTCTCGCCTATCATTTGGACTATTAAGAGGAATTTCATAAGTAGTTAATGTGTTTTCTATTGTGTCAATAATATATACATTTCTAACCCAGAGATTTCCACTCTTTTTAAAAGGTTTAGTTGTAATAACAGCTGTCAAAAAAGGATTAAATACTTCTTCCCAAGCAATATGTTTGCCCATTTCTGGCAAAGCTTTTGCTATTCTATCTACTCTTTGACTTATCAATAAAGTGCGCGTATCGATGGAACTCAATAGGCCACTTATTTGATAAACTGTTTTTCCCAGCCATCCCAAAGTTCCAAATATTACTATAACAACAAGAATTTTAACCCACTCTTCCCTTTTCATTCTTATTCTATTAAAAATCTAACGACTAAGCTCACCTGCCGCTATAAAGCACCAGCGGAATAGCGGTCAAGTACATCCTATTGTTGTTTTTTTCGTTTTTCTAATAATTCTAGTATCTTTTGGAGATTTTTTTCAATGGTAGATACTGATCCAACAATTTTTTTAATTTTGTCTTTTTCGCTACATTCTGAGCCCCAATCAACTTCTTCTAATCTTGAGACAAAAATTGATAATTTTTCTACTGATTCATCAAAATGTTTAAGATTGTGTTCAAAACGATAATAAGATCTAATAAAGTCTTCTTCGTTCTCAAGATAATACCAACACGGTGGTGGAGGAAATGGAAAGTCTTTTCTCCGCCGCCACATATCTATGAAATATTCGTGTAAGGCATCTTTAATGATTTTTTTTATAATCCGATATAATTCTTGATTATTATCCATACTCCCTCCATCATTTTGATTTTTCAAAAGCCTTGATTGTTGCGGCAACAATGATACCCATAAAGCAAATACCCAAAAAACCAAGCAATATACAAACAATCTTTGCTATCATTGTAGTTGGGTGTATATCTCCATATCCTATAGTTAGGAAGGTTATAAAAGCTAAGTATAAAGAATCACCAAATGGTTTATTATCACACACCCAAATAACTATTACCGCCGATGCAAACAATAATAACATAAATAAAAGTAGCTTCCATACAGCATAAAGTAAGCCAACAAAAATTTTTAAAATATTACTTAACCTCTTTGCCATTTTTATTTTTACAAAGCAACAACTAGGATCACTTGCCGACAAGGCACAAGCCAGAAGGGCGCAACGGAATGTCGATCAAGCGCACCCAATTATTAGCTCTTTTTTCGATTAAATAGTGGATAAAGTAATCCTAATAATTCCAAATATTACTGTAAAAACCACTCCTGCGATTCCAACAGGTATACCCCACTTGTTGCTCTTTCTTAAGTCATCAATTTCTGTGTTTTGTCTCCTGATTATTTCCTTAATCTGCTCTACATACATATTTGGGGCATTTAATGCTTTAAGCTCATTTTCGAGATTTCTTATAATTACCTTTTGTTCAAACTTTAACCTATAGTATGGATCTTTTTCTTTCTGCTTTTCTATTAACTTTAACAAAATATTTAGCTTATCTTTTTCATTGTTATCGCTAGATATTTTCGCAAAAGCATCTTCGAGCAACGGAACAATTCCATACTCACGTAAAACCCCTTTTGATTTTCCATCACATGAATTAAATATTACTTGACTTGGTCAGATAGAACCCCAATATCTTCATCCTCACGAATAACCTTTATTATTCAGATACCACCATATCTTTATACTTAAGCCCGGAGCTTTTTTCTTTTTCTTGCTTTGCGATATAGACAAACGACAAGACAATTGCCAAATACGATATGAGCGTAATAATCGTGAGCAATGGCCTTTTCCTAATCAGTCGAATATAGGCGTTTAATACATGTTCAATCATCTTTACCTCTAAACTTTATCTTCAAGCAAGCTAACATTCAAAATTGACCTGCCACCTCAATTTTGGGAAAAATTCTTATTTTTCAGTTTTAAAGGTCCCGATAACATGGGCCGAAATCCATGTCAATAAAAATTGAAGTTCTTATGAAGCTTCCTATTTCTTCAAAGGCAAGACCATCTTATCCGCGTTGGATTAAGAAGGTTCTACGTTTCGGCAAAGTAAGAAGCGAACAACCCATCCCTCAAACGGCCCTTAAGGGTTCTGTTAAAGACAGATAGAAAAAATTATAAGTCTTGTCAAGTCGAACAAGCCGAAGAGGCTATCAAGCTTTACAACTAGTTTCTTCCTCAAAGGCAAAGAAACCGCAGTTCTGATGGCCAGGCTTGGACTTTATCAGAGGTGAAGCCAAACATTTCATGAGACTAAGGCGCCTTCTTAGCATAGAAAATGCTTATCTTTCTTCGTCAAAGATCTTCAAGACTTTCTCACCCATCTTGCAGTTGAAAAGCGGGTAGCTCCTTCTACGCAGAATCAGGCCTTGAATGCCTTGGTCTTCTTCTACAAGAGAGTTTAGGGCAGGAGCTAGGAGAGACAATAGACGCGATAAGGGCCAAAGAAAGATGACGCCTTCAAATTACTCCACGTAGGGGATGGGGTCCTTTAGGCCGGCTTCGTGGAAGCCTTTGAGGCGGAGGAGGCAGGATTCGCAGCGGCCGCAGGCGCGGTCTTCGCGCTGATAACAAGACCAGGTGAGATGGAGCGGGGCCCCGAGCTTCACCCCGAGTTTTACGATTTCGGCCTTGGTGAGGTTGATGAGCGGGGTTTCGATGCGGATCTCGGTCTCCGGGCGGGTGCCCTCCTCG
>Ga0256835_1000327_pt1 | contig 36953 bp, 28 predicted proteins | sample PIR30metaG_FD_185972 | JGI IMG/M metagenome (GOLD analysis project Ga0256835, IMG submission 185972) | Hydrothermal vent microbial communities from East Pacific Rise, Pacific Ocean - PIR-30 | ecosystem: Environmental > Aquatic > Marine > Hydrothermal vents | place: Pacific Ocean: East Pacific...
GGTGATGCCTGGAGACAACGTGGAGATAGAGGTGCAGTTGATCAAGCCGGTGGCGATGGAAGAGGGTTTGAGGTTTGCGATCAGAGAAGGTGGACGGACGGTAGGTGCAGGTGTCGTCACCAAGATTTTGGAATAGGTGAAAGGCGATGGCTAAGTCGGACGTACGGATAATCATTCATTTGCAGTGCACGGAGTGTAAGCGGCGTAACTACACCACCACGAAGAACCGCCGGAACACTCCAGACCGTCTGGAGTTGAAAAAATATTGTCCTTGGGATAGAAAACATACTGTTCACCGTGAGGTGAAGGGTAAGTAACGCAGGCCAGTAGCTCGAATTGGTAGAGCACCGGACTCCAAATCCGGGGGTTGGGGGTTCGAGTCCCTCCTGGCCTGCCATTTTTTATGTTTAAGAGGCAGAGATGGCCAAGAGAAAGACGCGTCGTAAAAGGATGGCGGTTTCCGAGGCGGAGCAGCCCTCTTCTTCCGGAAAGGTGCTTCCGCTGCAGCGGGAGTTGGGTCCGATAGAGAAGGCCAAGCAGTTCCTCTACGAGGTAAAGATCGAGTTCAAGAAGATCACCTGGCCTTCGCGTCAAGAGACCATAAGAACCACCGTGGCCGTCATCAGCTTTACCCTTTTCATCTCCTTTTATCTGGGCCTGGTGGATGCAATTCTCTCCAAAATAGTTCAGTGGTTGGTTTATTGAGATGTCGCAACAGTGGTTTGTGGCTCACGTCTACGCGGGTTTTGAAAAAGAGGTCAAGGAAGGGATCGAAAAGGCCCTGGAAGAGGCCGGACTAAAAGAGAAGGTCTCGGAGATCGTGGCGCCTCCCGAAAAGGTCATCGAAATAATCGGTCTGCCTCGGGGTCCGGTGGTTCGCCGTTTTTATCCCGGTTACGTCCTGGTGCGCATGGAGCCAACGGAAGAGGTGTTGAATCTCATTAAGTCCGTGGACAAAGTAGTGGGTTTCATGGGCGGGGAGAAGCCGGTGCCCTTGCGCGAGGAGGAGGCCCAAAAGATCCTTGAGCGGTTGCGTCAGGCGGAGATCAAACCCAAGCCGCGCTATCAATTCGAACCGGGAGATCGGGTGCGCGTGGTACAGGGACCCTTTGCTAATTTCCACGGCGTGGTAGAAGAGGTGAAGCCCGAAAAGGGAAAGGTTCGGGTTTTGGTGAGCATTTTTGGGCGTGAGACACCGGTTGAGCTCGAATTCGCCCACGTGCAGAAAATCTAGTTTGTCGGGGTGAAGAGAATGGCGAAGAAGGTTATAGCGGTCATTAAACTCCAGCTTCCTGCGGGTCAGGCCAATCCCTCGCCGCCGGTAGGTCCGGCCCTTGGTCAGCACGGTGTAAACATCATGGAGTTCTGTAAGGCTTTCAACGCCAAGACCAAGGGTCAGGAAGGCATGATCATTCCGGCGGTGATCACCGTTTACGCCGACCGATCCTTCACCTTCATTCTGAAGACCCCACCGGCTTCGGTGCTCCTCAAGAAGGCCGCCGGAGTGGAGAAGGGGGCTTCCAATCCGAAGAAGGAAATCGTCGGTCGGGTGACCAGGAAGCAGGTGGAGGAGATCGCCAAGATCAAGATGCCAGACTTGCAAGCGGCAGATCTTGAGGCGGCCATGAGGATGATCGAGGGAACGGCTCGCAGCATGGGGATCGAAATTGTCGAGGGGTAAATAGCCATGGCAAAGAGAGGGAAGAAGTACGAGGAAGCAAGGGCCAAGATTGATCGCAACAAGCGCTACACCTTCGAGGAAGCGGTCAAGCTGGCTTTAGATACTTCTTACGCCAAATTCGACGAGAGCGTGGATGTAGCGGTGGTCCTTGGGGTGGATCCCCGTCACGCGGACCAGATGGTCCGGGGTTCGGTGGTTTTGCCTCACGGCACGGGCAAGTCGCCCCGGGTGGTGGTCTTTGCCAAGGGAGACAAGGCCAAGGAGGCGGAAGCCGCGGGTGCGGATTACGTGGGCGCGGAAGATCTCATCAAGAAGATCCAGGAAGGCTGGCTCGACTTTGACAAGGCCGTGGCGACGCCGGACATGATGCCTCTGGTTGGCCGCATCGGTAAGATCCTCGGTCCGCGCGGGCTCATGCCCAGTGCCAAGACGGGCACGGTCACCTGGGACGTGGCCAAGGCCGTGCAGGACATCAAGTCCGGAAAGGTCGACTTTAAAGTGGACCGTGCCGGCGTGGTTCACGTGCCGATAGGGCGCGTTTCTTTCGGGCAGGAAAAACTTTTGGAGAACTTGGCGGCCTTCTTCGACGCCCTTATGAGGGCCAAACCTTCGGCGGCCAAGGGACAGTACATAAAGAGCATTACACTTTCGACCACTATGGGACCGGGTATCAAGGTGGATCCGGCCGATGTCCGGAACCTGTTGGAGAAGTATCTCAAGGAATAAATGATTCCCGGTTGGGTCCCCCGGGGGTCATCACTGGCCTTGGGCCAGTTGTCAAAGACAGTAGGTACACCCAGAGGTGTTTAATCGGAAGGTGAGAGCCTTCCGGCCTACCGAGACCATGGGTGACCTCTGCCTTTGACGTTTAAAGTCAAAGGAAAGGGGGGAAGAGATTGCTCACACGAAAACAAAAAGAAGAGATCGTCAAAAAGCTCCAAGCCGAACTCGAAGAGGTACCTGCCGTTTTCGTGACCACCTTCAAAGGGATGACGGCGGAGGAAAGCAATGAGCTGCGCCGTCGTCTGCGGGAGAAGGGGGCACGCTACCAGGTAGTCAAGAATACCCTCCTGAGGCTGGCGAGCAGCGGGACCCCTGCCGAGCCGCTTCAGGAATTCATCGAAGGGCCCACCGGTATCGCCATCTGCCACGAAGATCCGGTGGAGATCGCCAAGGTCTTGGTGGAGTTCGCCAAGGAACACGACTCCCTCATCAACCGTGGTGGGGTCCTTGGCGGCAAACCCGTACCGGCGGCTTCTTTGGAAGCCCTGGCCAAAGTTCCGCCGCGCGAGGTGCTGTTGGCCCAGCTTCTTGGTGTCTTGCAGGCGCCTGTGGCCCAGTTCGTGCAGCTCTTGGCGGCGGTACCGCGGAATTTCCTTTACGTGCTTAACGCCATCAAAGAAAAGAAGGCTGAAGAAGCCTAAATTTTTTGGAAGGAGGCAAAATCATGGCGGTGACCAAAGAAGAGGTAATCGAATTCATCAGCAATATGACGGTGCTCGAGCTCTCCGAGTTCATCAAGGAGCTGGAGGACAAGTTTGGTGTTTCTGCGGCCGCGCCGGTGGCGGCGGTAGCCGCGGCGGCCCCTGGAGCAGCTGCTGAAGCCGCTCCGGCGGAGGAGAAGACCGAATTCGACGTCATCCTCACCGGTGTTTCGGGCAACAAGATCCAGGTGATCAAAGAGGTGCGGGCCATTACCGGTCTCGGCCTCAAGGAAGCCAAAGAGTTGGTGGAAAGTGCCCCTAAACCCATTAAGGAGGGAGTCTCCAAGGAGGAGGCTGAAGAGCTCAAGAAACGCCTTGAAGAGGCCGGCGCTACGGTTGAAATTAAGTAAAAAGCGGGTTTTTATATAAAAAGAGAGGGGCCTTCCTTGAGAGAAGGAGGAAGGGCCCTCTTGTGTTTTGTTGTTTTGGGAAACTAAAACGCAGGAGGCGAGGAGTTTATGTCAGAGCTGACCATTATCCCCGGGCGAGTTCGTCGGAATTTTGGAAGGGTAAAACCTCTCATCGAGGTCCCGTATCTCATCGCCATACAGAAGGACTCTTATCAGAGGTTTCTCCAGGCTGATGTGGCGCCCGAAGCCCGGGAGGAGGTGGGTATTCAGGGAGCGCTCAAGAGCGTCTTTCCCATTACCGACTACACCGGGACGTGTGAACTCGAATTCGTGGACTACACCATCTTGCCTCCCAAGTACACTCCGGACGAGTGCCGGGAGAAGGGCCTTACCTACGAGGCCCCCATGCGTTTGAGGGTTCGGCTCCTCACTTACGATATTGACCCGGACACCGGGGACAAGAGCATCCGGGACATCAAGGAGCAGGAGATCTACTTCGGCACGGTCCCCCTGATGACCGACGACGGCACCTTCATCATCAACGGGACCGAGCGGGTGGTGGTCAACCAGCTCCAGCGTTCCCCGGGAATCTTCTTCGATCACGACAAGGGCAAGACCCACGCGAGCGGGAAGGTGCTCTATTCGGCGCGCATCATTCCCGTGCGCGGTTCCTGGCTCGACTTTGAGTTCGATCATCGCGACTATCTCCACGTGCGCATTGACCGGCGGCGGCGGTTTCCGGTGACCACCTTCCTCAAGGCCATGGGGCTCTCCACCGAGGAGATCCTTACCGAGTTCTATCCGCTGGAGAAGTACATCATCGCCCCGGACCGGGTGGAAAAAGTCATCAACCCCGACATCATTCTCGGCCAGAAGGCCCCGCTTGATATCCATCATCCGGAGACCGGTGAGGTCATCGTCAAGAAGGGGCGCAAGATCACGCGCGCGGCGCTCAAGCGTTTGCAGGAAGCAGGGGTCACTTCCATTCCCATCCCCGAAGAGGAGTTCTACGGGCGCGTGGTAGCGCGCGACGTGGTCGATCCGGAGACCGGAGAAGTCATCGTGGCCTGTAACGAGGTCATCTCCAAGGAGGTCCTCGAGAAGCTGCGCGAGGCGGGGATCTCGGAGGTGGAGTGCCTCTTCATGGACATTCAGCGTTATACGCCCTCGTTGCGCAACACGCTCCTCATCGACAAGGCCAAGACGCAGGAAGAGGCGCTGATCGAGATCTATCGCCGCCTGAGACCCTCGAGCCCGCCGACCCTCGAGGTGGCCAAGGCCTATTTCCATTCTCTCTTCTTCGACGAGAGCACTTACGACCTTTCCGAGGTCGGGCGCTACAAAATGAACAAGCGCCTGGGGCTCGACATCCCGATGAACGTGCGGGTGCTCACCAAAGAGGACATCCTGGCCACGCTCAAGCATCTCATCGAGCTCAAAGAGACGCAGGGTCCGGCGGACGACATTGACCATCTCGGCAACCGGCGCGTGCGCTCGGTGGGGGAGCTGGTCGAGAACCAATATCGGGTCGGTCTCGTGCGCATGGAAAGGGCCATCCGGGAGAGGATGACCCTCCAGGACGTCGAGGCCCTCATGCCCAACGACCTGGTGAACCCCAAGCCGGTAAGCTCGGCTCTCAGGGAGTTCTTCGGTCAGGGGCAGCTTTCGCAGTTCATGGACCAGACCAATCCCCTTTCCATGATGACGCACAAGCGTCGTCTTTCGGCCCTGGGCCCCGGCGGTCTCACGCGTGAGCGGGCCGGTTTCGAGGTGCGCGACGTTCACCAGACCCATTACGGGCGGATCTGCCCCATTGAGACGCCGGAAGGGCCGAACATCGGACTCATCGTCTCTTTGGCCACCTACGCCCGGGTGAACCGCTACGGGTTCATCGAGACCCCTTATCGTCGGGTGGTGGACGGAAAAATTACCAACGAGATCGTCTACATGAGCGCCCTGGACGAGGGTGACCACGTGATCGCCCAGGCGACCATCGAGACCGACAAGGAAGGTCGCATCCTCCAGGACATGGTCCCCGCGCGGAAGGCCGGGGAATTCATCATGGCGCGGCGGGAGGACGTGGATTTCATTGACCTCGTGCCGGCGCAAGTGGTGAGCGTTTCCTCCTCGCTCATTCCCTTCCTGGAGCACGACGACGCCAACCGGGCGCTCATGGGTTCGAACATGCAGCGTCAGGCCGTGCCGTTGGTGCGCACGGAGGCCCCGCTTGTGGGCACCGGCATGGAAAAGGTGGTGGCCCGGGATTCGGGGCTCACCATCATGGCCAAGGGCGACGGGGTGGTGGAGGATCTCGACGCCACGCGCCTGGTGGTGCGCTACGAAGACGGCAACGGAAACGGCGTGCCGGAAGTTGACATTTACAAGCTCATCAAGTGGCGGAAGTCCAACCAGAACACCACCTTTACCCAGAAGCCCGTGGTCAAGGTGGGCGAGCGGGTGAAGAAGGGCCAGGTGCTGGCTGACGGCCCCTCTTCGAGCCTGGGTGAGATAGCTCTCGGGCGCAACGTGCTCGTCGCCTTCATGCCCTGGCGCGGTTACAACTTCGAAGATTCAATCGTCATCTCCGAGCGGCTGGTGCGAGACGACGTCTTCACCTCCATCCACATCGAAGAGTTCGAGTGCGTGGCCCGGGAGACGAAGCTCGGCAAGGAAGAGATTACGAAGGACATTCCCAACGTGGGTGAAGAGGCCCTCGAGAACCTGGACGACGCCGGAATCGTAAAGATCGGCGCTTACGTCAAGCCCGGCGACATCCTGGTGGGGAAGGTCACCCCCAAGGGTGAGACCCAGCTTTCGCCTGAAGAGAAGCTCCTGCGCGCCATCTTCGGTGAGAAGGCAAGCGACGTCAAGGACACCTCTCTGCGCGTGCCGCCGGGGATCGAGGGGATCGTGATCGACGCCAAGGTCTTCACCCGCAAGGGGGTGGAGAAGGACAGCCGCGCCAAGGAGATCGAGGAGCGGGAGATCGCCAAGCTCATGAAGGACCAGGAGGACTATCTCGAGGTGGTGCGGCGCAGCACGCTCAAGCGTCTGGAGCGCCACCTGACGGGCAAGACGGCGGCGGTGACCATCAAGGACAGCCACGGGGAGGTCATCATCGAAAAGGGTGAGCCTATCACCGCGGAGGTCCTGGCCCGCATCCCCATTCACAAGGTTCGTGAGTTGGTCTCCGGGGACAGCAAGCGCAAGGATCCGGTGGTGGAAGACATCCTGCGCACCTATGAGGTGAAGGTGGAGGAGATCCGTCGTCTCTTCGAGGAGCGGATCAACCGCCTCAAGAAGGGGGATGAGCTTCCGCCCGGCGTGCTCAAAGTGGTTAAGATTTACGTAGCCATGAAGCGCAAGCTCCAGCCCGGAGACAAGATGGCCGGTCGTCACGGAAACAAGGGTGTGGTCTCCAAGGTGGTGCCCATGGAGGACATGCCCTATCTTCCTGACGGAACGCCGGTGGACATGGTGCTCTCTCCCCTGGGAGTGCCTTCGCGAATGAACATCGGTCAGATCCTTGAGACGCACCTGGGCTGGGCCTGTAAAGAGGTGGGCCGCAAGGTGGCGGAGCTCGCCAAGGCCTACCAGGTGGAGGCGGTGAAGCAGATGCTCGCCGAGCTCTTCTCTCAGGAAGAGCTCGAGGAGTTCCTCAAGGACAAGACCGATGAGGAGATCCTTGAGTTTGCCGCCACCTTTGAGGACGGCATCCCGGTGGCGAGCCCGGTGTTCGACGGCGCCAAGGAGCCGGAGATCAAGAAATGGCTCAAGATGGCCGGTCTTTCCGAGACCGGGCAGACGACCCTTTACGACGGAATGACGGGCGAGCCTTTCCGGGAGCCGGTCACCGTGGGCTACATGTACATGCTCAAACTCCACCACCTGGTGGACGACAAGATCCACGCCCGTTCCACCGGACCTTATTCCCTTATCACCCAGCAGCCTCTGGGTGGTAAGGCCCAGTTTGGTGGTCAGCGGCTGGGTGAGATGGAGGTCTGGGCCATGGAGGCCTACGGTGCGGCGTACGCCCTGCAGGAGTTCCTTACGGTAAAAAGCGACGACGTTACCGGAAGGACCAGGATGTACGAGCGCATCGTTAAAGGGAACAACTTCCTGGAAGCCGGCTTGCCGGAGAGCTTCCGGGTGTTGGTGAAGGAGCTCCAGGGTCTTTGTCTCGACGTGGAGCTCATCGAGGAGGAATAAGCCCAAGGACGGGCTTCACATAAATAAATTCACCAAGAGGGGTGAAAGAGATGGAAGATCTTCTTTCTTACTTTACCAAGCCCAAGGATCCGATGAGCATCAAGGCCGTGCGGCTTGGTCTGGCCTCTCCGGAAAAGATCCGCGAATGGAGCCACGGAGAGGTCAAGAAACCGGAGACCATCAACTACCGGACGCTAAAGCCCGAGCGTGACGGGCTTTTCTGCGCCAAGATCTTCGGTCCGGTGAAGGACTACGAGTGCTTGTGCGGCAAGTACAAGCGCATGAAGCACCGGGGCGTGATCTGTGAGAAGTGCGGGGTGGAGGTCATCCAGAGCAAGGTGCGCCGGGAGCGGATGGGCCACATCGAGCTCGCCGCCCCCGTGGCTCACATCTGGTATCTCCGAAGCATCCCGAGCAAGATCGGAGCGCTCCTGGACATCACGCTCAAGGAGCTCGAAAAGGTCCTCTACTTCGAGAACTTCGTGGTCATCGAGAGCGAGGTGCCGGAGCTCCCGGTGGGGAAGGTCATCACCGAGGAGCAGTATCAGAACGCCCTCCAGACCTACGGGCCGCGCTTCAAGGTCGGCATCGGGGCCGAGGCCATCAAGCACCTCCTGCAGAACCTCGATTTGCACAAGCTCTCCCAGGAGCTGCGGGAGGAGATGTCCAAGACCCGCAGCGAGGCCAAGCGCAAGAAGCTCGGAAAGAGGCTTCGCATCGTCGAGGCCCTGCGTGACTCCGGGAACCGTCCCGAGTGGATGATCCTTGAGGTCATCCCGGTCATTCCGCCTGATCTGCGCCCTCTGGTGCCCCTTGAGGGCGGACGTTTCGCCACCTCGGACCTCAACGATCTCTATCGCCGGGTGATCAACCGGAACAATCGGCTCAAGAGGCTCATTGATCTCGAGGCCCCGGACATCATCATCCGCAACGAGATGCGCATGCTCCAGGAGGCGGTGGACACCCTCTTTGACAACGGTCGCCGCGGTCGTCCGGTGACTGGGCCGAACCGGCGTCCGTTGAAGAGCCTCTCGGACATGCTCAAGGGTAAGCAGGGCCGCTTCCGCCAGAACCTCCTGGGTAAGCGTGTGGACTATTCCGGTCGTTCGGTCATCGTCGTCGGGCCCGAGCTCCGGATGCACCAGTGCGGGCTTCCCAAGAAGATGGCCATCGAGCTCTTCAAGCCCTTCATCTATCACTGGCTGGAGAAAAACGGCCACGTGACCACCATCAAGAGCGCCAAGAAGATGGTGGAGCGGGAAGATCCTCTGGTCTGGGACGCCCTCGAGGAGATCGTCAAGGAGCATCCCATCATGCTCAACCGGGCGCCCACGCTTCACCGTCTGGGAATCCAGGCCTTTGAGCCCATTCTCATCGACTCCAAGGCCATTCAGCTCCATCCGCTGGTTTGCGTGGCCTATAACGCCGACTTTGACGGCGACCAGATGGCGGTTCACGTGCCGCTTTCCGTGGAGGCGCAGACCGAGTGCCGGGTGCTCCTCCTTTCGACGAACAACATCCTGCTTCCGGCCAACGGCATCCCGGTGGTCTATCCCACGCAGGACATGGTGCTCGGTCTCTTCTACATCACGCAGGAGCGGCCGTTTGCCAAGGGTGAGGGCAAGGTGTTCGCCAATCGGGAGGAGGCCATCCTCGCCTACGAGGAAGGGGTGGTTGACCTCCAGGCCAAGGTCAAGGTGCGGATGAACGGAAAGCTCGTGGACACCACCGTCGGGCGGGTGATCTTTTCGACCATCGTGCCCGAGGAGATCAAGTTCGAGGAATACAACAAGCCCTTGGCCAAGAAGGCCCTGCAGAAGCTCATTGATCTTTCCTATCGTCGGGCGGGCCCAAAGAAGACGGTCATCTTCGCCGACCGGATGAAGGACATGGGCTACGCCTTTGCCACGCGCGCGGCGCTCTCCATCTGTGTGGACAACCTGCGCATCCCCTCGAAGAAAAAGGAGCTCCTCGAAGAGGCCGAGCGCAAGGTGCGCGAGATCTGGGAGCAGTACCACGACGGTCTCATCACCGACGGTGAGCGCTACAACAAGGTCGTTGACGTCTGGGCCTCGGTCACGGAGAAGGTCACCGAAGAGATGATCAAGGAGATGGAGACCAAGGAATACGTCGGCCCGGACGGCCAGAAGGTCATCGGACCGAGCGGTAACCCGGTCTACATCATGGCTTACTCCGGTGCCCGTGGTTCTAAGGACCAGATCCGTCAGCTCGCCGGTATGCGAGGCCTCATGGCCAAACCCACGGGAGAGATCATCGAGACCCCGATTAAGAGCAACTTCCGAGAGGGTCTCTCGGTGCTCGAGTACTTCATCTCCACCCACGGCGCGCGAAAGGGTCTGGCGGATACGGCGCTCAAGACCGCAAACGCCGGTTATCTTACGCGCCGTCTGGTGGACGTGGCCCAGGACTGCACGATCACCGAAGACGATTGTCAGACCATTGACGGCATCGAAGTCGGGCACCTGATCGAAGGCGGTGAGATCATCGAGCCCGTGTGGGACCGAGTGCTTGGCCGTGTGGCGCTTGAGGACGTGGTTGATCCGGTGACAGGTGAGGTGCTCGTGCGGGCCAACGAAGAGATTGACGAAGATGCCGTGGCCCGCATGAGGGAGGCCGGAATCGAGAAGGTGACCATCCGTTCCGTGCTCACCTGTCAGAGCCCTTACGGAGTCTGCGCCAAGTGCTACGGCCGAGATCTGGGTACCGGGCGCATGGTGGAGATCGGTGAGGCCGTGGGCGTGATTGCCGCGCAGTCCATCGGTGAGCCCGGAACCCAGCTCACCATGCGGACCTTCCACATCGGCGGAACCGCGAGCCGGGCGGCGGAACAGAGCGAACACCGCGCCCAGAGCCAGGGTGTGGTCAAGTTCGTGAACCTACGCACGGTGCGCACGGACGATGGTTATCTCGTGGCCATGAACCGGCAGGGAGAGATTGCCATCATAACGCCCGATGGCCGCGAAAAGGAGCGGTATCCCGTGGTCTACGGAGCGCGCATCCGGGTGGAAGAAGGCCAGGAGGTCAAGCCCGGTGATCTGCTCGTGGAGTGGGATCCCTTCACCACGCCGATCATCACCGAGGTCTCGGGTCGGGTGAAGTTCGGTGACATCATCGAGGGCGTTACCGTGGACGAGAAGACCGACCCCATCACCGGTAAGGTCTCCATCATCGTGCGCGAATACAAACACACCGACTATCGTCCGCGCGTGTCCATCAAGGACGAGCGCGGTCGCACCATCAAGATCCCGGGCAAGGGCTATGCCCGTTATCTCCTGCCGGTGGGCGCCATCATCACCGTGCAGGAGGGCGATGAGGTGAAGGCCGGAGACATCATCGCCAAGATCCCGCGGGAGACCACCAAGACCAAGGACATCACCGGTGGTCTGCCGCGCGTGGCGGAGCTCTTCGAAGCCCGGAAGCCGAAGGAATACGCCATCATCAGCGAGATTGACGGCGTGGTCCACTTCGACAAGGAGATCAAGGGCAAGAGGAAGATCGTCATCCAGCCCGAGGTTGGTGAGCCCAAGGAATACCTCATCCCCAAGGGCAAGCACATCGCCGTGCACGAGGGTGACTTCGTGCGGGCTGGTGAACCCCTGATCGAGGGTTCGCCCAACCCCCACGACATCCTGCGGGTGCGGGGCGTGAAGGGACTGGCGCGCTTCCTGGTGGAGGAGATCCAGGAGGTCTATCGTCTCCAGGGCGTGCGGATCAACGACAAGCACTTCGAGGTCATCGTGCGGCAGATGCTCAAAAAGGTAAAGATCCGTGAAGTGGGTGACACCAACTTCATGATCGGTGAGCTGGTGGACAAGACCCGGTTCCAGCAGGAGAACGAGCGGGTGCTGGCCCAGGGAGGCCGTCCGGCAGTGGCTGAGCCGCTGATCCTCGGGATCACCAAGGCCTCGCTGGCGGTGGAGAGCTTCCTGGCGGCGGCATCCTTCCAGGAGACGACCAAAGTGCTCACCGAGGCCTCGCTGGCCGGCAAGGTGGACTATCTGCGGGGTCTCAAGGAAAACATCATCATCGGTCGTCTCATTCCGGCGGGAACCGGTCGGGTCTACTACGATATGAAGGAAGAGAAGAAACGCGCCCAGTTGGAGGCGGCTTAACGAAAAAGGCCGGGGGAAACCCCGGCCTTTTCTTTTTTCGGAAGGTGTTTGAGTTTACTTGCGGGAAGGGAAGGGGATGATCCTGGCGGAATCCTTCACCGGACTCGAGGCCAGGGTCTCTTCTATTTGTTCGACCTTTCCTTTTTCCAGCCCCTCGACGATTCCTCTCAGGGTGTTTACGGCTTCAAGGAAGCCCCCTTCACCGTAGACCATCTCCATGAGCATGTCGTTCAGCTTGATGCAGGCCCCAAGAGGGGTCTTGGCCCGCTTGCGTTCCATGTCTATGCGCCATTGAAACCGCCGCAGGCGGTCCTGGCGCTCTTCAGGGGCCTGGGAAATGGTCTCTTCGATCAGGGCCCGACGGCGGGCCTCAAAGGCTTCGGGGTCTTCTTGGGCCAGGCGGGAAAGCTCCTCAAACCATTGCTCGAAGTTTTCCGCGGGCATGCAGACCTCCGTTAGAAGGGTTTGATCTTCCGTTTTTCGGGGACGTCTCTCTTGAGCGGGACGTGGTTTTCCCCGTAGAGGACGGTCTTCAACCATTTGAAACCGAACTGGAGAAGGGCGAGATCGTCCTCTTTGATGCGTTCCAGGGTTTCCTTGTCCACGTCGTAGATCTCGAGGAAGCGGCTCTCGAAAATAAAACGCCGGAACCGCTCGGGATTGGTGCTCACCATGAAGAAGAGTTCGAGGCTCTTTTTGGGCACCTCGATGGGGCCGAGGGATTCCTTCTTCATGATGATTTCGGCCCATTCGAGGACGGGTTCTTCGAACTCGGGGATCCCCTGGGAGCGCCGATACTCCTCCACGGTGATCTCCGGGCCGCTATCGAGCCCCTGACAGAACCCTTCCTTGACGAGATAGTAGAAGTCTTCGTTGCGGCCTTCGTCCCGGTTGCGAAAGATGCCCAGCCCCAGCGGATAGTAGCGGCACGCCAGAGGACGGTCTTCGTAGACCGTGCAGCCCTTTTCGCTGACGAACGGACAGGTCTTGTGTTCGTCGTCCCGCATCTTGAGGCGGGCCACCGGGAGCTTGGACTTGGGAAGGATGAAGGGTTCCGTGTACTGGATAAGGAATTGGTCGGTGGTCATCTTGAAGCGGTTTCTCAGGCGCAGGATGTCGTAAGGGGTGAGCGGAAGATAGAGGTCCGAGCAACAGAGCTTGAAACAGGGCACCCCGGGCCCACACTGGAAGACAAATTTCGTGTGCGGTTCGAGTTTGATGGGAACGATGATTCTATCTGTTCCGCGCAGTTCGGTAATAGCTTCGCCCATGACCAACCCCTTTTGGGAAGATTTCTTCCATACTCTATTCCAAATCCCGGGGTTGGGCAAACGGCCTCAGTTCTTCTTTTTCCGCAATCTGGCGCCAAAAAACCCGTCCAGATCGTGCCGATGGGGATAAGTGCGCAGGAAGCCGTTTTCAACCAGTTCCTGGGCCGAAGGCGGAAGGGCCTTGCGCGCGTCTTCTATTTCGAATTCCGGATGTTCTTCGAGGAAGCGACGGATGACCTCTTCGTTTTCCTCGGGTTCGAGGCTACAGGTGGCGTAGACCATCACGCCGCCCTCTTTGAGGAGCGGGGCGAGTGATTTCAGGAGGGCGAGCTGTTTTTCGGGAATTCTTGTGAGGTCCTCGGGGGTGCGGGCCCACTTGATGTCGGGATGCCGGCGGATGATGCCGGTGCCGGTGCAGGGGGCGTCTATGAGGATGCGGTCGAAGAAGTTTCCCCCCAGGACCTCGATGGCCTTGGTGGCGTCGGCGGTCATGACCTCGATGTTGGTGATGCCCAGGCGGCGGGCGTTCTCCTGGAGGCGTTTGAGGCGCCATTCGTAGATGTCGAGCGCGTAGATGCGCCCGGTATTTCGCATGAGCTGGGCGAGATGGGTGGTCTTCCCGCCTACTCCGGCGCAGGCGTCGAGGATCCTTTCTCCCGGCTGGGGGGAGACGAGATAACTCACAAGCTGGCTGGCTTCGTCCTGGACCTGGAGCCAACCCACCTTGTAGGCCTGGAGGTTGGTGATCCGCCCGCGGAAGCCGTGAAGGACGATACCGTCCGGGCTGTATCGGGTGGGGGCGGCTTCGGGGACGTCGCTCTTCAGATAGAGGAGGAGCTGATCCCGCGAGACGCGCAGGGTATTGGCCCGCACCACCAGGGCCGGGCGTTCGTTTCCCGCGCGCAGGAGGGCCTCGGTCTCCTCCTCGCCGAACCGCGCCAGCCAGCGTTCCACCATCCAGCGCGGATAGGAGTATTTGATGGCCAGATAGGCCACGGGGTCCATTTCACGCGGGGGAAGCTCTATTTCGTCCTTGCGCCGGGCCAGTTCCCGCAGGACGGCGTTCACCAGGGAGACGATCCACTTGCCGCGGCGATGGTGTTTGACGAGGTTGACGGTCTCGTTAACCGCAGCGGAGACCGGGATCCGGGTGAAGAGGATCTGATAGGCCCCGAGGCGCAGGGCGTTTCGGACTTCCGGGTCCATTTTCTCCAACGGGGTGTGGCTGACGCGCGAGAGCACGTAGTCAATGTAAGAGAGATGGCGGACCACGCCGTTGATGAGTTCGGTCATGAGCCCGCGGTCCCGGGGGTCGGGAAGGGCGCTTCGGTCGAGCACTTCGGAGATGACCTCGTCGAGGAGGGGGCGCCGGAGTTCCCAGCGGATGAGCACCTTCAGGGCCATGGCCCGCGGATTCTTCTTCGGCAGTTTGGGCATGGGACCTCCTTGCTGCTGATGCGCAAAAGGGTTAGGTTTCCCAGCATCGAGGAAGTTAATCTCGCCCACTGGATTTTCCAATGACCGAAGGGAAAAAAGTCGTTTATCGGGTCATTTACGGCGATACCGACTGCGGGGGCGTGGTCTACTACGGAAACTACTTTCGCTTTTTCGAGATCGGGCGCACGGAGCTTTTGCGCACCACGGGCCTTTCGTACCGCCAGATAGAGGAGGAGGAAGGGCTCATTCTTCCGGTGGTAGAGGCCCACGCGCGCTATCGCGCCCCGGCCCGCTACGACGACGAGCTGCTCATCGAGACCAGGGTGAGCGAACTTCAGCCGCACAAGATTCGGTTCGACTACGTGATCTATCGTGAAGGGCGCCCGATTGTGCAAGGTTACACGGTTCACGCGCCCATCAACCGAGAGGGAAGGCTCGTCAAATTTCCGGCAAGGATCTTGCAATGCCTTCAAGGTCTTGTCAGATCGCCAGATCGGGAGAAGAATAATGAATGAACCTTCACTTAGTGCGCCAGCTTCGGTTGACAGCTTAGAGGGGGATGTTAATATGCGAGAGTTCCGAAAAAATCACGATGGAGGGAGGGAGTTCTTTTGCCCGGCGTAATCGTTCGTGAAGATGAACCGTTTGAACAGGCTTTAAAGCGTTTCAAGAAGATGTGCGAGAAGGCGGGAATCCTCTCGGAGATCAAGAAGCGGGAGTATTACGAAAAGCCCAGCGTGCGTCGCAAGAAGAAGCTGATGGCGGCGAGAAAGCGCCTTCTCAAGCGTCTCAAACGAATGAGACAACACGATTAATTTGCATTTCCCGTGAGCCCGGATTTCACCATAAAACTTAACGAAGAGCCTTTATCCTGATGAGGAGCGAAATCCGGGCTTTTTTACTGTTTTTTCCTGGCCCATCCAAATTCTAATTGGGCATGAGACTTCAAAGCCTCGAAAAGTTAGAGTTTCCACGTCTCAAAGAGCACCTCTGGCAAGAGGCCCGGACGGAACCGGGTCGCCAAGCCCTACAGGACCTTCTGCCCCACACCGATCTGGATGCGCTCAAAGAGGAACAGGCGGAGGTGGGAGAGATGTCCCGCCTCCTGGCCGAGGCGGGTCGTCCTCCTTTGCCGGAGCTCGGAAAGCTCTCGCCGGTGGTCAAGGGGGCCACGAAGGGGCGGGTCCTTTCGGTTGAAGAAGCCTATCTCTTGCGCCGTTATCTCGAGGCCGCAGAGAAGGTCGTTTCCTTTTTCAAGGGGCGTGATCTCCCGCGGCTTAAGTCGCTGATCGCTCAGATTCCGCGCCTGGGGTTCTTGCGCGCCGAGGTCTTCAGTCTTCTCGCCGAGGACGGTTCAGGCGTAAGGAGTGACGCGAGCTATCGTTTGTCCGAGATCCGTTCCTCCATCAAGCATCAGGAAGAGAGGCTTCGTCGTCGGCTTGAGACGTTGCTCAAGAGGTACGCCCAGAAGGGCTGGCTCCAGGAGGAACTCATCACCCAACGGCGCGGGCGTTACGTCTTTCCGTTCAAGGCCGAGGCCAAGTCCCGCATCGAGGCCATCCTGCACGACACTTCCGCCAGCGGGGCCACGGTCTATCTCGAACCGTTGGAGATCGTCTCCCTGGTGAACGAGTTCGAAGGTCTCCGGCTGGAAGAAGAAAGGGAGATCTACCGCCTCCTGCAGGGGCTTTCGCGGGAGGCGGCGCGCGAGGCCGAGGCCCTCGTCCGTCTGGAAGAGATCCTGACCCGCATTGACGTCCTCCAGGCCAAGGCGGCCTTTGGCGAAAAGATCAAGGGGACCCTTCCGGAGATAAGGCCCTCGGGTGAGATTCGCCTGCTCGAGGCGGTCCATCCGTTGCTCCTCCTTTCCGGGCGCCGGGCCGTGCCCAACGATTTCGTCTTCCCGCCGGAAAAGCCGGTGGTCATCATCAGTGGCCCCAACCTGGGCGGAAAGACCGTAGCGCTAAAGACCCTCGGGCTCCTCGTGCTCATGGCCCAGTCGGCCATCCCCATCCCCGTGCTTTCGGGAAGCGTGCTTCCCTTCTTCGAGGACGTGTTCGTGGATATGGGGGACGAGCAGGATCTCGAAGAAGACGAGAGCACCTTCTCGGCCCACGTGAAGAACCTCATCACGGCCCTGGAAGAAGCCGGGCCGGGAAAGCTCTTCCTTCTCGACGAGATCGGGCGGGGTACGGATCCGGCTGAGGGAGCGGCGCTGGCCATGGCGGTGCTCGAGGCCCTGGCCACCTCCGGCGCGCGGGTCCTGGCCACCACCCACTACGAGGCCCTCAAGGCCTTTTCCTTTTCGCGCGACGATATCCTTCCCCTTTCGGTCAGCTTCGACGAGGAGACCGGAGAGCCCACTTACCGCCTGACCTACGGGGTGGCGGGGCTTTCCCGCGGGCTGGTCCTGGCGGAGCGTTTGGGTCTGCCGGCGGAGATCCTGGCCAAGGCCCGGTCTCATCTCGGACGGGACGAAGCGCGGTTCCAGGAGGTCATGGCGGCTCTCCAAAAGGCCCTTCAGGAGATAGAGCGAGACCGGAAATCCTTGGAGCAGGAGAGGGAGGCCCTGGCGCGCGAAAGGAAGGCCCTGAAGCAAGAGGCCGAAAGGTTGAAGCGCGAGGCCGCCCGCCGGGAAGCCGAGCGCGAGAAGGCCTACGAACGCAAGCTTCAGGAGCTTGACCGCGAATTCCGCGAGTTCCTGCAGGAGCTCAAGGAAAAGCGGCTCTCCGAAAAGAAGGCGAGCCTCCGTTTCGGGGACTTTCTCAAGGAAAAGGCCGCGCCGTTGCTTGAGGAACCCGAGGCCCAGCGAGAGGTCTTTCCCGGCGCGCGGGTAAGATTGAAGGGCATGGGGCAGGAGGGTCGGGTCCTGCGGTTGAAGGGCGGGGTGGCCGAGGTGCAGCTTGGTCCCTTCCGGGTGGAGGTGAGCTCCAAAGACCTCCAGGTGCTCCCCGAGGAGGGGCGCCCCAAGAAGATGTCCAGTTTCCGGGTGGAAGCGGAAAAGGACGTGCCGACAAGCGTCAACCTGATCGGGCTCACCGTGGACGAGGCCATCTCGGAGCTCGAGAAGGTGCTTGATCGGGCCTTTCTCTCCGGGAAATCGCGCCTCACCGTCATTCACGGTTTGGGGACGGGGCGTTTGATGCGGGCCATAAGGGAGTATCTTTCAGGGCATCGTCAGGTAGCTCACATGCGAGCCGGTGAAGCCTACGAGGGCGGCGAAGCGGTGACCGTGGTGGAGTTGGCCGTAGGGGAGGGACAGGGTGAGTCTTAGGGAAGTAGCCCGGCGCATAAAGGAGACGGTAAACATCGTTGACGTCATCTCGGAGTACGTGGCCCTCAAGCGTTCGGGCAGGAACTATCTGGGGCTTTGTCCCTTTCACGCCGACCGGAAGCCCTCTTTCGTGGTCAACGAAGAGAAGCAGATCTTTCGCTGTTTTGGTTGCGGCGTAGGCGGAGACGTCATCGGTTTCTACATGAAGTTTCACAACCTCGATTTCGTGGAGGCCGTGCGCGAGCTGGCCCGGCGCTTTGACATCCCCTTTGACCTGGACGAAGGGGACCGGGTCTCGGCGAGCCGTCAGAAGGCCCTTTTCGAGGTCAACGAGAAGGCGCAGCGGTTCTTCGTCCAGATGCTCTGGGCCTCCAGGGCGGGAGAGGAAGCAAGGGCCTATCTTCAGAAACGCGGTCTTTCTGCGGAAACAGCCAAGATCTTCGGGCTCGGGTTTGCGCCCAACTCCTACGATAGTTTGGCTTCGCATCTCAAGCTGGCGGGGATCGATCTCTCCCTGGCAGAGGAAGCCGGTCTCCTGGTGCGCCGCGAAGACGGAAGCTTCTACGACCGGTTTCGCCATCGTCTCATTTTCCCCATCTACGACCTTTCCGGGCGGGTGGTTGGTTTCGGCGGACGGATCCTGGGCTCCGGGGAACCGAAGTACCTAAACACCCCGGAGACGGCCATCTATCACAAGGGTGCCTTGCTCTACGGTCTCTTTCACACGCGCGATTTCATCCGCTCCGCGGGTTTTGGTCTGGTCGTGGAGGGGTATCTCGATCTCCTCTCTCTTTACGAGGCCGGGATAAAAGAGGTGGTAGCCAGCCTGGGCACGGCTCTAACCGCGCAACACGTGCGACAGATGAAGGGCCTCTCGCAAGAGTGGTACCTCGTCTTCGACGCCGACGAAGCTGGTCTCAAGGCGGCGATGCGCGCGGCTCCCATATTCCTGAACGAAGGCCTTTTCCCGCGCGTGATCATCCTGCCGCAGGACGAAGATCCCGATTCCTTCGTGCGCCAACACGGGGCGCGCGCCTTTCTGGATCTCAAGGAAAAGGCCCTGGAGATCTTCGATTTCCTCCTGGAGATCCTGCGCACCCGGCATCCTCCTACTCCGGAGGGCAAGCTGGCGGTCTTCCGGGAGCTTGAGCCGGCGCTCATGGCCCTCAAGGATCCGGTGCTCCTGGATCTCGAGGTGAAAAAGATCGCCGAGAGGTTGGGTATTTCCGAGACGGCTATCAAGCGCTCTCTGGCGCAACGGAAACCGCATCCTCGTCCGGAGGCGCTTCACCGGTCTTCTCCGGCTTATCTTGAACGGGTCATCCTGGAGTTCGTAGTTCACTATCCCCGATTCATCAAAGACTTCGAAGAGATCGGCCTGGGAGAGATCTTCCAGGAAGGGGTCCATCGCCGTCTCTACGAAGCCTTAAAGACCGTGGGGGAGCAGATTTCGGTGGAGGACCTCACTTTCGATGATCTCGAACTCCAGGCCCTGCTGAGCGAGATCCTGCTCTCCCCGCCGCCTTTCGAGGACGTGCCTCCGGAAAGGGTGGCGGCGGAGATAAAGGGATGGTGGCTCAAGAAACGTTATCAGCAACGTTTGGAGGAGTTGTTGGAGGCCATTCGTAAGGCCGAGGCCTCTGGCCAGATGGAGGAGGCCTTACGTTTGCTCCGCGAATACCAAGAATTGCGTTGTCAAATCTAAAGAAGGGAGGGGTTATGGCGGACCTTACCAAGGAAATTATGGGCCTTGAGGACCTTTCCGAGGAGGGGCGTCAGGTAAAGACTCTGACCATTTTCAAACCCTTGACTTCCCATCTGGAAGAGGTGGCTGATCTCGTGGAAAACCTGGACGTGAAGGTCAATTCCGAAAACCAGGTCCAGGTGACCACGGAAGAGATTGATGAGGAGGTCATCGAGGAGCTCTCCCGTTCGGACCCGGTAAAGCTCTATCTCAAGGAAATGGGGCAGGCCCGCTTGCTTTCCCGGGAAGACGAGGTGCGGGTGGCGAAGATCATCGAGGAGGGGGAACATCAGGCCCTGAGGGCGGCGGTCAAGGCGCGCGTGACCATCCTCGAGATCTTGGCGGTTTGCGAAGACTTTTTCTCCGGGCGTCTCAAGGCGCGCGAGATCGTGCGCGACCTCGACGATTGTTTCACCGACGACGAACAGGCCGTCGAGGAACGCAACCAGGGCCTCAAAGGACTGCTCTTGGAGATCCAGAGTCTTTGCCGGGAGATCCTGGATCTCGAAAAAGAGATCGAAAAATCCGAGACAAAGAGCAACACCCTCCGACTGCGCCAGCGCATCCACAAGTTGCGCGAAGAAGTGCTGGACAGGTTGTTTCAGGTCCGCCTGGACAAGAGGTGCCTGGAAAGGCTTACCGCACCGGTTCTCAAGGCGTGGGAGACCATCCGTCGTGCCCGGAGGGAACTCAAGAACTGTGAGAGGGATTCGGGGCATTCTTTGCCGAGGCTTACGGCCTACTTTTTGCGCACCAACGGTCAATTTTCCGAGATCGAGCGGGCGGCCAAGAAGCTCGGGCTCGATATGGACCGTTTCCTGAACCTGAGGGCGCGCTTTCTCCTGGCTCGCAAGTCCATCAAGCAGACCGAAGAGCGCGTGGGGCTCAAGGTTCGGACGCTTGAAGAAATCGCCAAGGAAGTGGAGCTCGGCCTTTTCAAGGCCAGGCGAGCCAAAGAGGAGCTCATCAAGGCCAACCTGAGGCTCGTGGTTTCCATTGCCAAGAAGTACACGGGACGAGGGCTGCAGTTCCTGGATCTCATCCAGGAGGGAAACATCGGCCTCATGAAGGCCGTGGAGAAGTTCGACTATCGGCGGGGCTACAAGTTCAGCACCTACGCTACCTGGTGGATAAGGCAGGCCATCACGCGGGCCATTGCCGACCAGGCGCGCACCATTCGCATTCCGGTGCACATGATAGAGACCATCAACAAGCTGGTGCGCGTTTCTCTCCAGATCTATCAGGAGACGGGTCAGGAACCCACGCCGGAAGAGATCGCCCAGAAGATGGACTTGCCGGTGGAGAAGGTCCGAAAGATCCTGAAGATCGCCAAGGAACCCATCTCCCTCGAGACGCCCATTGGCGAAGATGAGGATTCCCATCTGGGTGATTTCATCGAAGATCCAAGGGTACCCCCTCCGGATCAGGTGGCGGTCAGCCTCAGTCTGATCGAACAGATCCGGCGGGTGCTCGCGACTCTCACTCCGCGGGAAGAAAAGGTCCTGCGCATGAGGTTCGGCATTGGCGAGAGGGGAGAACACACCCTGGAGGAAGTGGGGCGCGAGTTCAGCGTGACCAGAGAGCGCATCCGGCAGATCGAGGCCAAGGCTTTGCGGAAGCTTCGCCATCCGAGCCGAAGCCGAAAACTGCGCTGCTTCATCAAATAACGCGAAAGGCGGGGATTTCCCCGCCTTTTTCGCCTGATAAAGTTGCTATTGTGGATCTTTGATAAGAAGACTTTTAAAGAAAGTTTAATCATACTTTCCCTACTTAGCAAGAGAAATTTGCCAATTTCGTCCATATTTTCAAATAAGCTATTGTCATTCCCAAGCAAGATTTCCTCATTTTGGTTTATCTCTTGAGCCCACCAAAAGAAAAGATTATCTATTTCAAGAATTGAATGAACCCGTTGGGGCTATTGTGAGGCCATGGATATTAATCCAACAGAAGTTTCCGTAGAAGAAATCATGCGGCGCATTCGGGAGGAGGTGCGCCGTCGAAAAAAGATGTTAGCGCGGCAAGAGCAGATGTCAGAAGAAGGGCCATCTTTTCAGCCTTCTTCGGTTCAGCTTGAACTTGAAGACTTATTCTTTTCCTCTGAACCATTAGATATCAGTCAAACTTCCTATCATCTCCGCGATTTTCTCAAGTATCACGATCGAGAGTTTATTTTCAATGCCTATCGCGGAATCCTTAAACGCGAGCCAGATCCGGAGGGTTTGGAATATTATCTTCGTAACCTCCGCTCTGGCCAAATGTCCAAAGTGGAGATTATTGGTCGGCTCCGTTTTTCTCCAGAAGGAAAGAGCAAAGGGGTAAAGATAAAAGGTCTTTATCTTCCTTTAGCCTTTGCCCTTTCCTATAAAGTTCCTGTATTAGGGTATTTTTCTCGTCTTTTTGTGGGAATAGGAAATTTACCTACCATCATCAAAAATTTTGAACAATTTGAAGCATCCCAATATTTGCGTTGGCAAGAACTTCAAGATCGCTTCCAGCGCAATAGAGAAAAGATTTCTTCTGCTTTTTCGGATCTCGGGCGCCAGATCTATTCATTTGGGGAAAAGATAAATCTTCTGAAAAGAGATATTGAAGCTCGTCCCCGGCGCGAAGAGATAGAAGAAAGATTTGAAAATCTTCATTTGCGCTTGGAAGATGTATTAGCTTCCATCACACACCTTAAAGAAGTTCAAAATGCTTTTGAACAGAGATTATCCTCTATGGAAGAGGACTCCAGAGAAAAGCTAAGCTCCTTACAGGAGCAGTTAGCAGGAGAGGTGCAGGTATTGAGGGAGGCGTTGGAGGGACGAGTGCCGAGGGAGGAGATTGAGCAGAGAATTTCTGCCCTGATGAGACAAATTGGTAACCACAAGCGTCATATTGTAGATATGGAAAGGCGGCTGTTGATCCTTTTGGAGGAAGCCCGTAAGCGTCTTCCAGAGCCCATATCCGAAGCTCAGATTCGGGAGATGCTCAAGGAGGAAGATCATTTTCTTGATGCCTTGTATTTTTCTCTGGAGGATCGTTTCCGGGGCACGCGTGAAGATATCAAAGAGCGGCAAAGGGTTTATCTACCTTATGTGAAAGAGGTTTTGGAAAAGGTAGGAGGTGGATTGGTCCTTGATGTGGGTTGTGGTCGTGGGGAATGGCTTGAACTTCTGAAAGAAGAAGGGATTGAGGCTTTAGGAATAGATATAAATCGGCTCATGGTGGATCAGTGCCAGGAGTTGGGACTCAATGTTATAGAAGGGGATGCCATAGATTATCTGCGCGGTCAGAAGAGCAATTCCTTTGCTGTGATCACGGGTTTTCATATTGTGGAGCACTTGCCCTTAAAGAAAATGCTAGCTCTTTTTGACGAATGTCTGCGGGTGCTGAAACCCGGGGGTATGGTCATCTTCGAAACACCAAATCCGGAAAACATTCTTGTAGGAGCGTGTAATTTTTATACCGATCCGACACATAAGAAGCCGATTCCTCCTGAAACACTCAAGTTCTTGGTGGAGGAGAGGGGTTTTACTGATATTAAAATTATACGCTTACATAAGTATTCTGACTACTATTCGGTAGATACTCAAAATCCTGTTTTTAATCAGTTTTTTTATTCTGAAATGGATTATGCTGTTTTAGCTTTTAAGTTGTAAATTGTATATAGATTAATTAGGATGTCTAAAAAAAAGTTGCTAGTGTTAAACTTCTTTCCCGCTTTTGTTCCTCCTTCTAGTGGAGGAGAAATGAGGTATTTTAATTTATATTTAAACTTGAGTAAATATTTTGATGTTACATTGTTGTCTCCAACTTATAATGATCATGATTTTCAAGTAATAGAACATTCTCAATGGTTTAGAGAGTATAGGGTTCCTAAGGAAGATATACATAATAAAATTCATTGGGAACTGGAAAAAGAGAGTTTTTCTAAAGAGTTTTCTGCGCTGACTTGTTCGTATTCTTCTAAATATTTTAATAAATATCATGATATTTATTTGAATCTTTATCCTTCTGCAGATATAATTATCCATGAGTTTCCTTATATGATAAATTATGATTTGTTTTTTGGAGTAGATAATAAGATTAGGATATATAACAGTCATAATTTTGAATATAAAATGGTAAGACAAATTTATAAAGGGCCAAATGCACAAAAGCATATTGATTATCTCTTTTCTCTAGAAGAAAAATTATGTAAATATTCAGATTTAATTTTCGCAACTTCCGAAGAAGAAAGATTTCTTTTTCATCTAACATATAAAGTTCCATTAGAAAAAATAAAATTGGCTCCAAACGGAATAAATGTTGAAGATCTTCCTGTAAGGCTTTTGAATAAGGTGAAGAATAAAACAGCCTTGTTTATAGGAAGCTATCATCCTCCAAATTTAGAAGCTGTTGAATTTATAATAAATGATTTGTCAAAAAAATGTCCAGATATTTTATTTATTATAGCAGGAAGTTGCTGTTTACCTTTTAAAGGTAATAATAAAAACGTGTTGCTTTTGGGAAAGATATCAGAAGAAAAGAAAAAAGAATTATTGAGTACATGTGATATAGCTATCAATCCAGTATTTTCTGGAGCAGGGACTAATTTAAAAACATTAGAGTTTTTAGCTTGTGGGATACCTCTTGTGAGTACTGATGTAGGAGTAAGGGGGTTGTCTGTAAAAGATAGAGAACATTTTTGTTTAGCCAATAAACAAAACTTTTTCCGAAAAATTTATGATTTGATCAATGATCCAGAACTGAAAAAACGCATTGCTTGTAAAGGAAAGGAGTATATTTTAAGAAATTTTACTTGGGAAACTATTGCGGATAATATTAGAGACCATATAAATAGAATAGAAAAACAAGAAAGTAGAATTTTATTACTTCTCAATGATTTTAAGGCTTCTAAGCCTATAAGTGGTGGGGAAATAAGGATTAATAAATTATATTCAAATCTTTCTAAATATTATAAAATTTTATTTTTATGTTTAACTGATTCAGAATGTTTGCAGAAAGAATATATTTCTGATTCTTTTATAGAATTGGCTATTCCCAAGAGTAAGGAACAGAAGAAAGAGGAAAATAAGATCAATTCGCTACATCCTGTGAGTGTCAACGATATAATAACTTCACTTACAATTAGTAAAAATGTACCATTTGTAAAAATATTTAAGGTAGCTTCTTCTTTTTGTGATGCAATTATATATTCTCATCCCTATATGTATAACGTGAGCTTTGATGAAGAATTGAAAAATAAAAAAATAATTTATGAAGCTCATAATTGTGAATATTTATTGAAGAAAGAAATTTTAAAAGGTCATCCGTTATTTCAAAAGCTTACTGATTATGTTAGAAAGATTGAGTCTATTTTGTGTGATAATAGTGATTTTGTAGTAGTTGTGTCAGAAGAGGATAAAAGAAATTTTCAGAAAATTTATAATGTTCCCAAAAATAAGTTAAAAATTTTACCTAATGGAGTCGAAATTTTAACTGATAAAATATATGAGGAATCCTTCGTCTCTATAAAAAGCCTTTTTAGAAATCGTCCAATAATTATTTTTGTTGGTAGTTCTCATTTTCCAAATATAGAAGCTGCAAAATTTATTATAGATAAACTTGCTCGTCAATGTAAAGATTGCTATTTTGTTATTGTAGGTAGTGTATGTGAGGCTTTATTTCAATATGATATTCCTTCCAACGTTTTGTTATTTGGAAAAGTAGAAGAAGAAGTTAAAAATGTTTTATTAAGAATAGCTGATATTGCTTTAAATCCTATGTTTTCTGGTTCAGGATCCAATTTAAAATTGGGGGAATATTTTGCTAATAAATTGCCAACAATTACTACCCCTTTAGGGGCAAGAGGTTATCAGATTTCTAATTATAAAGAGGCAATTATTTGTGACTTTAATTTGTTTACAGAAAAAATATATGAAATTTTAAAAAGGAAAGAATTAGCTAATATTTTAAAAGAGAATTCTTTTTTGTATGTTAAGGAAAATTTATTATGGCCCAAATTGGCTGAAAAATATAAAAATTTTTTAGATTTATTGGTAAAAAAGAAATTACTTATAGTAACATATAGATTTACTGAGCCCCCAAAAGGCGGAGCAGAATTATATTTATATAAAGTGATTGAAAAGTTGGCCTCTTTTCAGAGATTTGATATTACTGTTGCGTTTCCATGCGTAAAGGATATTTATAATATCTACCATTTTGCTACAAAATTAACGTCTAATGATCAAGATGCTAACTCCTTTGAAATTGCAAAAAAAGTTAATATTAAAATTTTTTCTTATGATGACTTGACAGATGATGAAAAATTCTTGAATTCTAAAATTTTAATGAAGAATTGGTTGGAGGAGACCCGCTTAATAGCTAGAAGGTTTATAAACAAATATAGTTATTCATTATTGATGGGTGGCTGGCATTTTCCAGAATTGTTATCCGATGGTTCTTATCAACTTTGGACTTCAGGGCTATCAGAGATTTTTATATCAAGTGGAAAGAAAGTAACGATTGTGGGTTATTCTCCAAAAGAGAAGAAACTAAAAATAAAAATCGACAATAAAATTGAAAAAGATTTTTTTGTAAAAGAAAATTTTGTGATTTCTTTATTTTTGTCCTATAAAAATACTCTATTATCATTAATTACAGACGAAGAATCTTTTGGTAAAGATATTAGACCATTAGGAGTTTTAATTCGAAATATAACCATTGATGATGTACCTTTAAGTTTGACTTTTGATTACAGAGCTTATCTTAAGGAACATTATTTGTCTCAATATATAGAAGCTTTGATTGATATTGTTAATAAAAGAGATTTGTCTCTTGAGGAAATTTTCCAGAAGACCAGAGGTATCATGTCTGAAAGTTTAGAAAGGTTCCTAGATAAAAATATAAAAAATTATGATTTAATTCTAGGTCATGGTATTCCCTTTGCAACTCCTTGGATTGTTTACCGGCATGCTAAAAATAACAATGTTCCTTATGTATTATTGCCGCATTTTCATTTTGATGACGAATTTTATCATTGGAAATATTATTATGATTCTCTAAAGAATTCAAAGTTTGTCTTTGCGTTTCCAGAGATTTCTATTCCTTTATTTTTTAATAAATTAAAAGTAAATGCTAAATATGTGCCAGGAGGTGGAATCGAACTTAATGAATTTACTGATGTATCCTCGCGTAAATTTTTAAATTTGTATAATAGTGATAAGCCCTTTTTTTTAGTATTGGGCCGTAAAACTCCATCTAAACAATATCAATTAGTGATTAGAGCTATAGAAGAAATAAATAAAAATAGCCATATTTGTAATTTAGTGATGATTGGCAAAGATGAAGATCATATACCTATTAATTCAAAATTTGTAAAGTATTTGGGCGAACAGCCAAGAGAAATAGTTTTAGGAGCTTTAAAAGAAATGTATGCTCTAATTAATATGAGTAAAAGTGAATCGTTTGGTATAGTGATTCTGGAATCGTGGGCCTTTAAGAAACCAGTTATTGTAAATGAAACTTGCCCAGCTTTTAGAGATTTAGTTCAGAATGAAGTTAATGGTTTTATAGTCAATGAAAATAACTTATCAGAAAAACTTCTTTTCTTATTAAGAAATCCTGATTTGGCTAAAACTCTAGGTTTTAATGGCTATAAAGAAATTTTCCGATTTACTTGGTATGAGATAGCAAAAAAAATCCAGAAGTATCTTTTGCAATGTGTTTAGTTGATAAAAATCTTAGATTAATTTTTTTTGTTTGTATCTTTTCTGTTTTGGTATTTCATATATGGCTGTCTGTTGTTATCCCTGGAATAGAAGAAGATTGTTTTAATTATGTTTTGTCAGCTTATAAGGTGATTAAATCTAATTTTTCTTTTCTAGGTTTTGGATGGAGAGAACATCCTGGTTTTGTTTTTTTGCATTATCTTTTGAGTGTTGTTTTAGGTAATCCTTTTTGGGCTGGAAAAGTAATTTCTATTTTATCTACTTTACTTGTGTATTTTTTTATTATTTTGTTGGCTTATAAGTTCTGTTCTATAGAAACATCTTTTTTTGCTTGGATTTATTTGTTGTTGTTAATGAAAGTGAATATAACTTTCAATTCTGTTTTGAGTGGTCCTTTGTTCACTTGTTTGGTTTTAGTGTCCTTTTTCTGTTTTATGAATAAAAAATTTATTTATTCTTTCTTTTTTCTATCACTCAGTATTTTAGTACGATCAGAAGCTGCTTTTTTAATATTTTTCTTCGTTATTGCTGTTATATGCATTAAGTTTAAGGATAAAAAAATAACTGATGCTTTGGGTATTACAGATTATCTTCTTATATTTTTGGGATTTTTGTCAATATGTTTCTGGTTGTTTATATATGGTGCGCCATTATTGAATAAAAAGAGTCCGCAAAAAGAAATAATTGATCGTTTTGGTGAGAAATCTTTTGTTGAATTTTACTTGCAGAAATTTTCGTCTTTTTTAGCTTTTTTATCTTCTAATAATCATTTTTTGAAGTCGTTTGTTCTGTTTTTGATGTTGATGTCTTTTGTGGTTACTTTTTATTGTTTGTTTGTTTTTGTTAAAAGACGAAATTTACTTCCTTGCTATAAATTAAATTTAACTTCTTTTGTAATTTTTCTTTTAGGTGTTAATACATTAATTTTTCTTTTTTTGCTTAAGATGCATCCGTTGGCACAGCGTCATTTTCTTTTTTTGATTCCTTTTTATGTTTTATGGACTGCTTCTTCTTTTTATATTCTAATATCTAAAATAAAAAATAGTTTTGTGATGAATTATAGTTTTTTTCTATTTGTTTTTGGGATCATTATATTTTATTTCCCTCTTATATCACTCAAGCCAATAAGGGTGGAGAATTTACTTTTTAAGTATAAAAATGGAAAAATTGGTAGCCTTCATATTGGTAAATATATAGCTTCTCATTTAAAGGTGTCAAGTCAAGAAAGATATATAGCCGCCTTACCGTCTGTTATTTATTATACCAATCTTTGGGATTACGGTACAAGATTATATCCTAAGGATACTTTAAACGTGAAGGCTTATTTAAAAAATAAAATAAAATATGTTGCGTTTTCTAATATATATGCGCAGGAAAATTTGCCAGCCTTAAATAAATTACATTTCTTAAATGAAAGAAGAGATGTACTATTTTTTAAGTTCATATTTTCTCCTCCTAAAGGTCAAATTGGATGGGATAGTATTCTTTATGAAATAGACCCGCAGTTATTAATGATGATTTCCGGTTATGTAGATAAAGGTTGGTATAAAAAAGAGAAATGGGGAAGATGGATTAAGGGAAATCTTGCTTCTGTAATCATATGGTCCCCTAGTTATATAAAAACAACATTAAAAATATCTGCTAGTTCTTTAATTATGCCTGCGAAATTAAAAATTTCTTTAAACAAGAATTTTATAAAGGAGGTCGTAATATTGCCCAAAAAAGGTGCAAATATGAAAATGAGTTCTTATACTTTTGAAGTTTTTTTGCAATCTGGGTTTAACATATTGAAGTTTAATGTATGTGGTAAATCTTTTGTTCCGGCTAAATTGGGTTTATGGAATGATTATAGGAAATTGTCAGTAGGTATTTCTGAACTTAAAGTTGGAAACTATAAAATAATTTGAAAGAAACTTTTATATGTCTATTTATCATCTCACTAATCTTCGTCTCTTAGGTTTGTTGGTAGCCCTTGTTTCTGGGGTTTGGGCCTTTCATTCCTTTCGCCGTAATCGCATCTCCCCCTTTCTCTTTCTTGCGGGTGAGTTCTTTGCTTGGGGACTTTTCGTCGTGAGCCTCTGGCCTAACGTAGTTAACGTGTTTTTGGCCATGTTGAGTCTCAAGCCCCAGGAACACGCCCGACTGATTGCTCTGCTCATTATTTCTAACTTCTTTCTCATCTTTGCCTTTTTCCATCTCTACCGCCGCGTCGAAGACCAAGATCTCCAGACCGCCGAGCTGGCCGTAGGAGTGGCGAAAAACGATTTTTATCGCCGCTATCCAAACTTCGTCTCGGCCCCGGTGATGTGTATTATCCCGGCTTACAACGAAGCCGAAAACATCGGGGTCGTCCTAAAGAGGATGCCCCGCCAGATCAAAGAACTCGAAGTCAAAACCCTAGTGGTAGACGATTGTAGTGACGATCAGACCGCCGAGGTCGCCCAGGCCCACGGTGCCTACGTGGCTCGCTTGCCCATGCGTATGGGAGGAGGAGCGGCGATCAAGGCCGGTTTTATGATTTGCTTGGAAAAAGGCGCCCGTTACTTGGTCACCCTCGATGCCGACGGCCAACACCATCCCGAAGAGATCGAAAGGCTCCTTGAGCCTCTTCTCGAAGGAGAAGCCGAAGTCGTGGTCGGCTCGCGCATCCTTGGTCAATACGAAAACTACAGCCGTCTGCGAACCACTGGGGTTCGTTTCTTCAGCGGGATCATCAGCTTTCTTACTGCTTGTGAGATCACAGACTGTTCAAGCGGCTTTCGAGCCTTTAAAGCCGAAGTCTTGCGGCGCTTGCGCTTGCGCCAGAAGCAATATCACACCTCGGAACTCATCATCGAGGCCGTCAAGAAAGGGGCCCGTATCACCGAGGTCCCGATTACTATTTCGCGGCGCCTTTCGGGCACGAGCAAGAAGGGACGTGATCTGCTCTATGGAGCACGGTTTGCCAAAGTCATCCTCAAGACCTGGTTACGTGGTTCAGAAAGGTGATCTCCAAAAAGACTCTCTTCAAGATCCTTCTAGCTCTAGGAGTAACCGTCCTTTTTCTCTTGGTCCTCTATCGGCTCCAGAAGATCTCCCTCCATGAGCTCTGGCAGCTCTTCACCCAAGCCTCTCCTCGTTTTCTCCTGCTGGGGCTCGCCGCCGTGCTTTTGGCCAACATCATCCGCGGTTTTCGCTTCCATCTGCTCTTAAGACGTCGATCAACTTTTCGTGACCTCTTCGCCTCTAACAACGTCTACAACCTTACCACCGCCACTTTTCCTGGAGGCTTGGGCGAGATCTTCTCGGTCTTCATCTTTCAGAGATACGGGGCCCTGAACACCGGAGCCGCCTTCTCCATCATCGCCCTCTCCCGCCTCTTTGATCTCTTAAGTCTTAGCCTCCTTCTGATGATAGCCCTTTGCTTTTGCTCTTGCACTTTGGCCCGCCTCCTCCTGGGCACAAGTTCCCTTTTGGCTGTCCTCGCCTTCTTTCTCCTTATCCCCAGGATCAACCGCTTCTTGGTGGCCCGACTGATTGCTCTCCTTCCCTCAAGGCCTGCCTTACAGCGTCCGGCAAAGTTCCTCCAGGAGATCCAGGTGGCCCTCGCTTATGTTCAAGACGTTCGCGAATGGTTGATTCTTTTCGGACTCAGCGGGGTGATGATGACCTTAAACATCCTTTCTCTCTTGATGCTCCTTTTCGCGGCGGGGCTTGAAGCCTCTTTCGGGCAAGCCACCGTGGCCTTTGGAGTCTACGCCATCTTACAGCTCTTTCCTCTTCACGGCTTAGGCGGTGTAGGCACCCAAGAAGCCTGGTGGACCTTAGGACTCACCTCCGTTGGGTTCCCTAAGGAAATCGCCGTTCCGGTAAGCTTTTTTCTCCACGGGATGTTTTATCTCTACATTTTGCTGATCGCCCTCTTCTTTGGTTTCCCTTGGCTCAGGAGAGAGCATCCAAGCGAGGTGAAAGATGGAGTCCTTCTTCCAAAATAAAACGGTCTTTATCACCGGGGCCTGCGGCACCGTGGGCCGGGAGCTCATCAGACAACTCTTGGCCCTTGGGGCCAAAGAAATAAGGGCCTTTGATCACAACGAGACGGCGGTCTTCTTTCTTATGGAAGAATATCGCTCAGAGCCCCGGGTAAAATGTTTTTTAGGGGATATTCGCGACCGAGAGCGCCTCAAACGGTTAACCCGCGGGGTGGAGGTCATCTTCCACACCGCCGCTTACAAACACGTCATCCTCTCGGAGTATCATCCCTTTGATGTGGTGCAGACCAACATCTTGGGCACGGAAAACATGATCGAAGCCGCGCTTGAAAACGCCGTGCCCCGTTTCATCTTCACGAGTAGCGATAAGGCCGTAAATCCAACCAACGTCATGGGGGCTTCCAAGCTCATGTGCGAAAAGCTGGTCACCGCGGCCAACACCCTGAGCTACGACGCGGAACAAGTCTTTGCTAGTGTCCGCTTTGGAAACGTTATTGGCTCACGCGGTTCTGTGGTGCCGGTCTTCAAGAAACAAATTGCTCAAGGTGGGCCGGTAACGGTCACCGACCGTCGCATGACCCGTTTCATCATGACTATCGAAGAGGCCACGGGGTTGGTTTTGAAGGCCACCTTTTTGGCCCGGGGTGGAGAGGTCTTTATCACCAAGATGCCGGTGATGCGCATCATGGATCTGGCGGAAGTGATGATTGAAGTCTTGGCCCCCCAATACGGTCGTCGCCCGGAAGAGATCGAGATCCGCGAGATCGGGGCCAAACCCGGAGAGAAACTCTATGAAGAACTCATGACCCAAGAAGAGACCCGGCGTTCTTTGGAGTTAGAAGATATGTTTGTGACCCTGCCCGCCTTCCGTGAGGTCTATCGCCGAGAATACGTTTATCCTCACGTAAAGAGTAAGCAGGTAGAGCGTGCTTACGTCTCCTCTGGAGAGACTCCCTTGAGCAAAGAGGAACTAAAGGCCTATCTTTTACGCCATCGAATCTTTGAAAGGGTGGAGGATTAAAATGCGTGTCTTGATCTTGGGGGCTGATGGTTACCTGGGTTGGCCCACTTGCCTTTACTTCTCGGAAAGAGGCCATGAGGTCATCGGAGTAGACAACTACTTTCGACGACGGGCCTGTCTGGAACTAGATTGCGAACCTTTAAACTCTCCACCCAATCTGCAACAACGGGCTAAGCTGTGGCAAGAGCTTACAGGACGCGAAATTGCTGTCCACGTGGGTGACGTGACAGATTACCACTTCTTGAAAGAGATCTTTGCTCGATACCAACCTGAGGTTGTCATCCACTACGCAGAACAACCTTCGGCCCCCTATTCCATGATCGACCGCGACCATGCGGCTTTCACCTTAAAAAATAATCTTCTTTCTACCTTAAACGTGGCTTACGCCGTCAAAGAGACCAATCCCTCCTGTCACATCGTTAAACTTGGGACCATGGGAGAATACGGCACCCCGAACATTGACATCGAAGAAGGCTGGATCGAAATCGAACACAAGGGCCGCAAAGATCGCTTTCTTTTCCCTCGCCAGGCTAGCTCCCTTTACCACACCACCAAGATCCAGGATACCGATCTCCTCTGGTTTTACGTGCGGACCTGGGGTCTTCGGGTAACGGATCTCATGCAAGGGCCTGTTTACGGGATCTTCACCGAGGAGACTTCCCGTGACGAACGTCTGCTACCGCATTTTAACTACGACGAGATTTTTGGCACCGTGGTGAACCGCTTTGTGGTGCAAGCCGTAGCCGGACACCCCCTGACTATCTACGGTAAGGGAGGACAGATCCGAGGCTACATCAACTTGAGAGACACCCTCCAATGCGTCTATCTCGCCGCCACCCATTCCCCAAAGACCGGGGAGTTGCGCATCTTCAACCAGATCACCGAGACCTTTTCCGTGCGCGAATTGGCCGACAAAGTCAAACGGGTGGGTGAAAAACGCGGACACAAGGTCGAGGTGACCCATCTTGAAAATCCGCGGGCCGAAGCCGAGGAACACTATTATAACCCCACTTACACTGGCCTTAAGGAACTAGGGCTTACCCCTCACTATTTAACCGACGAAGTGCTGGAAGAGATGTTTGCCTTTGTGGAAAGACACCTGGAGAAGATCGTCACTAAACGCATCTTCCGCGGCGTGAAGTGGAAATAGTTGTAAATTAAAAAATTTAAGAAAATGGTTAACTTATCTCTGATCATTGAACTAACCAAAAGGGATTTTACGGAGCGTTTTGCGGGATCGATTCTTGGTTTTTGGTGGTCGTTTGTCTGGCCTCTGGTAAACCTTTTCATTTACATTGTTATTTTTGGGCAACTTATGGGAGGTAGGTTGCCCGGGACTTCAAATATTTATGCTTATAGCGTATATCTTTCTGCCGGCTTGATTCCTTGGACAGCTTTTTCCAATTCTTTAGCTCGCTCTAGTTCTGTCTTTGTAGATAAAAGGCATATTATTACAAAAATCAGAGTGGCCCTGCCTTCTTTATTGATTTATATTATCCTTTCAGAATCCATAACTTTTGTTATTTCTTTGGCTTTATTTTTTATTTTTCTTTTTGTTACACACTGGCCTTTTTCTTTTCATCTTATTTTATTACCTTTCGTTTATTACCTCCAGTGTTTGTTTGTTTTTGGTTTAGGGCTATTTTTTGCCACTTTCAATGTTTTTTTGCGGGATTTGAAGGAAATTGTTGGTATTCTTCTTCAGCTTTGGTTTTGGTTTACCCCTATCGTTTATATAAAGGATATTTTGCCTGAATTTGTTAAAAAATTGATAATTTATAATCCGGCTTTTGTGATTATTGAGTCTTACCAGAGAATGTTTGTTTTTCATGACTCTCCGGCTATAAAATCTATTATCGTTTTGACTATACTTGTTCATGTTTTAATTTTGTTTTCTTATATAATTTTTAGGAAGTTGGAAAAAGACGTGCGGGATTTTCTATGAAGTTTATTTGCTTTCTTGTTCTGTGGACTTTTTTGGCTTTTCTTTTTGCTTTTTTTATCCTTAAATTTGTGCGTCGTCACGAAAAAGTTTATATTTTATTAATCTTAAATTGTTTCTACCTTTTAGGTGTCTTTTTGGCCTACAATTTCTTTGTTTTGTTTTCTTTTTCGTTATGAAAATTGTTGTCGATGCTCTCCCTTTTGTTACCTTACCTACAGGTATTGGTCGTTATGCCCGTCTTCTTTATACATATCTTAGCAGATATGATATAAAAATATTTTATTTTGTGTCTAATCTTTCCTCCCAAATGCCTTCTCCTCCGAAAATAGAATCCTGGCGTAAACGTACCGATTTTTTATGGAAATTACCTTGGCCCGTAGTAACCTGTTTGCGTGCAATTTTTTGGATCCGTTTTGAAAAACGTTTGTTAGATTCTATTAAAACTGAACGAGATATCATTATTCATGAACCCGCTTTGTTTCCTCTTAAAACAAAATTGCCTCAAGTGTTTACATTGCATGATTTAACTCTTATGCTCCGCCCTCATGATCATCCCAAAGAAAGAGTGTTTTTTTTTAAACTTTTCTTTAAAAGAAGGCTTCCTTATGCCAGTCATATTATTTCTGTTTCTGATTTTACTCGTCTAGAAGCTATCTCACATCTTTCTATCCCTCCGGAGAAAATCTCGGCGGTTCCTTTAGCTGCTGCACCCCATTTTCGACCAGCTTCACCAAGTCAAATTCGCCAGGTCCTTGAAAGGTATCATCTTCCCCCTCGTTATTTTCTTTTTGTGGGTACCATTGATCCCCGAAAAAATCTTGATTTGGTTCTTAAAGGGTTGGCCCGCTTAAAAAAAGTTCCTCCCTTGGTTATTGCGGGCTGGAAGGGTTGGGGCTATAAAGTTTTGCTCCGAAAGTTATCTCAATTGAATTTGGAAGATCGAGTTTTCCTTTTAGATTACGTCTCAGATAGTGATCTAAGAGCACTGTACTCTGGTGCGGAGGCCTTTTTCTATCCCAGTTTTTATGAGGGTTTTGGTTTACCTGTCTTAGAAGCTATGGCTTGTGGTTGTCCTGTAATCACCTCCAAAGTTACGAGTCTTCCTGAAGTGGCAGGTGATGCTGCTATTTTGATCGATCCTTCATCAGAAGAAGAAATGGTCAACGCTATGGAAGCTGTTTTAGATTCTAAATATCGCCAAGAACTCATTCAAAAAGGGTTTAAACAAGCACAAAAATTTTCTTGGGAAAAATGTGCTAGCGAAACTCTTGCTATTTTTAAAAAGGTGCTTGATGAAAGATGATAAGGGTAGAAGATCTCTGGAAAACTTTTAAACTTTACCGTTCACCAGCAGACAGACTGAAAGAAATTCTTTTCCGTCGTTCTTATCACCGAATTTTTGAAGCGCTAAAGGGAATAAGTTTTGAAGTGCAAGACGGTGAAGTCTTGGGCATTATTGGTCCTAACGGAGCGGGAAAATCTACTTTGCTTAAGATCCTTACCGGAGTTCTTTTGCCAGATAAGGGTTTTATTCATGTTTCTGGACGTATTACCGGATTGCTTGAATTAGGAACCGGTTTTAACTCTGAAATGACAGGTCTGCAGAACATTTTTCTTAACGGTACTTTATTAGGTATGAGCCGTGAAGAGATTGAAGATAAATTAGAAACTATTATAAACTTCAGTGAATTAGGTGATTTCATTTATGAACCTCTTAAAACCTATTCTAGTGGAATGATTATGCGTTTGGCTTTTTCTATAGCCATTCATGCTGAGCCAACTTGTTTTGTGGTTGACGAAGCTTTGGCGGTTGGAGATGCGTATTTTCAGCAAAAATGTATGAAAAAAATAAAAGAGTTCAAAGAAAATGGTGGGTCTATTATTTTTGTTTCTCACGATATGAACGCTGTTAAACTTTTGTGTGATCAAGCTATCTTGCTGGATCAAGGGGCAGTTATTGAGCAGGGTTCTCCTGAACAAGTAATTAATCTTTATAATTTTCTTTTAGCCAAAAAAAGCAAAGGAGAGAACCTAGAAATTAGCCATTATTCGTTTGATAAGTGCGATTATGGAGATTATCAGGCGCGAATTGTTGAGGTTGTTTTAAAAAATACTGAAGGAGAATCTTCCGAAGGGATAATTTCTGGTACTCCAGTCACTATTGAAGTCTTAGTCGAAGCACAAAAGCAAGTTTCTGATCTTACTTTAGGAATTTTAATTAGAGATCGCTTTGGTCAAGATATATTTGGCACAAATACATTCCATCTGCAAAAGAATTTTTCTCTTTCTGCCGGTAAAAGAAAAATTGTTCGTTTTTTTTTCGATGAATTTAATCTTGGGGTAGGTAAATATACTTTAACCGTGGCTCTCCATAAAGGAGATACCCATGTTCAGCATTGTTATCATTGGATCGACAGAGCTCTTAAATTTGAGGTATTGCCGAACAATGAATTCTATTTTATTGGTCTTGCCCGTTTGGTTCCCAGGGTTGAGATTGTCAATATTCCGTGATCAATGGGTTCTGGATCGACGAGACGGGTGATCTGGAGATCGTCCTTCGCTATAAGCCCCAGGACTGGTTCGAGAGGGGGCTCGTAGTTTCGATACTCACGTTTTTGGCTTGTGTGGGTTATCTCCTCTACGACTGGCGGAAGAAAAGGGCGTAGCCCTCTCCGGGGATTACAGTTGACAAAGAGGCCCGTAAGGCTACATTTTTTAGATGCCGACAAGAAAATGGGG
>Ga0256835_1000328_pt1 | contig 36909 bp, 33 predicted proteins | sample PIR30metaG_FD_185972 | JGI IMG/M metagenome (GOLD analysis project Ga0256835, IMG submission 185972) | Hydrothermal vent microbial communities from East Pacific Rise, Pacific Ocean - PIR-30 | ecosystem: Environmental > Aquatic > Marine > Hydrothermal vents | place: Pacific Ocean: East Pacific...
CACCAAGCCTCAGGACCAGGCGCCGGCGGCGACCATGGAGCGCAACGGCTTCATCCCCCTGCTGGTGGGATCGCGCCAGGAAGACCCCCGCACCGTGGCCGAACGCGAGGCTGAAAAGCTGCTGGCCTCGGCCACCGGCCAGGCGGAATCCATCCGCGAACAGGCCCACAGCGCCGGCTACGAGGCCGGCTACCAGCAAGGTCTGCAAGAGGGGCGCGAGGCGGCCCAGGCCACCATCACCGCCGCCCTGGACAACCTGGCCCGGGTGACCCAGGCCCTGGAGGAGGTGCGGGCCAACATCCTGGCCAACATGGAAGAGGAGCTGGTAGCCCTGGTGGCCGCGGCCACCGACCTGGTGCTCACCACGCCGGGCGCGGTGGACCGGGAGGTCATAGGCCAAGTAGTGTCCCAGGCGGTGCGCCGGGTGGCCGCGGCCGGGCGGCTCACGGTTCACCTCAACCCGGCCGACCTGGAGATGGTGGCCGATCTCCAGCCCAGCCTCATGCAGACCTTCAGCGAGTTGGAGCACCTGGAGCTGGTGCCCGATCCCGAGCTGGAGCGCGGCGGCTGCCTGGTGGATAGCAACATCGCCCAGATCGACGCCACCCTGGCCACCCGGCGCGACCAGTTGCTGGCTGTACTGGACCAGGCCCTGCACTCCGGCGAGCCCCTGGACCTTGGCCCCGCGGCCGAGGAGCCGGCCGAGCCGGCCGAGGACCAACCCGGCGAACCCGCCGCGGCCACCGGGGACGACGATGACGCCGGCGACTTGGCGGAGGACTGGTAATGTCCCTGGCGCTGCTGGCCCGCTACGAGCAAGCCTTGACCCAGGGCGACAGCCTGGTGACCAAGGGCCGCATCACCCAGATGGTGGGCCTGGTGGCCGAGGCCCAGGGCCTGGTGCTACCGGTGGGGGCCGGGGTGTTCCTCTATCCCGACGACGACCAGCCGGTGCTCGGCGAGGTGGTGGGGTTCAAGGGCGGGGCCATGCTCATCATGCCCTATGCCGAGGCCCGGGGCATCAAGCCCGGCTGCCTGGTGGCCCCGGCGGCCGTGGAGGGCATGGTGAAGGTGGGGCCCGGCCTGCTGGGGCGGGTCATCGACGGCCTGGGACAACCGGCCGACGGACGGCCCGAGCCCGACTTCGAGACCCTCTACCCCCTGTACAACCAGCCCCCGGCCCCCATGACCCGGCGGCGCATCGACCAGCCGGTGGACTGCGGGGTGCGGGTGCTCAACGCCCTGCTCACCCTGGGCAAAGGCCAGCGCATGGGCATCTTCGCCGGTTCCGGCGTGGGCAAGTCCACTCTGCTGGGCATGATCGCCCGCCACACCGCCGCCGACGTCAGCGTGCTGGCCCTGGTGGGTGAGCGTGGTCGCGAGGTGCGCGAGTTCATCGAGCGGGACCTGGGCCCCGAGGGCATGGCCCGCTCGGTGGTGGTGGTGGCCACCAGCGACCAGCCGGCCCTGGTGCGTATCCGCTCGGCCTACCTGGCCACCACCATCGCCGAGTATTTCCGTGACCAGGGGGCCGACGTGATGCTGATGATGGACTCGGTAACCCGTTTCGCCCTGGCCGCCCGCGAGGTGGGGCTCTCCATCGGCGAACCACCCACCACCAAGGGCTACACCCCCAGCGTCTTCTCGCAACTGCCGCGCCTGCTGGAGCGGGCCGGCACCGGGGCCGACCGCGGCTCCATCACCGGCATCTACACCGTGCTGGTGGAGGGCGACGACGTCACCGAGCCGGTGAGCGACGCCATGCGCTCGATCCTCGACGGCCACGTGGTGCTCACCCGCCAGTTGGCCGACCAGGGACACTACCCGGCGGTGGAGCTGATGGGCTCGGTGAGCCGGCTCATGCCCGACATCAACCCGCCGGAGGTGCTGGAGGCCGGCCACCGCCTGCTGGAACTGGTAGCCGCCTACCGCCGGGCCGAGGACCTGATCAACATCGGGGCCTACAGCCCGGGCACCAACCCCAAGATCGACCGGGCCATCGAGATGTGGGACCGCATCAACGCCTTCTTGTGCCAGCCCAAGGACCAGGGGCAGGACCTGGAGTCCTCCCGGCGCATGCTCCGAGACCTGCTGAGGACGGAGGGTTAAGGCATGGCTTTTCGCTTTCGCCTGCAAGCGGTCCTGGAACACCGCCGCCACCAGCAGGAGGCGGCCATGGCCGAGCTGGCCGCCAAGCTGGGCAGCCAGACCCAGTGCGAGCAGCAGATCGCCTGGCTGGAAAAGGAGTTTCGCGCCGCCCGCGGTCAGTTGGGTCTGCGCCCAAGCGGCTCCATAGCGGCCAAGGATTTTGTGCTGGCCAACGAGTATCTCACCGTGTTGCGGCTAACCGCCCTGCGCGAGCAGGCTCGCCTGCCCGCCCTGCAGGCTGAAACCGAGCAGGCCCGGCTCAAGCTGGTGGAGGCCGACCGGCGCTGCCGGGTCCTGGAAAAGCTGCGCCAGCGGCACAAGGAGGCCTACGACCGGCAAGAGATGCTAAAGGAGCAGCGCCTACTGGATGAAGTGGCCGTGGGCGCCTACGCGCGGAGGCTAGTTTCATGAGACTGGTTCGGCTGCAAACGGTTTTATCGGTGGGTCTGGCCGTAAAGGTCCTGGCCTTGCTGTTGGCCATCATCATTACCGGGCCCGAGATGGCCGTGGGACCGGCCGAGGTGGCCGCCCAGGCCAAGGCCCTGGCCGCGACCCCGGCGGCGGTCAAGCCGGCCGCCCGCCAGGCCACCCCGCCGCCCATGCCGTCGGCCACGGTCGACGACCGGCCGCAGTCCTACGACCCGCGGCTCATCAAGCTGATGGAGGCGCGCCAGCAAGAGATAGCCCGCGAGGAAGCCCGCCTGGCCCACGAGCGCAAGGAGCTGCAAAAGTTGCGGGCCGAGGTGAGTCGCCGCATCGCCGAGCTCAAAAAGGTCCAGGTGATCTTGGAGAAGCTGGTCAAGGACGAGAAGACCAAGCGCGAGGCCCGCATCCGGCAGTTGGTCAAGGTGCTGTCCAACATGCGGCCCAACGCCGCCGCGGCGGTGGTGGCCAAGCTAGACGACCGCATGTCGGTGGAGATTTTCAGCCGCATGCAGAGCCGTCAGGCTGGCAAGCTGATGGCCGCGCTCAATCCCGTCCAGGCCGCGCGCATCAGCATACTGCTCACCAAGCAGCAGGAGGCCCGCCAGGCCGCCCAGGTGGCGGCCCAGGCCGCTCGCCAGGGAGCCCAGCCCCCACCGGCCAAACGCCGGCCGGCCGGCCGCAAGTAGCCCCTCGGCGCACTAGCCTCCCCTTGCCAGCGCGGCCGGGGGGGGTTATACCATTAGCGGGCCCCGTGCGGGCATGACTATCTACTTGCTTACTACTCCATAGCGCCGTGCGCCAAGCGCGGCCGCAGGGATAGCGCCATGACCACCCCCTTCATCCCCTACGCCGAACGCAGCCTGCCCCAACGCATCCAGGAGATTCGCCTGTTGATCATGGAGATGGAGGACGTCCTGGCCCCGGCCGGGGCGGACCCCATCGAGCCCGACCCGGCCGACCTGGCCGGCCTGGAGCGGTGGCGGGCCGCCGGCGGCCTGGTGGTGATAACCGCCCGGGCCGACTACCAGGCGGCGCGGGATTTCTGCGCCGCCCACGACCTGGCCTTCCAGGCCCACCGCGGCGACAAGGACCACGTGGTGCGTACCGCCATCGTGGAAAACAGCGCCCGGGCCGACAACGCCTGTTACCTGGGGGTAACCAAGGACGACCTGCCGGCCATGATCACCGCCGGGGTGTCGGCCGCGGTGGCCACCGACGACCCCTGGGTGAGCGGCGGGGCCCACATCGCCATCGAGGCCGCGGGTTGCGCCGGGGCGGTGGCCGAGCTGGTGGACCGGCTCATGGCCGACGGCGCCCTGTCCCAGGGTTAGGGCCGTGTTTGATTCCGAGAGCCCCGAAGTCTATGAAACGGTCTACCAGGAGCTGGTCCAGCGCCTGGCCACGGCTGATCTCAAGTCAGCGGCCGAGGGACTGGGTCTGGCCTATGGCCAGGGGCGGGCCACGGTGGACTTCTTTGGCCGCGCCTACCTGGTGGGACCCGACGGGGTGAGCACGGCCGATGGCGGTGAGGCGGCCTTTACCCACCGCATCGTCCTGGCCTGGTACCTCTTGCACGCCGGGCGCGGCGAGCCGGCCGACAGGTTCGTGCCCTACCGCGAGTTGCCCGGCGGCCAGGACTTTGCCCGCAGCCTGGCCCAGACGGTGGAGGGGCGCCTGGCGGCCGGCTTCGGCCGGCGGGTGGATGAGCTGGTGGCGGCGGCGACGGCCATCGGCGGCCAGGAGGCTGGGGAGCGTTCGCCGGCGGCGGCCGACGCTTCGCTGTATTTCGCGGCCCTGCCCAAGGTGCCCCTGCTGCTTACCTTTTACGAGGCGGACGAGGACTTCGGGGCCGAGGCCAAGGTGTTTTACGACATCACCGCCCCCAACTTCCTGGACCTGGAGTGCCTGGCGGTCTTGGGCTTGATCCTGGTCCTGGAGCTGGAGGCCGCCGACCCGGCCGGCGGCGGGCGGGCCGCACCAGGCTAGCCGGGAGGCCGGGGCTTAACGTACCATGCGTATCCTTTTGCACATATGCTGCGCCCCCTGCGCCCTGATGCCGGTGGAGATTCTCACGGCCGAGGGGCACCAGTTGATGGGTCTTTTCTACAACCCCAACATCCATCCCTGGCAAGAGAACCAACGCCGGCTCGACTGCCTGCGGGATTGGGCCGGGCAGTGCGGGCTCAAGCTGGTGGTGCACGACGACTACGACCCCGAGGCGTGGTTTCAGCGGGTGGCCTATCGCGAGGCCATGCGCTGCGAGCTCTGCCACCACGACCGCATGACCCGGGCGGCCCAGGTGGCGCGCCGGGGCGGCTTCGATGGTTTCACCTCCACCTTGCTCTACTCGGTGCGCCAGAAGCACCAGTCGGTGGCCGAGGCGGGGCGGGCGGCGGCGGCCCGCTACGGGGTGGAGTTCGTCTACCGCGATTTTCGACCCTACTGGAAGCAGGGGGTGGCCCGCTCGCTGGAGCTGGGCCTTTACCGCCAGCCGTATTGCGGGTGTCTCTATTCCGAGCGCGACCGCTTCCTGGGCCCCAACGGCAGGGGCCAGTCCAAGCGCCAGGCCAACGTCCCGGACGCCCCCGGCGCAAAGTGATGGCCAGTTTAGGTAGTTACTTGGTATGGTTAAAGATAAATACCCCGCGACCCCGCTGGCATGCATCCAGCGGCCGGTTACAGCCAACCACCATTTGCAAAGGCGGATCACATGAGCCAGGCCAGTCCCCCCGAGATAACCTTTGAGCTGGATGGAGGATCGCTGACCATCCGCACCAGCGACGCCGTCTACCATATCGTGGTGACCGGCGCGGCCACCGCGCCGGCCGCCCTGCCCCAGGGGTCAGAGGCGGTGGGACAATTGCCGGCGGTGGACGAGTGGGACGTGCCAGAGCCCGTAACCGCAGACAAACCGGCGCCCACCTACAAGCCGCAGAAGGACGATGGCTACTACAAGGAGCTGTCCCAGGAGATGTATCACGAGGTGGGACAGTTGGCCAAGCGCCTGAGCATGTCCATCTCCGACGTCAAGGGTGCGAAGGTCGATTCCATGGACCTGCAGGCGGCCGGGGACCAGTTGGAGAGCGCCAAGGACCAGCTGGAGTCGGTGGTGGAGATGACCGAGAAGGCCACCCTCACCATCATCGAGGAGAGCGAGAGCATCCAGAGCGCCATTGACCGCGTGCGCAGCATAATGGCCGAGATGTCAAGCGGCGCCCAGGACGGCGAGGAGAATGAAGACGGTCCGTCCCGGCAGAACCGCGAGGCCCTGGAGGAGATTCTGGAGACCCTGGCGCAGTACCTGGAGGCGGTGCGGCAGACACCGTTGGACGACGTGGTGGTGGAGGTGCATGCCATTGCCGGCGAACTGGGCCAAGCCAAGGGGGCGGCCGAGCCCGAGCCCGAGCCCGAGCCGGCGGCGACGGGTTATAGCTTTCCCCTGGAGCTGGTGTTCCAAACCACGTACGAGTTATGCACCAACGAGACGGTGAAGAAGCATCTCAAGGCCATGTGGGACGCCGGCGCCAAGGCCTTTGACCCGGCCAAGGTGGAGGCGGGGTTGAACAAGCTGGCCCCGGCCGAGCCGGACGAGGACAATTTCCTCAACGTGGATTTAAAGGGCGTGCTCAAGGTGCTGTTCCAGTCCACCAAGGTGGACAGTTACAAGGGCATCTTGAAAAAGATGGCCTCCACCGCCGACCAGATTTTTTTGGACCAGTTCCTGCCCATGGAGGCGGTGCCGGCCGAGGCCCCGGCGGCGGCTCCCAAGCCCAAGGCGGCCCCGGCCCCGGCCCCGGCGGCCGGCGGTGCGGCGGCCGAGCTAGCCGAGCGGCTGGAGGCTTTGGTGCAAAAACTGGAAGAGCGGGCCGCGGCGCTGAAACCGCCGGAGCTGCCTGGGGACCTCAAGGACCTGTTGCAGCGGGCCTTGGACGAGGCGTCCCAGGACCGCGCGAGGGTGACGCCGGAAAAGCTCCAGGAGCTCGACGAGAACATGAACCGGGTGATCAGCTCGGTCAACGCCATCATCGAGGCCCTGAGTTTCCAGGACCTGTCGGGCCAGGCCATCTACCGCATCGTGCGGCTGCTCACCGACTTCCAGGTGCAGTTATTGGCCATGCTGGTGAGCTTTGGTTCCAAGATCAAGACCAAGGAGACCCGCGAGGAGATCACACCGGACGAGAGTGAGAAGCTGGCCCAGCAGGAGGTGGACAAGGCGTTGGAGAGCCTGGGGCTCAGTGACCCGGAGGCCGGCGGCGACAAGGAAGAAGAGCGTGGTCCCCTGGACCAGGACGCGGTGAACGCCATGCTGGAGTCGCTGGGTTTCTAGCGTGGGCGCATTGGTGCGAGCGAGGACATGAACCCCCAGATCGGCAAGTTCCTGGTGGTGGTGGGGTTGGGCCTGGCCGGGGTGGGGTTGCTGTTGTGGCTCACGCCGCTGGGGACCTGGCTGGGTCGCTTGCCGGGAGACGTTGATTATCACGGCGAGCGCGTGAGGATTTATTTTCCCTGGGTGAGCTGCCTGGTGATCAGCCTGGCGCTATCGTTGGTGGTATGGCTGCTGCGGCGTTAGGCGGCCGGCGACGATCGGTGATTGCCCCCCACGAAAAACCGCGCGACCCGGTTGAGGATCGCGCGGTTGGTTGCTCTTGGTGTTCGTCTTAGCGCCGGTCGGGACTTTAAGTTTTCTCCAACGCCGGCCGGCCCCTTGGCTCGATTGCCAACGCCCAGCAACAGACCGTAGCCCCCCCGGCCCTTTGGCCCGTCAGGTCCTAGGCAACCCTTCGGTCCTCCCGGCCCTTGGCCCTTAGCCAGTCAGCCCCCCGGCCCCTGGTCCTTCGCCCTTCGGCCCTCTCGCCCCTCGGCCTTTGGCCCTTAGCCGGTCAGCCCCCCGGCCCTTGGTCCCTCGGCCCTTAGCCCGTCAGCCCCTCGGCCCCTGGTCCTTCGCCTCCCGGCCCTTCGCCTCCCGGCCCTCTCTGCCCTCTCGGCCTTAGGCCCCTTGGCCCCCTTGGACCGCTAGTCGTCGGCGGGGGGGTCGGGTGGGGTTTCTTCTTTTTCCAGGGCGGCAAGCTTGGCCTTGAGCTCGGCCACCTCGGCCTTGTAGCGGTCTACGTCGGGGTTATCGCCCGCGGCGGCAAAGGACTCGCGTGAGGCTTCCATCTCGGCCCGACGTTTGTCTTTCATTTCCTCGACACCGAGGTAGGTGGCCAACGCACCGCCCAAAAGCAAGAGCACCGGGATCGCGCCCTTGAGCAGGTCGATGAATTCTCTTCCCCAACTGATGAGCCCGATGACGCCGAGAACCAAGGCGGCGACACCACCTACTAATGCCACCATCTGATTTCCTCCTTCAGAAGTAGACAAGTTAAGTCGCGGTAAATAAAACGGACTGGTCTTTCGATGTAACCCAACGATGTAACCCAACGGGGGGTTTTGGTGCTGGTTCGCCCGTTGATTCTGTGTAGCACGCACCCGGTGAAAGTGTCAATGTAGAAGGTGGTTGTGGCGGGTTAAATCCGGCGGAATCGCCATTTTTTTCCCTGGCGGCGTCTCAGCTCCAGTTCCAGGCCGCCGGCGGTGCGCACCCGAAAGCGTCGCCGGGGTTCGTCGGTGGGGTCGGGGGAGGCGACCAGGGTTTCTTGCAGGAGGCTGACGCCGAGCCAGCGGCCGGCGATGCGCAGAGCCACGGGGGTTTGATCGGCCCGGCCCGAGGCCATGAAGCGCACCCGGCAGGGGCTCCAGGACCGCGGGGTGGTCATCACCGCCGCCAAGCGCCGGTGACCACGGTATCGGAAGCGCCGCGGGCGAGCAGGATTTTTTTGAAGACCTCGGGATAGGGCACGCCGAAGAGTTTAACCACCGGCTCGGGTTGTTCGGCGGTGTAGATGTGCACGTGGGCCACGCCCAGGAGGCGCTGGGTGATGCCACGGCGCAGGTCGATACGGGTGATACGGCTGATGTCGGCGGCCATGGAGCGCCGCAGGGGAAAGACCACTTCGGCCCGCACCTGTTGGGCGTCGAGTTCGTAGCGGCTGGTGAAGCGTTTGATGATCACAAAGCCGGCGAAGCAAGTGGCCAGGAGGTTGCTCAGGGCCGGGCTGACGGGGGCCTCGGGGTTGATGAGGGGGCCCACGGTGAACAGGATCACGCCGATGTAGTAGACTCCGAAGGCCTTCCAGGCCGGGTTGAACTGGCGGAAGAAGGCGGCGGCTTCTTGACTCATGTCTGGGTACCTCCACCGTCTATCTACCTTAGGCCGCCGGCGAAGGCAAGGGCGGCATGAGGCGGTGGGTCTTGACCGGCCGGGCGGGGCGGCCTTATGCTGGGCTCATTGGACACGGGGAGCGAGGTGATGCACGAAGCCATACTTTATGACCGTCTGGAGCGGGAGTGGGTGGTTTGCCGGCTCTGCGCCCACGGCTGCCGGATCAAGCCGGAGGGGCGGGGCATCTGCGGGGTGCGGGAAAACCACGGGGGCCGACTCTACAGCCTGGTGTACGGCCGTCCCATCGCGGCCAATCCCGATCCCATCGAGAAGAAGCCGCTGTATCATTTCCTGCCCGGCACCCGGTCTTTTTCCATTGCCACCTTTGGCTGCAATTTCCAGTGCGGGTTTTGCCAAAACTGGGACATCAGCCAGCGACCGCGGGAGCAGCGGGTGGAGGCCGGCCGGGGGCGGGAGACGCCACCGGAGGAGATCGTAGAGATGGCCCTGGCGGCCGGTTGCGCCTCGATCAGCTACACCTACACCGAGCCGACCATCTATTTCGAGTATGCCCGCGACTGCATGGAGCTGGCGGTGGGTCGCGGGCTGAAGAACGTGTTTGTCACCAACGGCTACGAGTCAGCCGACTGCGTGGAGGCCTGCCGGGGGCTGCTGCACGCGGCCAACGTGGACCTCAAGTCGTTTCGCGACGAGTTTTACCGCAGCCAGTGCAAGGCGCACCTGCAGCCGGTTTTGGATACCCTCAAAGCCATGCACGCCGCCGGCATCTGGCTGGAGGTTACCACCCTGCTCATCCCGGGCCTGAACGACGACCCCGGCGAGCTGGCCGAGCTGGCCGGGTTCATCGCCGGCGAGCTGTCGGTTCAGACGCCGTGGCACGTCAGCGCCTACACCCCGCGCTACCGCTTCGAGGGCTCGGGCATCGGCCGCACCCCGGCGCGGGCCATTGACCGCGCCCTGGCCATCGGGGCCGAGGCCGGGTTGCAGTACCTCTACGCCGGCAATATCCCGGGGCACCAGAGCGAGACGACCTTTTGCCCCGCCTGCGGGGCTACCCTGGTGGCCCGGCGCGGTTTTGGAGTGATCAGCAACCGGCTGTCCGGCGGCGCCTGCCCGGACTGCGGCGCGGCCATCGACGGGGTGTGGCTGTAGTGGCGGGCGGGGACCATCCCGGGGCGGGGCACCGCGGCCGGTTGCGTGATAAGTTCCTGGCCCACGGCCTGGTGAAGTTCACCGACGACGAGGTGCTGGAGCTGCTGCTTACCCTGGCCACGCCGCGGCGCGACTGCAAGCTGCCGGCCCGGTCGCTGATGCAGGAGTTCGGCTCGCTGGCTGCGGTGCTGGAGGCCGAACCGCGGGAGCTGCAGCGGGTCAAGGGGGTGGGGCCGGTAAACATCCTGGGTCTCAAGCTGGTGCCGGCGGTGGCCCGGCGCTACCTGGAAGACCGCATGACCGCCGGGGTCCGCTACAGCCTGGCCGACGCGGCCGACTACCTGGCCATGACCATGCGCCCCCTGGGGCGGGAGGTTTTCCGGGCCATGTTTTTAGACGGCGGCCGGCGCTGCATGGCCATCGAGGACATCGCCCAGGGCACGGTGGACCAGACGGTGATCTACCCTCGTGAGGTGGCCGGCCGGGCCCTGGCGGTGGGTGCCTCGGCGGTGGTCTGCGCCCACAACCACCCCAGCGGCGACCCGACCCCCAGTCGGTACGACCTGGCCAACACGCGGGCCATGTACCTGGCCTGCCGGGCGGTGGGGGTGGAGTTGTTGGATCACGTTATCGTGGCCGAGCGGGGCATGCAAAGCCTAGCGGCCGATGGGCTGATGCGGTCCTTGGCGGCGGAGGCCGACGAGTTGGGATTGTAGGGAAGGAGGCGGCTTTGCAGGCCCGGGAGCGATTGATTTTTGCGTTGGACGTGGATACGGCGGCCGAGGCCGAGCACCTGGTCAAGTTGTTGGCCGACGAGGTGGGGGTATTCAAGGTGGGGCTGGAGCTGTTCGTGTCAGCCGGCCCGGAGGTGATCAGCCGGGTGCGGGCGGCCGGGGCGCGCAGCATATTCCTGGACCTGAAGCTGCACGACATCCCGGCCACCATGGCCGCCGCCGCCCGGGCCGCCGCCCGCCTGGGGGTGCAGATGCTCACCTGCCACGCCGACCAGGCCGGCATCTTCGAGGGGGTGGACCTGGGCGGGGCCCAACTGCTGGGGGTTACGGTGCTCACCAGCCTGGGGCCCGACGACCTGCGGAACATGGGTTACCAAGACGAGCTGAGTGACCCCCAAGCCCTGGTGGTGCACCGGGCCCGGCTGGCCATGGCCGCCGGCTGCCACGGGGTGGTCTGCTCCGGCTGGGAAGCCCGGGCGGTGCGCCATGCCCTGGGGCCCGAGGCCCTGGTGGTGTGCCCGGGCATACGCCTGCCCGGCGGCCAGGCCCAGGATCAAAAACGGGTCATGACCCCGGGCGGAGCGGTGGCCGCCGGCGCCAGCCACATCGTGGTGGGCCGGCCCATCCGCACCGCCGAGAACCCGGCGCAAGCGGCCCGGCAAGTTATTAACGATATTGCCTAAACGGTTAAAAATCACTTATCTTGATTTTGGGTTGCCCCGCTGGTAAGCTTCATTTGCGGATCATAAAAACGGGTGCCCCATGGCCAAGGTAATTGAGCTTAACCAACGCCAGGATCAACAGCGGCGCCGGCAACGGGCCCAGGCGCGGCGACGGGCCCAGGCGGTGGCCAGCGCTTTGGCCTGCGGGCTTTGCCCCCGGCGTTGCGCCCACTGCGGTTTGGCCATCGAAGAACCGGTCACGCTCCCGAGCGAGGCGCCCTATCCCTTTTGCGGGCCCTGCCTGGAAGAATACCAGGCCTTTCGCCGGCGGCAGCAGGGCCAAGAGCAACCCGAGGCCTTTTGGCATAACGACGCCTGGGCCCGGAGCTGGAGCACCTGGCTGGAGTTCATGCGCTCCAAGGAGGAGTTCCGGCAATCGGCCGCCTTCTTGCGCCTGATGCAAGAGCATATCGATTAACCGTCCACCCCGGTCCGACAACCATAAGTGGGGAGGAGATCAAATGTTCACGCCAGGCCCCATGGAATGGGGAATCATACTCGTCATCGTGCTGGTCATCTTTGGGGCCGGTAAACTGCCCCAGGTGGGCGGCAATCTCGGCAAGGCCATCCGAAACTTCAAGTCCGGCGTAAAAGACCGGGAGTTGGAGGCCAAGGCCGAGGCCGACAAGCTCCAGGAGCAGTCGGCCGAAAAAACCAAGGAAGAGGTCTAGGGCCCCTTCTCTTTCCCCGTGGTCGTGTACGCCCCGCCGATCCGGGCGGGGTTAAGTATGCCCTCACCCCACCCAGCCCTGCGCCCCGCCGGCAAAGGCGGGCCTCGCCGTTGCCCGAGAGGGGCGCGCCATCAGCGCCGATCCCCGGACGGAAAATCCTGTTCGCCCTGGCGATCCAGAGTGGTCCACTCCATGTGATCCACCGGGAAAGGCGCCACCTGCGCCGCATCCCGGACGCAGCGCCTAGCGCGACACCCGTATGCGGGAGGCGCGCATCTGGCGCACGCACACCGGGCAGACGTACGGTTGGGCCTCGGGCCGGCTGGGGCGGTGCATCAGGTTGTCGAGCCGGTCCAGGTAGGCCTGGGAGGCGAACGGCCGGCCGCAGAGCGAGCACGGCACCAGCTTCAGCTCCTGGATGGCCGTGCCGGTGAACACGGTGCGCCGGGTGTCGCCTACCTCCTCCATGCGTATGGCCCCGGTGGGGCAGGAGTTGGCGCAGGAGCCGCAGCCCACGCAGCGCTCCGAGGCCCGCTCGAAGTCGGAGAACACCCGGCGGTTCATGCCGGTATCGCGCAGCACCAGGGCGTCGGAGCCCACCTCCTCGCAGGCCAACTGGCATAGGCCGCAGCCGATGCACAGGTCGCAGCGCAGGCAACGCAGGGCCTCGGAGCGGGCGGCCTCGTCGTCGAGAATCTGCATCACCAGGTCGAAGCTCTTGATCCGCTGGCTCGCCGGCAGGGTCACCGGGACCGAGCGTATGGGGTTGGCCCGCTGGGCCACGGTGCCACCCACCGGCTCCACCGGCATGGTGATGGTGGGATGCTCAAAGGCCAGCTCCACCAGCTTGTCCTTGAGATAGGCGTCGATGGCCCGGGCCGCCTGTTTGCCCATGGCCACGGCGCCTATCACCGTGTCGGGCCCCACCACCGCGTCGCCACCGGCGAAGACCCAGTCCAGCGAAGTCTGCAAGGACTGGGGGTCCACCTCCAGCCGGCCCCGCTGGTTCACCGCCAGGCGGCCGGACTCACCCAGGTATTCCAGGCCAGGCCGCTGGCCGATGGCGATGAGCGCGCCGTCGATGGGCATGGAGTGCTCGGAGCCCTCGATGGGCACCGGCCGCCGGCGTCCGCTGGCGTCGGGTTCGCCCAGCTTCATGGAGATCAGCTTGATGGCGCTTAGCTTGCCGTCCTGGGCCTCGAACCCCGTGGGGGCCACCAGGTACTCGATGGCCACCCCCTCTTCCACCGCCTGTTCCACTTCCTCGGCGTGGGCCGGCATCTCGTGGCGGGTGCGGCGGTAGAGGATGGTCACTTCCCGGCTGCCCAGGCGCAGGGCGGTGCGGGCGGCGTCGATGGCCACGTTGCCGCCGCCCAGCACTACTACCCTCTCCCCCGGTGAGTCGGCCTGGCCCAGGGAGGCCTGGAGCAGGAAATCCACCCCGGACAAAACCCCGGGCAGGTCCTCGCCCTCGATCCCCAGGCGCAGGCCGCGCTGGGCCCCGGTTCCCAGGAACACGGCGTCAAAGCCGTCATCGCGCAACGAGTCCAGGGTGAAGTCCCGCCCCAAGCTCCGGCCGGTGTGCATCTTCACCCCCATCTCGGCGATGGCGTTCACCTCGGCCTCGATGACCCAGTGGGGCAGGCGGTAGGCCGGGATGCCCAGGCGCATGGTGCCGCCGAGCACCTCGTGGGACTCGAAGATCTCCACCCGGTGACCCCGCAGGGCCAGGAAGTAGGCCACGCTGAGGCCGGCCGGGCCGGAACCGATCACCGCCACCCGCTTGCCGCTGTCGGCGGCCATGGGGGGCAGGGGGTAGCCACCCTGGTCCAGGCAATGCTGGGCGGCCACCGCCTTCATCACCCGGATGGAGATGGGGGCGTCGATGGCCCCGCGCAGGCAGACCTGCTTGCAGGGGGCCGGGCAGACCAGCCCGCAGATATAGGGCAAGGGGTTGTCGCGGCGGATGACCTCCAGGGCCTCGCGGTAGCGGCCGTGACCCACCAGGGCGATGAAGGCCGGGATGTCTATGTTGGCCGGGCAGCCGGAGCGGCACGGCGGCACCAGGGGGGCGTGGGCGTCAAAGGTCACGCAGCTCTGGTTGTTGGCGTGGGCCATCCACTCCTCGCCAAAGTGCATCAGGGAGCTCTTGAGCGGCCAGCCCGAGGGCCAACCCACCGACACCAGCTTGTCGGCCAGGATGCCCAGTTGGTCCAGGAGGGTGGGGTCGCCCTGGCGCATGGCGATACGGGTCACCAGGCGCAGGGCGTTGAGAGCCAGTTGGTGGGTCACCTCGTCGTGGTAGCCTCCCTGGCCGGCCAGCTCGGTGAGCGCCCGGCGCACCAGGTCCACCACGCAGTGGTTGGGGTCCATTATCCAATAGGTGGTCGAGCCGGGGTTCACCCCGGCCAGGGATAGCTCCTCCGGGGCCAGCAAGGTGTGGGTGAGGTGTTGGGGCAAAAAACCGCCCAGGCCGTTGTCCAGGGCCAGGAAGCTGCCGTCTCCCTGGGAGGGGTCTTCCACCCCCCATCCCAGGACATGTGACAGCGGCTGGCCGGCGGCCACCTCCAGCAGGCGGGGCTCGCCGCCCCGGCCACCCACGGTGATCAGGCGGGTGCCGGGCACCCCGTCCACGCCCTGGGCGGCGAACCATTCAGCCCCCCGGCTGAAAAGCAACGGCACTTGATACCAGGTCTGCTGGCGGTGGTTGATCGAGGGTTCATCGGTAGAGCCGGAGGTCTCATCGCTCTCCAGCGACAGCTCCACCCGCTGACCCGGGGCCAGCTCGTGCGAGGCGGCCTCGGCCAGGGCCGAGCGCAGGGCCGGCTTGAGATAGTCGTCGCCCGGCGAAAGCAACAACCGCACCCACTTGGCCCCGGTGGCCAGGGCAGCGATGAACAGCGCCTCCACCAGGCCATAGGGATTTTGCTTGAGCAGGTTGGCGGTGAGCAGGGACCGCGGGTCCGACTCGCGGGCGTCGACCACCAGCACCCGGTCGCCGATGCTCTGCATCAACTCCAGCCAGGCCAGGTATACCGGCCCGCCGCCCGCTCTCCAGTCCCGCAGGCCGGCGGCCCGCAGCTCGGCGATGATGCCGGCCGGCCCCAACCGGCAGGCGCGGGCCGCGCCGGCAAAACCGCCGGCGGCCAGGTAATGGTCCATGAGCCCGCCGCCGGCCTCCCGGCACCAAGCCAACACACCATCGGCCGGATCGCCCCGGCGGCTCAGGTCCCTGGTCTCTTGGTTCACCTGGTCATGCATGGGTCACTCTCTCCACTCCGGCGCCCTGCCCTGCGCGCACTACTGCGTCCAAAATCCCGCAATGCCCTGTATGGTGTCTATAATTAATGCCCCCAACGCCCGGGCCGGTCAAGCCTTTGTGCGTTGGGGGCGGGTTTTTTTCCGGACAGTCAGTGGCTCAGGATGAAGAGGTGACCCCCGGCCAGTTCCTCGGCCCGGTGCCGCCGGGCGCAGGGAGAACAGATATGGCGGTCGATATGCTCGTGGTAGTCCGGCCCGCCGCGGGCCTTGAGGTGCTTGAGGTAGGACAGGGGGGCGTAGGGCTTGCCGCATTCCTCGCAGGTGACCAGCTCCTGCTCGCGCACCACGGTGCCGGTGATGCTGGTGCGGCGCACTTTGCCGGAGTCCTCCACCCGGATGGCCCCGGTGGGGCACACCTGGCTGCAGGCCCCGCAGCCGATACAGCGGGTCGAGGGCCGGGTGTACTCGGTGAAGGCCAGGCGATCGGCCTCGGTGTCGCCCAGGCGCAGGGCCTCGGCCCCCACCTCGGCGCAGACCAGTTGGCACAGGCCGCAGCCGATGCACAGGTCGCAGCGCAGGCAGCGGGCCGCCTCGTCGTCGGCCTGTTGGTCGGTGAGCCCCAGCTCCACCTGGTGGTAGTTGCCCTCGCGGTCCTCCACGTCCAGCATGGAGATGGCCGTCCGCCGGGTGTTGGTGCGCTTGATGGCGTCGGTCTTGAGCGGCGGCACCACTTGGCGGTGGTCGCGGTCGCGCCAGTCTTCCGGCAGTTGCTGGCCGCGCAGGTAGGCGTCGATGGCCGCCGCCGCCCGCTTGCCGCCGCCCACCGCGTCGACCACGGTGCGGGGCCCGGTCACCACGTCGCCGGCCGAGAAGACCCCCGGCTCGGCCGTGGCCATGGTCCATTGGTCAGCCCGGATGAGCCCGCGCTCCACCTCCACATGGCTGCCGGCCTCCACGCAGGCCAGGTCGGTGGCCTGGCCGATGGCCAGGATCACGTGGTCGCCGTGCAGGGTGAGGGTGCGCTCCGGGTTGAAAGTGGGGTTGAAGCGGCCCCGCTCGTCAAAGACCTGCGGGCAGTGGATAAAGGTCACCGCGCCATCGGCTGCAATGGACTTGGGCCCCCAGGAGTTGTGGATGTCCACCCCCTCGGCGATGGCCGTGTCGATCTCGTGGGGGTGGGCCGGCATCTCGCGGCGTTTCTCCAGGCAGACCATGTCCACCCGCTTGCCGCCTTGGCGGCGGGCCGAGAGGGCCACGTCGATGGCCACGTTGCCGCCGCCCACCACCACCACCCGGGGTCCCACCCGGGGGTCTTCGCCGCGCCGCACCTGCTTGAGAAAATCCAGGCCGCCGAGCACGAACGGCTGATCGGCTCCGTCGATGGGTATCATGCGCGAAAGCTGGGTGCCCACCCCCAGCATGATGGCGTCAAACCCCTGGCGGCGCAGCACGTCCAGGTCCTCCACCTGGGTGCCGGTGTGGATGCGAACGCCCAGGCGCTCGATCTCGGCTACCTCGGCGTTGATCACGTCATGCGGCAGGCGGTAGGCCGGGATGCCGTAGCGCAGCATGCCGCCGGCCTCGTCCTGGGCCTCGAAAATCTCCACCTGGTGACCCTGGGCCGCCAGGAAGCGGGCCGCGGCCAACCCGGCCGGACCGGCCCCCACGATGGCCACCCGCTTGCCGCTGGACTCGGCCGGCGGGCCCCAGGGGTAGTGGCCCTCGGCCAGGGTCTTCTTGCTGGCCACCGCCTTCATGGCCCGGATACTCACCGGCTGGTCCACCTGCTGGCGCAGGCAGACCCCCTCACAGGGGGCCGGGCAGACCAGGCCGCAGGCATAGGGCAGCGGGTTGTCGGTGGTGATCACCTCGATGGATTCGTCGTAGCGATGGTGGCCGATAAGCGCCAAAAAGGCCGGGATGTCGATGCCGGCCGGGCAGGTGCGGTGGCAGGGCGCCAGGGGCTTTTCCAGGCAGATGCCGGCCGGGCAGGTGCCACCGGACACATGGTCGCGCCACTGCTTGCGGAAATAGGTGAGCGCGGTGATCAGGGGCCAGGCCGGGGCCAAGCCCTCGGCGGCCATGGTGCGGCCCAGGGCCTCCAGCTCCACCAGGTGGGCTGGCAGTCCCTTGCCGCGGCTGATCTCCACCACCATGCGCAGGCCCCGGGTGATAAGGTTGCGCGACGGGGAGTCGAAGTTGCGCGACAGGTTCCAGTAGCGGTAGAGCATGCGGCGGGTCTGGTCCACTATGCAGTGGTCGGCCCCCAGAAGTTGCACTGTGCCCAAGCCCGGGTTCACCCCGGCGGCGGCCAACTCCTCCTGGGCCAGGGTGATGTCCCCGCCCGAGGGGGGCAGGAACCCGCCCATGCCGCCGTCCACGGCCAGGGCCAAGGGCTCCACCGCGTCGCGGAAACCACCGCCGATGGTATGCACCACCTGGGCCAGGCCGCCGCCCACCGGCACCTCCACTAGGCCGGGGTTATTCACCTCGCCGCTGAGGGTGACCAGGCGGGTGCCGGCGTGGCCCTCGCGGCGCAGCTCCCCCATGCGCTCGGGGCCCAGGAGAAAGGCTAGGGCGATGTGGTACCAGGTCTCCAGGCTGTGGCGCAGAACCGGGCCCGGCTCCTCACCGGGGCGATGGCCGGCCATGAAGATCGATGGCTCCTGGTCGCTGACCAGCTCCAGGCTCGGGGGCTCCACCCCCGCCAGCCCCACCTCGGCCGCCTGTTCCACCGCGTTGAGCAATAGGTGCTCAAAGACCTCCATCTCCGGGGTCATCAAGACCTGGCAACGGTTCACCCCGAACACCTGGGCGGCGCAGAAAAGGCCCTCCACCAGGCCGAAGGGGTTTTGGCTCAGCAGGGTGAGCCAGGCCTGGCCGGCCGCGTCATACTCCACCGCATCCACCACCAGCACGCCCGGCTGGTGGGTGCGCGAAAACCGCTGCCACTGGAGATAAACCGGGTCGGTGTCGCCGCCGCGGTCGCGCAGACCGCTGGAGCGCAGCTCGGCGATTACCTCCAGTTGGTTGAGCCGGGCCACCCGCTCCAGGCCCTCGAATCCGCCCAAGCGGCGGTAGTGCTCAATGGTGGGCTCACCCAGTTCCTGGGACCAGGCCAGTAGGGTGCGGCCCAGGACCAGGGATAAAACATTGGCGTCAGTCCCCATCGCGTGGCTCCCTACATCTGGCTGAAGGATTCAGCGGCCATGGCCTTGGCGTAGCGCTGCCGGCGGTTGTCCGGCAGTTGGGAAGCCTCGCCGAATTGCAGGCACTGGGTTACGCACTTGGTGACGCAGGCCGGCTTGAGACCCTGGTCCAGGCGATCCTTGCAATAGTCGCACTTCACCGCCTTGCCCCGGGTGGGGTCCCACTGGCAGGCGCCCCAAGGACAGGCGGTGATGCAGCTCTTACAACCGATGCACAAGGACGGCTCGATGAAGACTATGCCGTCGCTCTTGCGTTTCTGGATGGCCCCGCTGGGGCAAACGTTCATGCACCAGGGCTCCTCGCAGTGGAAGCAGGGCATGAACACAAAACGGATGCGCGGCATGCCCTTGACGTCCACCGGGCCCACCACCATGTTTTTGCACAGCACCGGACCCACGCCGAGCCCCTTGTTGGTCTTGCAATGCACTTCGCAGCCCGAGCAGCCGATGCACCGTTCCGCTTCCTGCAAAAGATAGTACTTGCTCATGACTCTTTCGCCCTTTCGCTCGCCGGGTTAGGCCTTGGTTACCGTAACAACACACTCGGTAAGGTTGTTGCCGCCGCCGGCTTGATCATAGGCGGTGAGCAATCCCTTTTGCAGCCGCTGATCGGCCATGCCCTTGCCATAGGCCCGGGTCTGCAACGGCACCGTGCGGCCGAACCCGTGCAGCATGAACACCGCCTCGGGATGAATCCACGGAGTTACGGTAAGCGGTCCCTCGGTGCTATAGTCCCCGTTGCTCACCCGCACCGTGTCGCCGTCAGACAGCCCCAGCTCCTCGGCCGCCTGGGGATGCATCCACAGCGAGTTGCTCGGCAGAATCTCGTGCAACAGGGGGTTGTTCATGGTGTGAGCGTGGTTGTGCACCCCGGAGCGCCCAAAGAGCAGCCGGAACTGCCCCGGTGCCAAGTCCGGCGGCGGCTGGAACTCGGCTAGATCGGGCAGGCCGGCATCGGCCAACACGCTGGAGGTGAGCTCGATCTTGCCGGAGGGGGTCTGGAACTTGAGCCCGTCGTCGCGGTCCCACAAGATGTCGCGGTCGCTTAGCTGCACCAGGCCGCGCTCCCGCAGGTCCGAGACCGACACCCCGGTGCCCTCTAGTTGGTATTCCCAAAACTCCTCGATATTCTCAAAGTCGAAATATTCGCCCACCCCCAGGCGCACGGCCAACTCACGGAAAATCCACCAGGCCGGCCGGCTGTCGAAACGGGGGGCTATGGCCTGGTCGCGCATGGTGAAATAGGGCTTGGTGCCGCTCTTGGAGATGAGAATATTGGCCCGCTCCAGGTAGGTGGCCTCCGGCAGGATCACGTCGCTGTACCACCCGAACTCCGAGTAGTTGACATCGATGGATACCAGCAGGTCCAGCTTGTCATAAGCCCGCTTCTGGGCATCGGGATCCGGCAGGCTGGAGATGGGATCGTGGCGATAGGCGATATAGGCCTTGACGGGATAGGGCTCGCCGCTCTCGATGGCCGGGAACAACAGGTGCAGCAGGCCGGGGCCGGAGTCGAAGTGAGTATACTTCCAGCCGCAGCCGTCCACTCGTTTCTCCTCCACCTCCGGTATCTTGTCGATGAGCTTGTTCAAGCTCTTCTTGCCGGCGTCGCTGGGTCCCTTGGCCGCGATGAGCCCGCCCTTCACCTCGATGGCTCCAAAGAGCACGTTGAGGATGTAGCTGGTCCGGCTGGTGTAGAACGACTGCCCGTGACGGGCGGTCATCCAACCGCCATGGAAGGTCACTCGCGGGGCGTCGGCGGCGATCTCGTGCACCATCTCGATCATCTCGGCCGCCGCAATGCCGGTTATCTCCTCGGCCCACTGGGGAGTCTTGTCGGCCACGAACTTCTGCAACTGCTCAAAACCCACCGTCCAGCGGGAAACGAAATCCTTGTCGTAGAGCTCGTCCTTGATCACCTGGTGAATCAAGGCCAGGTTCAGGGCGTACTCGGTGTTGGGCCTCACCTGCAGGTAGCGGGTGGCCTTGGAGGCGGTGTAGGTGGCCCGCGGGTCGATGTAGGTCATCTTGGCCCCAGCCGATAAGGCGTCGATCACCGCCTTGGCCTCCTTGACCTGGAACGACTCTATGATATTGCGGCCGTAAAACACCATGTGCTTGGTGTTCTTGAAATCATACCCGAACCCGGTGCGCTTGAGACCAAACAAGCTCATGGAGGCGTGGTGGGCGTTGCGGCCGCAGGTGCAGTCGTGGTTGAAATAGTTGGGCGAACCGATGGCCCGGACAAAGCTCTTGCTCAGATCGGTGAAAGGTCCCCCCCGGTCGCTGTAGGCTATGGCCCGGCCGCCGTGCTCCTCGATGACCGCCTTGAGCTTGTCGGCGATGTAGTCCAGGGCCTCCTCCCAGGTGGCCCGCCGCCACTTGCCCTCACCCCGTTCGCCGGCGCGGATCAGGGGATACTGCGGCCGCTCGTCGTCATACTCAAAGGCCAGGCCGGCCGCGCCCTTGGCACACAGGCTGGTGCCCATGGACTTGTCATTCGGGTTGCCCTGCAGCCATACCGGCCGGCCGTCTTCCACTTCGACCTCGATAGGGCAACGCACCGCACACATGCCGCAAAGACTGAAAACTTTGCGGCGGCCGGGGCTCTCGACTCCGGTCACGTTAGGCGCCTTAAACGACTCCATACCAGACTCCTTTTAACGCTGGTCTCACCACAAGTAGTTACCAGTGAAATGCACCGCATTTATAGCGGCAAACTATCCTTTTTAGTAACCGACCTCCTTTTATACAACAGCAGAGCATTATTCACAAGCTTTCACCCAAACTTGTCCCACCCCATGCCCGCCCCGGGCAATTACGCATATCACTACGTTTTTACTTGCTTTATGCCATACCCCCCTGCCCAGACGGCATCGGTGCGCCAAAAAATACTTCCCCCCCCATAGGACTACTTGATAATCATTTCAGCCCAGCTAATCCCCAGCTCCTGGTTTAAGTTGTGCGCAGCCGGTGGGCGACCTATCTTATATAGTAGTCAGCCGTACCGAGGCCGATTATGGCGCATCGTCGGCTCTGTCCGCCCCAAAGCTTGACGCCCCAACTGGCCGATGGTAATTAATGCGTGGGCCCAGGCCCCGGCGCTGGCGACCCCTATGTACGGAGGGATGGCCGAGTGGTCGAAGGCGGCGGTCTTGAAAACCGTTGACCGAAAGGTCCGTGGGTTCGAATCCTACTCCCTCCGCCAACCCAGGCCACCGCCGGCCAGGGGGCCAAGGGGGCCAGGGGGCGGAGCCGGGGGCAGGCGGTGACGGGGGGAGCCGGGTGACACCAAGCGGGAGCCGGGCGACGGGGTTGCCGGTAAAGCAAGGGGGACTGCCCGGCAAAGCATATAAGGCCTTGGCCGCGCCAGGCTAACCAGGGCCTGTCCACAACCGAATCAGAACGCCAGCGGAGAGATGACCGAGAGGCCGAAGGTGCTCGCCTGCTAAGCGAGTGTGGGGTTAAAAGCTCCACCGAGGGTTCGAATCCCTCTCTCTCCGCCAACCATATCCCCACACCACGGCTCGGGCGTTTTGCCCGGGCCGTGGGCTTTTGGCCCCAGGCTGCGGTAGACTACCAGGGTCACCACCGGCGCCCGGCCGGCCCCGCCGGCCTGCGGCCCCACCAATCACTCCAACGGGGATGGCGTTTTGCTCTACTCGCAGATACTGGCCTTCATCCTGGTAATGGTGGTCTTCGAGGCCTACTCGCCGGCCAAGCCCATCCTCTCGCCGGGCGAAACCCTCCTCGGTTGCCTGGCCCTGGCCGCCTGGCTGTGGGCCGGCTGCCGCATGAGCATCGCTTGGCTCCTGCACCGGCTGGGCGGTCCCCGCTCCCCCCTGGACCCGGCCCGCGCCGCCCGGCGCCTCTCCTTCGCCCTGCAGATCGCCGCCCTGGCCGCCCAACTGGCCATGGTCACCACCCTGGACCTCAAGGCCCACCTGGTGAGCATCCCCTGGCTGGCCGCCTCCCACACCCTGGCCGGCATCCTGGCCGCCTCCCTGTACATGGCCCTGGCCTGCCTGGTCTGGTCCCAGACCTACCGTCTGGAAAGCCTGGTATTGCAGCAGCCCTGGAGCCGGGGCCAGTTCGTGGCCGGCCAGGCCCGCTTCGTGGCCCCGGTCATTTTCCCCTGGTTCCTGCTGTCGTTGCTCAGCGACCTGGCCACCTGGCTCTGGCCCCAGGGTGAGGACTGGCTCTCTGGCCAGTGGGGCGACCTGGCCTTCCTGGCCCTGTTCGCCCTGATGGTGGCCATCATCTTCCCGCCCCTGGTGCGCGGGTGGTGGGGTTGCCGCGAGGTGCCGCCGGGGCCGGTGCGTAGCGTAGTGCAGGAGACCCTGGACCGCCTGGGGGTGAAGGTGGCGGCCATCCTCAACTGGCCCATCATGGGCGGCCGGGTGCTCACCGCCGGTGTGTTGGGCCTGGTGCCCCGCCTGCGCTATCTGCTCATCACCCCGGCCCTGGCCGAGGTACTTAGCCCCTCGGAGCTCTCAGCCGTAGTAGCCCACGAGGCCGGCCACGTGAAAAAGTTCCACATGGCCAAGTTTATCGCCCTATTCATGGGCTTCTTCTTCATGGCCTACGCCCTGGCCGAACCCCTGGACATCCTGCTGCGCCTGCTCGTCTACTGGCTGGCCGGCACCGGCTGGGGCGCGGACATGCTCACCGCCGAAGACGGCGGCGAGAGCTTTCTCAGCCTGGCCCTATCCCTGCCGCTGGTGCTGCTGCTCATCGCCTACCTGCGCTTCGCGGTGGGCTATTTCATGCGCAACTACGAGCGCCAGGCCGACCTGTTCGCGCTGAAGGCCCTGGGCACCGCCGAGCCGCTAATCACTGCCCTGGAAAAGATCGCCCGCCTGGCCGGCAATATCCGCGACTTGCCCTCTTGGCACCACTTCTCGGTGGCCCAGCGGGTCCGCGCCCTGGAGGCGGCCCAGGCCCAGCCCCAGCTCATCGCGGCTCACGACCGCAAGATGCGCCGAGCCATGTTGGTCTACCTCTTAGTCCTGGGGGCCATGGTGGCCGCCGGTAACCTGATGACCTTCCGCCAGGCGGGGCGCGCCCTGGGACAGCGCACCGTTGACCGGCTCATCGAACGCCGCCTGGCCGAGCAGCCCGGCAACATCCGGCTCCTGGTCACCCGGGGGGTGCTGCGTTTCCAGCAGGGCCGCGAGGCCGAGGCCCTGGCCGACCTGCGGCGGGCCCTGGCCCTGGCCCCGCGCGACCCCGAGACCCTCAACGCCCTGGCCTGGGTCTACGCCACGGCCAAAGACGCCTCCCTGCGGCGGCCGGCAGAGGCCAGGCGCCTGGCCCTGGAGGCGGTGCGCCTGCGACCGGCGCCCCACATCTGGGACACCCTGGCCGAAGCCTTTTTCGCAAACGGCCAGCCCCGCCAGGCCCTGGCCGCGGCCCGCTCGGCCCTGGCCGCCGGCCCCAAGCAGCGCCTGGACTACTACCGCAAGCAACTGCGCCGCTTCCGCCGGGCTGCCGGCCGGGAGCCCTCCCAGCCGTGAGCCGCCGACCCCTGGCCGTCATCGGCCTGGACTGCGCCCCGCCGGCCCTGGTCTTCCACCGGCTGCGCCAGGGCCTGCCCCACCTGGCCGGGCTCATGGACCGGGGCCGCTGGGGCGAGCTGGCCAGCACCATCCCGCCCATCACCGTGCCGGCCTGGATGTGCCTGGCCACCGGCCGCGACCCCGGCCAGCTCGGGCTCTACGGCTTTCGCAACCGCCGCGACCACTCCTACGCCGAGCTGTCCTTGGCCTCCGGCCGCGATATAGAGAGCCCCACCCTGTGGGACCTGGCCGGGGAGGCAGGGCTCACCTCGGTGGTGCTGGGGGTACCGCTCACCTACCCGCCCCGTCCCATCAAGGGAGCCCTGGTGGCCGGCCCGCTCACCCCGGACAAGAGCGCCGACTTCACCCGGCCGCGCGCTTTAAAGCCCCTGCTGGACCGCTGGGCCGAGGGCGACTACCTCATCGACGTGAAAAACTTCCGCCAGGCCCCGCCGGCCGAGCTGGCCGCCCAGCTAGACGACATGGCCCGGCGGCGCTTCCAGGTGGCCCAACGCCTGCTCAAACGCTTTGGCCCCGAGGTTTTCATGATGGTGGAGATGTCGCCGGACCGGCTGCACCACGCCTTTTGGGGCTACAGCGACCCGGACCACCCGGCCTACGACCCGGCCGGGCCCTGGCGCGGGGTCATCGCCGAGCACTACCGGCAACTGGACCAACACCTGGGCCGGCTGCTGGCCGCCATGGACCCCGACACCCTGGTGCTGGTGGTGAGCGACCACGGGGCGCGACCCTTAAAAGGCGGCCTGGCCGTCAACCAGTGGCTCATCAACCAGGGCCTGCTGCGGCTCAAACGGCCGCCGGCCAAGCCCACCGCTCTCACCCACGACATGATCGACTGGCCGCGCACCCGGGTCTGGTCCACCGGCGGCTACTACGCCCGGCTGTTTTTTAACCTGGCCGGCCGTGAACCGGCCGGGGTGATCGGTCCCCGTGAGCTCGACGCCTTCAAGGCCGAGCTCACCGCCGCCCTGGAGCAGATGACCGGCCCCAGCGGCGAGCCCCTGGGCAACCAGGTGCTGGACCCCCGCGATGTCTACCGCCGGGTGCGGCCCGTGGCCCCGGACCTCATCCTCTACCCCGGCGGCCTGGACTTGCGCGCGGTGGGCCAGGTGTGGCCCGGCCGCGGCGCCGATCACCTGGTGCCCGGCAACGACACCGGCGCCGACCACGCCAACCACGATCCCCGGGGTATCCTCATCGCGGGCCTGGCCGGCGACCGGCCCCTGGCCGCGGCCGGCCAGCCGGTGCACGGGGCCTCGATCCTCGACCTGCTGCCCAGCGCCCTGCAATGGCTGGGCCTGGCCGCGCCCGCGGGCCTGGCCGGCCGGGCCTGGGACTGGCTGTGCACATGAAAACCCGCCGGGGAATCTCCGGCGGGCTCGGGCTGGCGAGGGGTAGGTCGCGCTCAGCGGACCCAGAGGTCGTCGTTCTTCTCAAACCACCAGTCGGTCCAGTCGGTGTCCAGTATCTCCCGGGCCATGTCGCGGGCCGCCTGGGTGCCCAGCCGCTTCACCGCATAGTGAATCCAGTGCCGGGCATAAGGGTTGCCCAGGTCCTGCTGTTCCTTCAGCTCCACGATGAGGTCCAGTTGGTCGGCGTCGCCGGCCAGGCGGGCCTCGGGCGTCTCCTTTTGGTTGAACTCGTCCACCAGGGCGCGCACCTGCCCGGCCACCGCCTCCGGCAGGCCGTCGACCATGTCTTCGGTGGCCTTGGCCTCGTCGGCCCGGGCATACTGCTTGTGCATGTAGTTGAGGTCCCCGGTGCGGGCCTCGGCCAGGTCGTGGTGCAGGAGCATCAGGGCCACCCGCGCCGCGTCCAACTCGGGATCGTCCAGGGCCAAGCTGTAGCCGATGAGCGCGGCGCGGAAGCAATGGTCGGCCACCGATTCACCGCCCGAGCCCAAAAAAGGATACCCGGTGCGGCGCATCTTCTTGAGCATGCCAGCCTCAAAGAAATAGTTGGCCAGCCCCTTCATACCGCTTCTCGCTGGGCGCAGGGCAGGCAGTAGGTCTCACCGCTGTAGGTGGTCACGGTGCGGCTGGCCTGTACCCCTTCACCGCAACAGGCGCAGATGAGCGACGGCTCGATCCGGGCCTCGGGCGGCGGTGGAGCGTCCACCGGCTCCACCCGCACCACCTGGTCCGCCGGCGCGGCCAGCAGGGCCTGCATAAAGGCCTCGCGGTCAGTCCCGCCATCGGGGCCCGGCCGCTTGAGGCCATCGCCCACAAAAACCACCCGCACCGCCCGGCCCCGGCCCCTGTCCATCAGGGTAAAAGCCTGCTTGCCAAAGTCCAACCACTTGAGATTGCCCTTGCCAAAAGTAGTGGACAAAAGCGCCTGGAAGGCGTCCACGCTGCAAGAGTTGTTCTCCACCAGGGCCACCAGTTCCTCGTCCTCGCTCTGGCCCACCCCCAGGGCGGCGGCCGCCGCCTTGGCCGCGCGATAGCCGATCACCAGGCCCGGGCACAGGTGGCCGTGAAAAGCCACCGCCTTTTGCAGATCATCCGGTAGCGATGCCGCGTCCATGGCCGGTCCCCCTAACGGTAAAAATCAATGGTCTTCTTAAGCCCCTGCTCCAAGGGGGTGGTGGCCTGCCAACCGATCACCCGCTTGATGCGGCTCACGTCGGGCACCCGGCGGGGGATGTCTTCATAGCTGTCGCCAAAGACCTCCACGTGGGGCGTGAACACCAGCTCGTTGTCAAAGCCGCCCACCTGCTTCATCACCTGGGCCAGCTCCAGGATAGTCGTCTCCCGGTCGGCCCCCACGTTGAAGCACTGGCCCACCGCCGCGCGGTTGAGCGACAACTCCACCACCGCCCGGGCGCAGTCCTCGATAAAGGTGAAACAGCGGGTCTGGGAGCCGTCGCCGTGAATCACCACGTCCTCGCCGCGGAAAAACTTCTCCAAAAAGATGGGGATCACCCGGCCTTGGCCCAGGTCGTCGCAGCGGGGACCGTAGACGTTGAAGAAACGCATGATCACAAACGGCAGGTTCTCCTGCTGGCCATGGGCATAGCAAAAATGCTCCACCAGCGCCTTGCCGGTGGAGTAGCACCAGCGGTTTATCGAGGGCGGACCCAGCACCCGGTCGGCCTCCTCGTCCCAGGGGACGTCGGGGTTGCGGCCCAACACCTCGCTGGTGGAGGCAAACACGAACTTCACCCCCAACTGGCTGCAACGCTCCAAAAGATGCAGCGAACCCTTGAGGTTCACGTTGAGCACGTTGAGTGGTTCGTTGACGTAGCGCTTGGGGTCGGCGATGGCCGCCAGGTGAATCACTACCTCCACCTTCTCCACCAGGCTGTCCACCTGGTCCTTGTTGAGCACCGACTCCTGCACAAACTTGAAGCGGCCGCTGTCGAACAGGTGCTCCACCTTGCGCGAGCTGCCGGTATCCAAGGCCACCACCTGGTGGCCGTCGTCAATGAGGTATTCGCATACGTAGGAGCCGATGGAACCAGCCCCGCCGGTGACCAGTATGCTGGCCATGCTTTTCTCCCTTGTGTGGAGTGCTAAACCCGCCCCCAGCCATGTTATCGCTGGCCAATCTCTTCTACCCCACCACCCCCACCCGGTCAAGGCCGCGAGCCGCGGCTCCCGTAGTGGGTCCAAGTCCACACGCTACAGGCTCGTCACCCGGCCTGCTCCGCTCAAGCGTTCTTTTAGGTCGGTGCAATGCTTGCACACCCGTATAGGCCCGGTGGCGGTACGTTGCGGGCTCGTTCCCCGCTATCCTACGCTCGAGCCGACTTTTAGGTCGGTGCAATGCTTGCACACCCGTATAGGCCCGGTGGCGATACGTTGTGGGCTCGTCCCTCGGCCTTCTCCGCTCAAGCGTTCTTTTAGGTCGGGTCGTTTTTGCTTAGAACGCAAATGATTGAACGACGGCGGCGGCCCGAAGGATAACGCCCCGGACCATATGGCTGCGGCGGCACGCCGCCTAGCGGGAGGCCATGAAGTCGATGATGGCCTGGTTCACGGCGCGGGGCTGCTCCAGGTTGACCATGTGCCCGCCGCCCTCGATGACCTTCATCTCGGCGCCGGGGATGCGCTCGGCCAGGAAACGGCTGTACTTCACCGGGGTGAGTTGGTCGCCGTCGCCCACCAGGACCAGGGTGGGCAGGCTGATGCGGCCCAGTTGGTCGCTCACGTCAAAGCGGTCGCAGGCGGTGAAGTTGGACCAGAGCACCTCGGGGTCCACCGCTGACATCTCCTTGGCCCCCTGGGCCAGGGTGGCCTCGTCGGCCTGGGGGGAGTAGGCGTAGCGCACGATCATGGGCACGATGGCCGCGAAGTTGTCCCGTATGCCGTCGAGTATGGCCGGCAGCACCCGCAGCCGGCTGCCGGTACCCATGAGGATCAGCCCGCGGACCAGGCTGGGGCGCTCCAGGGCCAACTGCAGGGCGATGGCCCCGCCCAGGGAATGGCCCATCAGCACCGGCCGCACCGGGCCGGCGGCCAGGAAGTCGCCGAGCCACTGGGCGTAGTCCTCCACCCGCACCGGGGCCGGGCCCGGGGTCTGGCCGCAGCCGGGCAGGTCGATGGCCGCCGGGTTGATCTCCGGGCCCAGGCGGAACAACTGCGGCCGGTAGTTGGCCGCGCTGCCGCCGGAGCCGTGGATCATCAGCAGGGTGGGCCGGGACGGATCGTAGGGGCCGGGTCCCTGCAAAAGTCCGATATCACGTGAGGCCAGGTGCTTCTCCCACATGAGCTGTCTCCCGTAAAAAAGTTGAGCCCGGACCGCGCGCGGCGGTCCAGGCTCAAAACCTATCCGGTATCTCCCGGCTAGTCCAGCTTCTTGACCTCTTCGGTCATGGCCGGCACCACGTCGAACAGGTCGGCCACGCAGCTGTAGTCGGCCTTGGTGTGGATGGGCGCGTCGGGGTCCTTGTTGATGGCCACGATGAGCTTGGATGAGCCCATGCCAGCCAAGTGCTGGATGGCGCCGCTGATGCCGCAGGCGATATACATGTTGGGAGTGACCACCTTACCGGTCTGTCCCACCTGGTCGCTGTGCGGCCGCCAACCGGCGTCCACCGCCGAACGGCTGGCGCCCACCGCGGCGCCCAGCTCGGCGGCCAGGGCCTCGATGATGGAGAAGTTGTCGGCGTCCTTCATGCCGCGGCCGCCGGACACGATGATGGTGGCCTCGGTGAGGTCGATCTTGCCCTCGGCCTCCTTGAGCACCTCGATCTGCTTGGTCTTTATCTCGCCCGGGGTGACGCTAACCGTCTCCACCACGGCCTCGCCGCCCACTTCGTCGGCGTCGAACACGTTGGGCCGCAAACTGGCGATCTGGGGCGAACTCTTGATCAACACGTCGGCGTAGACCTTGCCGGCGTAGATGGGCCGGGTGGCCTTGAGCCTGCCGTCTTCCACCGCCAGTTTGGTGCAGTCCACCGCGATGGAGGTATCGAGCTTGGCCGCCAAACGGCCGCCCAGCTCCTTGCCTTGCATGGAGGCCGGCAGCAACACTACCTCCGGCTGTCCCTCGCTGATCAGCCCGGCCAGGGCCCCGGCATAAGCGTTGACCAAATATACTTCAAAGGCGTCGTCCTCGGCGTAGAGGACCTTGTTTACGCCGTATTTACCCAGGTCGGCGCAAGCCGCTTCCAGGCCCTTACCCAGGACCACCGCGGTCACCTCGGCGCCCATCTCCTCGGCCACCTTCTTGGCCGCGCTGGCCGCCTCAAAGGTCACCTTGCGGAACTCGCCGTCACGATGCTCGGCTATTACCCAAACACCTGCCATATCTATAACTCTCCCTTCGGAAGAAAGGTTTCTCGCAATCAAAGCCCGTTAGATGACCTTGGCCTCTTCGCGCAGCAGCTTCACCAGGTTGATGGCTATCTCCTGGCCGGTCTCACCCTCCACCTGCTTGCCCGGGGCACGCTCCGGCGGCGGATTCAGAGCGACGATCTCCAGCTTGTCGTCGCGCTCCACTCCCAGGTCGGCCAGGCTTATGACCTCCAGGGGCTTCTTCTTGGCCTTCATGATGCCCGGAAGCGACGCGTAACGCGGCTCGTTGAGACCCTTCTGAGCAGTGATCACGCAGGGCAGCGTGGACTCCAGCACCAGAGTGGCGCCCTCCACCGGGCGGTGGGCCTGCACCGTGCCGTCGCCTACCTCAACCTTGGTCACCACCGAAAGCTGGGGCATGTCTAAAAATTCGGCCACCGCCGAACCGACCACGCCGCTGTCGTCGTCCACGGCCCGCTGGCCGAAGAAAATGATGTCGGGATTGAGGGGCTCGATCGCCTTGGCCAACACCTTGGCCACAGTGATGGGATCGGCCCCGTAGAAATCGTCGTCCTCGATCAACACCGCCTTGTCGGCGCCCATGGCCAGGGCGGTGCGCAAAGCCTCGGTCACCCGCTGGGGACCGGCCCCCACCACGGTCACCTCGGCGCCCTTCTCTTTCTGAAGAACCAGTGCTTCCTCAACCCCAAACTCGTCGTAGGGGTTCATGACCCACTTGATGTCATCGGTCTCGATGGACTTGCCATCGCTCGCGATCTTGATCTGGGTCTCAGTGTCCGGCACCTGCTTGATGCAAACAACTATGTTCACTGCCAAAACCCTCCTTTTCAATCCAAGGGGCGCCGTGCCCGGTAAGGCGTCCGGCTCACGCCGCCAGCATCCCTCTTAGGAAATATGAACTTATCTCGTCGGCCGCGGTGGCAATGGAATATTTCCTGGTGGAAGACAACACCCAGTAGCGGCTCATCTCATCAAGCGCCCCCCATATGGCGCGCTTGGCGATGCCCGGCTCGATGTCCTTGCGGAAAACTCCCTTTTCCTGCCCCTCGCGAATGATACTGCTGATTAGATTGAGGTACTCGTAAAACTTCTCGTTGTGATATTCCTTCATGAACTTGGACGACTGACGCAACTCCACCTGGATTATCTCGGCCAACTCGGCGTTGCTCTGCAGTAAGGACAAATGGGCCTTGGCAAAGGCCTTGAGCTTTTCGGCCGGGTCGTCGTGCTCGGCTATGGCGGCGCGCATGGCGTCGAGGATTCTTTGCATCTCCTCTTCAAACAAGGTGATAAGAATATCGTCTTTGTTCTGAAAATACAAATAAATAGTGCCATCGGCCACGTTGGCGGCCCGGGCAATCTCACTCACCTTGGAGTTGTAAAAGCCGTTCTTGGCAAAGACCTTCACCGCCGCTGCGATTATGCGACGGTGCTTATCCGTGGACTTTTTGTTTTTGCGCTTCAAGGTTCGTCTCACCCCGTGCCCGCTGGGGCCCTTAGGGATATTTCTGGTGAATGACGGTTCATTCAACTATCACGTCACGGGCACCATGTCAACCATTTTTCCAGGGGCCATCTAGGTGAATGTAATTCACGCAGCGGCGTGCCGGCAGCATGCTGCTGCACCCGTATGGGCCGGGGCGTTATCCTTCGGGCCGCCGTCATCATTCAATTGCCACCGAGCAAAGCAAAACTGACCCGACCTAAAAGTCGGCTCCGAGCGAAGCAGGTGGGGGGACGAGCTAAAAAATAGATGTCATCGCGAGCGGCAGCGAAGCGACCTTCCTCTTCCATCTTTGGTTGAGAGAGAAGCGGAAGTTTGCTTCGTCGGCCGAGTGCCTCCGCTGCCGTATGGGCCGGGGCGATATTCTTCGGGCTGCTGTTACCATTCAATTGCCACCGACCGGAGCAAAACCGACCCGACCTAAAAGTCGGCTCCGAGCGAAGCAGGTAGAGGGACGAGCCCGTAATGTGTGGACTTGGCCCCACTACGGGAGCCGCAGCTCGCGGCGCGGCGTGCCGCCGCAGCCGTATGGGCCGGGACGTTATCCTTCGGGCCGCCGTCATCATTCAATTACCATCGGGCAAGAGATTGCGGGTAATTCCCAAGGATGTCATTTATGGCCAGCCAAGAGGGGAAAAGGAAGATTGCTTCGTCGCTTGCCAGCTCCTCGCAATGACGTCTATTCTGTAAAAATGACCCGACCTAAAAGAACGCGCGAGCGGAGAAGGCCGGGGGACGAGCCTGGAGCGGCCCGCCACCGGGCCTATACGGGAGCCCGGGCACTGGGCCGACCTAAAAGTCGGCCCCGAGCAGAGCAGGCCGAGGGACGAGCCTGCTACCGCTGGGACTTGGACCCACTACGGCTGCCGCGGCTCGTGGCTAGCGGTATTTTTTGATGGCGCGTAGATGATCGCGATAGTGGCGGTTGAAGACGTGGGTGCCGTCGCCCCGGGCCACGAAGTACAGGTAATCGACCTTGGCCGGGTCCACGGCGGCCTTGAGGCTGCCCAGGCCGGGCGAGCAGATGGGTCCCGGCGGCAGGCCGGGGTGCAGGTAGGTGTTGTACGGATGCTCGACCTTCAGGTGCTTGCGCAGCAGGGGTCCCTTGAGGTCCTTAATGCCATAGGCCACGGTGGGGTCGGCCTGCAGGGGCATACCCAGCTTGAGGCGGTTATGGTAGACCGCGCTGATGATGCGGCGTTCGCCGCCGGCCACGGCCTCGCCTTCGATGATGGAGGCCAGGGTCACCGCCTGGTGCATATCCAGGCCGAGTTTTTTGGCCTTGGCGGCCAGGGGCTGCCAGTGTTTTTTGAACTGGGCCACCATGACCTGCAGGGCGCGCTTGGCCCCGGCGCCGCGCACGAACTGGTAGGTATCGGGAAAAAGGTAGCCTTCCAGGCTGGCGGCCTTGAGCCCCAGGGAGGCGATAAACTTCCGGTCGGTGCTGAGCCGGCGGGCGTCATCGGCGTCGCAGACCCCGCTGGCGGCCAGGCGCTCGATTATGCGGGCCAGGGTAAAGCCTTCGGGGATGAGCACCGCCCGCCGGTTCACCCGGCCCTGGACCAGCACCTCGATGATGGCCCGGTAGCTCATGGAGGGGCTGAGGCGGTATTCGCCGGCCTTCACCACGGGGTGGTACTGCCAGCCGTGCAGCCGGGCGGCGGCCACCCACAGGCGGGGGTAGTCCACGATGCCTTGCCGTTTCAGGATATAGGCCGTCTGGCGCAAGCTGGCCCCGCGGGGGATATCCACCACCTTGGGCAGGCCGCCGGCAGTGGCGCGGTGCTCCAGCAGCAGGCTGCCGCCGGCCCACAGGCCGGCGGCCAACACGGCCAGGCCAACCACCAGGATAACGGCCGCGCGCCTCAGGACCCGTCGCCGGTCCGGGCCAGGTAGCGGTCCAGGATCAGGGCCGCCGCCACCTTGTCGATCTTTTGGCGGCGCTTGGCCCGGCTCATGTCCCCGGCCAGCATCGCCTGGTCGGCCTGAAGAGTTGTCTCCCATTCGTCCACGTACTCCACCGCCAGGCCGGTGGCCTTGGCCAATCGTTTACCGAGGCTAAGCGCCTTCTTGGCCGACTCGCCTATTTTATCACCGCTGGCCAGGGGCAGGCCCACCACGATGAGCCCTGCCCCTTGTTCGGCGATGATGCGGCGCAGGGCGGTGATATCGGCGTCGCGGTTCTTGCGGGTCAGCACGACCAGCGGGTTGGCCACCAAGCGCTGCTCATCGCTCACCGCCACCCCGATGCGCTTGGCCCCCACGTCCAGGGCCACTATGCGTCCGCCGCGCCCAAGCATGGGGGTAATTATGGCCAAAAGACCCCGGCCGCACAAGTCCCGCCCGCGCTTGACCAACCCCGGCGGCCCGCCTATAGTTTGGCAAGCGGCCGTACCAGCCAACCCCCGGCCCGATAGAGAGCCCGTCATGAAGCAGATCATCCTCGGCACCGCCGGCCACATCGACCACGGCAAGACCTCGCTGGTCAAGGCACTCACCGGCATCGACACCGACCGGCTAAAAGAAGAAAAGGCGCGCGGCATCACCATCGAGTTGGGCTTCGCCCACCTGGAGCTGCCCTCGGGCCAGCACCTGGGCATCGTGGACGTGCCGGGCCACGAGAAGTTCGTGAAAAACATGGTGGCCGGCGCGGCCGGCATCGACCTGGTCTGCCTGGTCATCGCGGCCGACGAAGGGGTGATGCCCCAGACCCGCGAGCACTTAGACATCTGCACCCTGTTGGGCATCCGCCACGGCCTGGTGGCGCTCACCAAGATCGACATGGTCGACGAGGAATGGCTGGAGATGGTGAGTGAGGACGTGGCCGAGTACCTGGCCGGCAGCTTTCTGGAGGGCGCGCCCATCGTGCCGGTATCCTCGCAGACCGGCCAGGGCCTCGACCAGCTCACCGCCGCCCTGGACGAGCTGGCCGCCGAGATCGAGCAGCGCGCCGCCGGGGGTCCCTTTCGCCTGCCGGCCGACCGCGTCTTCACCATGCACGGCTTTGGCACGGTGATCACCGGCACCGCCTTGGACGGGGTGGTGGAGGTGGGCCAGGAGGTGATGGTCTATCCCCAGGGCCTGGCCACCCGGGTGCGCGGCCTGCAGGTGCACAACCAGGAGGTGAACCAGGCCCGGCGCGGCCAGCGCACCGCCATGAACCTGCAGGGCCTGGAAAAGGCCGAGATCAAACGCGGTGACGTGGTGGCCGAGCCCGGGGCCCTCTCGCCCTCGATGTGGCTGGATATCCAGGTCGACGTCCTGCCCGAGATTCCCCGGCCCCTGAAGCACCGCTCGCCGGTGCGCTTCCACTCCGGCACCGCCGAGATCATGGGCCGGCTGATGCTCCTGGACCGCGACGAGCTGCTGCCCGGCCAGAGCGCCTTGTGCCAGGTGCGCCTGGAGAGCCCGGTGGCGGTGATGACCGGCGACCGCTACGTGCTGCGCTCCTATTCGCCGGTGTTCACCGTGGCCGGCGGGGAGGTCCTGCACCCCCACCCCGGCCGCCACAAGCGCAACCGGCCCGAGATCATGGCCGACCTGCAGACCCTGCTGGACGGGTCGCCGGCCGACAAGCTCATGGTGCACGCCCGCCTGGCCGGCGAGGCCGGGGTCACCAGCGAGCAACTGCGCCGCCTGGTGAACCTGCCGGCCAAGGAGCTGGCCTCCGCGGTCAAGGACATGCTCTCGGTGCGCCAGTTGGTGCGCTTTGACAAGGAGGCCGGACGCATGGTGGCGGCGCAGGTGTGGGCGGAGCTGGAGCAAAAGGCCCTGGAGCTGTTGGCCGAGTATCACCAGGCCAACCCGCTCAAAAGCGGCATGGGCAAGGAAGAGCTGAAGCAGCGCCTGACTCGCTCTCCCGACGCCAAGCTGCTCAACCACCTGCTGTCCAGGCTGACGGCGGAAAACAAGCTGGTGGCCGAAAAAGACATACTGCGCCTGCCGGACCACAAGGTGCGCCTGGCCGCGGACGAGAGCGCCCTGCGGGCCAAGCTGGAAAAGGCCTACCTCGACGGCGGGCTCACTCCGCCGACCTTCAAGGAGGCCAGCCAGGGCGAAGACCCGGACCAGGTGCGCGAGCTGATCAAGGTGTTGGTGGACCAAGGGGTGCTGGTGAAGGTGAAGCAGGACCTCTACTACCACCGCCAGGCCCTGGAGCGGGTGCAGGCCGACCTGGTGGACTATCTCCAGGCCCACGGCAGGATCGCCGCGCCCCAGTTCAAGCAGATGACCGGCCTGAGCCGCAAGTTCCTCATCCCGCTCTTGGAGTACTTCGACGCCATCCACCTCACCATCCGGGTGGGCGACGAACGTCAACTTCGCAAACGCTGAGAGCGCTATAACCGGGCTCCAGCCAAGGGCTTCTACATTCGCGAATCGCGCAAGCGAAAAATTTAGTTTATCGCCAATACGACCTTGCCCGGCCGGCGGACGGTGCAAAAAGGCGGACGGCCGGCAGAGCCGTCCACCGGTTTGTATGGATAACGTGGCTGGTAGCCGCCGGCGGCCGGGGGCTCAGCCCACCTGGGCCTGGTAGTCCTCGGCGCTTAGCAGGCCGTCCAGCTCGGCCGGGTCGGCGAGTTGGACCTGGGCGATCCAGCCCTGGCCGTAGGGGTCGTTGTTGAGCGGAGACGGATCGTCCAGGAGGTCCTGGTTCACGGCCAGCACCTGGCCGCTCACCGGGGCGATGAGGTCGCTGACGCTCTTGGCGCTCTCCACCGCGCCCATCTCGTCACCGGCCGCGATATCGTCGCCCACCTCTGGCAGATCGATGTAGACCACCTGCCCCAGTTGGTCCTGGGCAAAGTCGGTGATGCCCACGGTGACCTTGCCGTCGGCGTCGTCGCGCACCCACAGGTGTTCGGGGTGGTACTTCAATTGAGCGGGAAACTGCACGGCAAACCTCCTTTTTTAGCGCTGGCGGCGGCGGTTGAGGTAAAACAGGGCCGCCGCCGAGACCACGGCGAAGACCAGGGCCAGTAGGCCGGTGGTGGTGAGCCCGGCCACCAGGGTCTCACCGCGCCAATCACCCCTGAACTGCTCGATGACCAGGCGGCTAACCCCGTGGATCAGGCCGTAGGTGAAAAACACCTGGCCTGCGAAGCGGCGGCGCCGGCTGAGCCACATGAGCAGGCCAAAGAGGACAAACAACTCCAGGGCGCTGTAGAGCTGGGCCGGGTGCAGGGGGATGTCGCGGGGGGCCAGGGTGTGGGGATCGCTGAAGACCACCGAGCAGACCCCGTCCCAGGGCCGGCCGTAGCAGCAACCGGCCGAAAAACACCCCAGGCGACCAAATCCCTGGGCCAAGGCCAGTCCGGGGGCGCTCACGTCCAGCAGGGGCAGCAATGGCTGGCGCCAGCGCCGCGCCAAGATGACAAGCAGGGGCACGGCAAAGGCGATACCGCCGTAAAACACCAGGCCCCCCTCCCACAGGGCGAAGAAGCGCCAGGGATGTTCCAGGAAGCCCTCGGGCTCGAGGAAAACAAAGAACACCCGGGTGCCCAGAAGCCCCACGATG
>Ga0256835_1000329_pt1 | contig 36853 bp, 23 predicted proteins | sample PIR30metaG_FD_185972 | JGI IMG/M metagenome (GOLD analysis project Ga0256835, IMG submission 185972) | Hydrothermal vent microbial communities from East Pacific Rise, Pacific Ocean - PIR-30 | ecosystem: Environmental > Aquatic > Marine > Hydrothermal vents | place: Pacific Ocean: East Pacific...
CCGGGCTTTTCTCCGTGGAGAGGTAATAAAAATACCGATGGGCAGGATCGAACCCCAAAACCTCCGTAGCATCATATTTTCCCGGCGTGAGGTCGCCGTGCAGCTTGCCGGTAAGATCGTACAGATAGACATGGTCGTAGCCGCTGCGGCGACTGCGCCAAAGGAAGAGCGATCCGCCCACAAAATGCGGCGGATGCAGGGGTTCCACATACCGTTCGTCCTCCTCCTCAAAGAGGGTCAGGATCTTTTTCCCTGTCTCGACGAAATACATGTTCAGCCACATGTGGTTCTGCTCGCGGTTGACCACGGCGATCAAGACATAATGGCCGTCGGGTGTCCACGCCACATTGGTGAGGTATTGGTCGTAAGGACCGGGTGTCTCGATCAACCTTTTCCGCCCGGTGTTGAGGTCATACACCCACAGGTGCACCTCCTCGCTCTCCATACCTGCCATGGGGTATTTGATGTTCTTCAGCTTCGCCACGCGAGCGCGGATATCCACCAGCGGATAGTCGGTCACACGGGTCTCGTCCTTGCGGTACCAGGCGAGGCGGCTGCCGTCGGGGGACCAAAAGGTGCCTTTTTCGATGCCAAACTCGTTGCGGGACACCGACTGGCCGTTGACAAAACCCGCTATGCTGTCGTAGGTGATCTGTGTGATCTTGCCTTCCGGTTCGGCGATGAAGAGGTTCTGCCCACGGGTGAAGGCCACCGCCGGCCGTTGCGGGGAGAAGTCGGCATGGGCGGCCGGCGCAGGGACCCGTATGTAGCGGTCAAGATGCAGGCCCTTCTCCCCTGCCGTCATGATCACCCAGGTGGTATCATGACGGAACCAGAAACGCTGCGAGGTGATCCAGTGTATCCCGGGCAGGGACGGCAACGTATCGCTGAAAAGCTTTTCCGTGGCGTTGCACAACCCTTGCCGGGTAAAAAGGAGCTTCTCCCTACCGGAGGTAGGATCCTTCTCCATGAGAGAGTCTCCTTGGGCATAGGAGAGCGTATGTCCCCCCGGACGCCATTGCAACTGGGGGATATCCTCGATGCGATGGTCAAGGTAAGGCCCTGCGACGGCATCCCTGAGCGTCAGGACGGTCCGCTGACCCTGCAAGGGCAGCGACAACAACAAAAAACCCCAAAAGATATTCCGGAACAGTGTTTTCATGATCAATGTTTTTTTTTCGTACCGGCCCTGCTATGGGCAACAGACAAAGTTGCCAAATATGCCGAAGAAGAGCAAGCCTGACAGGGGAAAATCCGGCGGGTCCTGTTATCTTTGTTCCCGGAGGAAGGGGGACAACCAAAACACGAATGGCGATGAACGAAACACATAGGAAACGATTGGAAGCTTTGCGGGCGGCAATGGAGAGGGAAGGACTGGAGGCGTACGTGATCCCCTCTGCCGACCCGCACATGAGCGAATACCTCCCCGACCGTTGGCGTATCATGGCCTGGCTTACCGGATTCACCGGCTCTGCAGGCACGGTGGTGGTAACGCGCGACTTCGCCGGGGTATGGACCGACTCACGCTATTTCCTTCAGGCGGAGGAACAGCTGCGCGACACAGGCTTCGAGCTGGTCAGACTGAAGATCCCCCATACACCCGAATATATCGATTGGCTGGCCACCCGCCTGCCACACAACGCCAAGGTGGGCTATGACAGCACTCTTTTCTCCGTGGCGCTGGCACGGCGTCTGGAACATCTTCTCGAAGAAAAGGGCATCCAGGTGTCACGGGGTCATGATCTCATCACCCCCTTATGGGACGACCGTCCCCCTTTTCCGGCAGCTCCCGCCTTTGAACATCCCGCGACCTTTGCAGGGCGCAGCCTGAAAGAAAAACTCGACGCCCTGCGTGACGCCCTTTTCGAACGCGACTGTGATGCTTTGCTCCTGACCGCGCTCGACGAGGTGGCCTGGACCTTCAATATCCGTGGCAATGATATTCCCTATAATCCTGTGGTGTTGTCGTGGGGCCTGATCACCAAGGAGGAGGCACGTCTTTACATCCGGCCGGAGAAGATGCCGCGCGAGCTGTTCGTACGTCTCGAGGCGCAGGGGGTGATCTTGCGGGATTACGATGAGATCACGAACGATCTGGCCATCCTGCCGGCAGGAAGCCGTCTGTGGTTCTCCCCCTCTTTTACCAATATGCAGTTGTACGACTCCCTGCCGCCGGCGGTGAATACGATCGAGGAGATCACCCCGGCAGCACGCCTGAAGGCGGTGAAGCACAAGGAAGAGCTTGAGCATCTGCGGGAGGTGATGGTCCGTGACGGGGTGGCGATGGTACGGTTCCTGCGCTGGCTGGAAGAGGCGGTACCGCAGGGCAGTGTGGACGAGCTGTCGGCAGCCGGGAAGCTCGAATCGTTCCGGGCCGGGCAGTTGCATTTCCGCGGTCCCAGCTTCGCCACCATCTCCTCCTTTGGTCCGCACGGGGCGGTGATCCACTATACCCCTGACGAGAAGAGCAGCCTGCCTCTATCGGTGCCGGGGATCTATCTGGTCGACTCGGGCGGGCAATACCTCGACGGCACCACCGACATCACCCGCACGGTGGTCTTTGGCGAGCCCACCCGGCAGCAGCAGCAGGATTTCACGCTCGTGCTCAAGGGGATGATCGACCTGGCGCTGGCCCGTTTCCCGTCCGGGACGGTGGGTCATCAACTCGATCTCCTGGCGCGCCAGCCCCTATGGACAGAAGGCCTCGACTACGGCCACGGCACCGGCCACGGGGTGAGCTATTTCCTCAACGTCCATGAAGGACCCCAGTCGATCAACCCCGGCAAGGCGGGAGGCAAGGCCGTCCCCCTCGAGACCGGCATGGTACTCACCGACGAGCCGGGTCTCTATCGCGAGGGGGAATACGGCATCCGCACCGAGAATATGATGGTGGTCACCGGAGCCGGTGAAACCCCCTTTGGCACTTTTCTGCAATTCGAGACCCTCACTCTCTGTCCCATAGAAAAAAAGCTGATCCTCCCGGAACTCCTTGACGAGCGGGAACGGGCGTGGCTGGATGCTTACCACGAAGAGGTATACCGACGCCTCTCTCCCCTACTCGACGAAGAAGAACGTGCGTGGCTGCGGGAAAAGACCCTGCCGCTGGAAAGATAACGGTCAGCCTTTCAGAAAATCTTGAACACTCCGGGCATCCAGCCGGTCGTACTGTCCGAGGAAGCCGGCGAGGGCACGGGCCATGACCTTTACGCCGCCGGGGTGGTTGCTCTCCAGGTTCAGGGGCAGCACGGGATCGTGCAGCGAGAGGCGCAACAGGAACCAGCCGTCGCCGTGGCGGGCATCACAGCTCACCCGCACCCCCTCGTAGTTGGGCTCGACAAGCGTCCAGCCCTCCTTGCGAGCTGCATAAGCTTTCAGCTCTTCCAGGACACGGTTCCCATATCCGGCAAAATCCTCGGCGAGGATCCGGATGCGCAACTCTTTCTCCTCGGCGGGGTGTTGCAGCGTGGCAATCAGGTCTTCAAGATGGCGTCCCTCGCGCCGCAGCCGTGCCATGCGTGTAAGGAGGAAGGAGACGAGATAAGCGCCGTCGTCGAGCCAGTGGTTCTCTTTCATCGCCGCATGACCGGAAGTCTCGATGGCCAGATGGCACTCTTTCCCCTCCTGGTTGAGGCGGATGGCCTCGTTGATGACGTTGCGGTAACCTCGCCGGTAACGGTGGTGATGCCCACCGAGTTGCCGTTCGATGAAATCGGTCAATCCTTCGGAAGTGATCGAGTCGGTGACGATCCAGGTAGCGGGATATTTTTCCAGGACGACAGCAGCCACGAGGGCGATGAGGGCATTGCGGTTGATGGGGGAGCCGTCGCGGCCGATGAGGGCAGCCCGGTCGACATCGGTATCGAAGATGATGCCCAGATCGGCATGATGTTCCTTCACGGCAGCAGAAAGAGCCTCGAGGGCCTGCGGGTCTTCGGGGTTGGGTGCGTGATTGGGGAAATGGCCGTCAGGGTCGAGGAAAAGGCTGCCCGTAGTCTCTGCGCCGAGCGGTTCAAGCACCTGCGAGGCGAAGAACCCTCCCGAACCGTTGCCGGCATCGACAAGGATCCGGGTACCGCGCAAAGGATGATCCGGGTCCGTGGGATCGGCGGCGGCAGTACGGATGTATTGCACCAGCCAGGCGGCATACTCTTTCAGAAAATCCTTGTGGTGGAGTTGTCCCGGCCGCGAAGCAGGGGCCGTTGTTTCGCCGTTACCGGCCTCTTCGAGGATCTCACGGATGTCACTCTTTTCCAGACCCCCACTCCGGCTGAAAAATTTCATGCCGTTGCGGTTCCAGGGCAGGTGGCTGGCGGTGATCATGATGGCACCGTCCATCTCCTCGAGCAGGGTCGACATGAACATGGCGGGGGTAGAGGCCAGCCCGTAATCCCACACCTCCACGCCGAGAGGCAGCAATGCCCGGCTCACGCCGTCGGCGAGGGCTTTTCCGCTGAGACGGGGATCGCGTCCCAGGGAGATGCGGAGCCCCTCCACGGGGCGGTCGTCACGGCGTGCCAGCCACGCTGCAAAAGCCCGGGCGATCCTTCCGGCCACCTCCGGGGTCAGGTTGACCGACTCGCCGGCAACCCCTTCCAGGGCCACACCCCGGACATCCGAACCGTTTTGTAATTTAAGCAGATCCATGACTACGACATATTTTCTAATTATTACCCGTTATTTCTCGGCTAAATTATGTTGAAAACTTGAAAATCCCAACATTTTCATTTTTGTACATTTTTAGCTATTTTTAGAACGATAACTCAAACTTATTTTCACAATGGAAAAGATTAATGTCTACCTCGAAAAAGCGAATGAACTGATCACCACTTATGGAATCAAGGTGATAGGTGCTATTGTAGTCCTCGTACTTGGTCTTTGGATCATCAAACTGATTGTAAGATCGATCCGAAAAGCTTTGGACCGTGGAAAAATGGACGACTCCTTAAAACCTTTTATCTCTTCGTTGATTTCCTGGACACTGAAAATATTGTTGTTCATCAGTGTACTGGGAATGCTTGGCATTCAAATGACTTCCTTCATTGCCATCATCGGTGCTGCCGGCCTGGCGATCGGCATGGCCCTTTCGGGAACGCTGCAGAACTTTGCCGGCGGGGTGATGATCCTGCTGTTCAAACCTTTCAAGGTGGGCGACTTCATCAGCGCCCAGGGGTATTCGGGAACAGTAAAGGCCATTCAGATTTTCAATACCATCCTGAACACACCCGATAAGAAAACCATCATCATCCCCAATGGCGGTCTGGCCACCGGTTCACTCACCAATTTTTCCACAGAACCTGAGCGTCGTGTCGATTGGACCTTTGGAATCGCTTATGGTGACGATTATGATAAGGCAAAAGAAGTGGTCACACGACTACTTAACGAAGACGACAGAATTCTAAAAGAACCGGAACCTTTCATCGCCCTCGCCGAACTGGCCGACAGCTCGGTCAACCTAACCGTCAGAGCATGGGTGAAAGGTGCCGACTATTGGAATGTATACTTCGACATGAACGAAAAGGTATACAAGACCTTCCCGAAAGAAGGCCTCAACATTCCCTTTCCGCAGATGGACGTTCATGTCATACAGGAAAAGTGAGTGGCGATCCGCCTTTGCCAAGACAAAAGACAATAAGGAAAAAGAAAGAGAAAAGGGTTCAGGCATTGTCATGAGGCAACTCGATACCCTGACGCTCTGCCTTCGGCTCCGGTCAGGGTCAATTCCCCCGGCGGATTCCGCTGCGGCTACGTCTCGCACGAGGCGGGTGTCACTGACTTTAGGCACTTGTAACTTATCACTTTAGTCACTCACTACAGTACCCTGACGCTCCACTTCGTTCCGGTCAGGGTCAATTCCACCAACGGATTCCGCTGCGGCTTCGCCTTGCAGAATGCGGGTGTCATTGACTCGAAGTACTCCAGGCCTTTGCAGTACTCCAGGCACTAAAAAACTTTCATTTATGCCACGCATCTACACGTTTGGAGAAGCATTGCTGGACATCATCTTTGAGGGGGGGCAGCCGGTCTCGGCCTGGCCGGGGGGAGCGATGCTCAACACCTCTGTCTCGCTGGGACGGCTGAAGCTACCGGTGTCGTTGATCACGGAATACGGTCGCGACCAAGTGGGAGATCTCATCGACACCTTCTTGCGTGACAATGGGGTCGACACTTCGTGGGTGTGCCGTTTTGAAGGTCATCTCACGACCCTGGCGCTGGCGTTCCTGAACGAGCGGCGCGAGGCCTCCTATTCTTTTTACAAGGACTATCCCGCAGAGCGGCTGTGTGGGCCGCTGCCGGCGCCGGCGGAGGGCGACCTGCTGCTGTTCGGATCGTTCTTTGCGCTGGACCCTGCCATACGGCCGGCCCTCCGACGTCTTCTGGATGAAGCCCGCAGGGGGGGAGCACTCATCTATTACGACCCCAACTTCCGCAGTTCCCACCTCGATGACCTGCCCCTCCTTCGTGAAGAGATCCTCGCCAACCTCTCCGGCGCCACATTGGTGCGCGGTTCGGATGAGGACTTTCGCAACATCTTCGGCGCCCGCAATGTCGAGGAAGCTTATCAACACGTCTCCTCCCATTGCCTCTATCTCATTTACACCGCCAGCAGCGAGGCGGTCTACCTGCGCACCCCCCGCCTTTCGCTCACCCTGCCGGTCCCGCCGGTGAAGGTGGTCAGCACCGTCGGCGCCGGCGACACCTTCAATGCCGGCATCGCCGCAGAGCTCTTCCGCCGCAGGATCAACCCCGGCACGCTCGAAGCCCTCACCGAAAATGAGTGGCACGGGATCCTCTCCACCGCCATCCGTCTCGCCGGACAGGTGTGCGGAACATACGAAAACTATATTGACAAAGATTTTTCTTAGTCCAATATTATTTTATTACGTACATCATTGTCAGTCATCTGCTTGCAGACCAACTTCTACGTAGTTTACCACGTAGACTCCTACGTAGTCCGGTAGCCCATGGAAGAGAAAGTCATTCGTAACATACTGGATAATTGGCATTTGGGAAAGGTTCTGTCGGTCCTGCGGATCCGGCAGGGTTTTGCCAACCACAATTTCAAGGTGGTGACAGGGCTGGGGCAGTATGTTCTGCGTTTGTGCCGGCAGCGGGAGGCGGAGGATCTGCTTCCGGAGGTTGAGTTGGCCCGTGTGTTGGTGCGTCACGGCATCCCCACCCCCCTTCCGCTACCGGATCGTCATGGGAAGGCGATCGTGGTCACGCCGGCGGGACCGGCCGTGTTGTTCCCCTGGGTCGAAGGCGTTCATCCCCCTCCGGGGCCGGGGATGCTCCGCGAGGCGGGAAGGCTGCTGGGCCGTTTGCATTCCGTGCCTGGGCGGGAGGTTCCCCGCCGTCCCAACACGCTGCAGCCGGAGAGTTGTCGACAGCTTGTCGCCGGCACCGGCAGCGGCCCCTGTCTGGACGAAGATCTCCGGCATGCATGGCTCACCATCTTCCGGGAGGTGTCGCCCCACCTCGACCCCAAGCTGCCTCACGGTCCGGTACACGGCGACCTGTTCCCGGACAACCTCCTGGTGCGGGAGGGTGAGATCGTTGCCCTCCTCGACCTGGAAGAGTTCGCCTGGGATGTCCTCCTTTTTGACGTGGGGATGACCCTCAATGGTTTCTGTTTTCGCGGGAACCGTTACGACCGCCGTGCGGCGGGACTGTTATTGGCCGCTTACGAAGAGGTACGTCCGTTCACCGCCGCCGAGCGCCGCTGCCTGGATGCCTGGGTCCGCTGGAGTGCCCTGGCCATGGCCTGCTGGCATATTCGCGACTGTCAACGGCATGGCCCCCAGCCCGGACAACCCCAACGCATCCGCGAGTTGATCCTCAGAAGCCTCTCCTGAAGCGACACGATCTTGGAAAAGATTCCGTATCTTTGATTCACCTAACCAACCTGTGATCATGGGCAAACTGATCGGTATCCTGACGGCCGGCGGCGACACGCCCGGCCTGAATGCGGCCATACGCGCCATCGGCAAGGCGGCTATCAGTGTTTACGGCATGGAGGTCATCGGCTTCAAGGACGGCTTCCGCGGATTGATGGAGAACCGTTTCATCGAGTTGGACAGCAAAGCGCTCTCGGGCATCCTCACCACCGGCGGGACGATCCTGGGCACCAGCCGCGACAAACCCCACAAGATGCTTGTCGGCGGCAAGGTCATGGACATGACCGACGTGATCGTCGACAATTATCACAAGCATCATCTGGATGCGCTGGTATGTCTGGGCGGAGGCGGCACCCAGAAAAACGCCTATCATCTTTACAAGCACGGTCTCAACATCATCACTCTGCCCAAGACCATCGACAACGATGTGGCCATGACGGATGTGACCTTCGGTTTCGACACGGCACTGGGCATTGCCACCGAGGCCATCGACCGTCTGCACAGCACGGCCCATTCGCACCACCGCATCATTGTGGTGGAGATCATGGGGCACCGTGCCGGCTGGCTGGCGCTGGGGGCGGGGGTCTCGGGCGGTGCCGACGTCATCCTCATCCCGGAGATCCCCTATGATGTGAAGGTGGTGGCCGAGTCGATCCTCCAGCGGAGCCGCGCGGGGAAGAACTTCAGCATCGTCGCCATCGCCGAAGGGTCGATTTCGAAGGAGATGGCCGCCCTACGGCAGGAGTTGGAACAGAAGCTAAAGGCCTTGCCTCCCGGCGCTCCCGACGAAGAGCGCACACGTATCAAACAAGAGTTGAAAGATCTCGACACCCTCCACTCGAACAACACCATGCGGCTGGCCAAAGAGCTGGAAGAGCTCACCGGCCTGGAGTCGCGGGTCACCATCCTGGGCCACCTGCAACGGGGCGGCTCCCCCTCGGCGGCCGACCGGTTGCTGGCAACACGTCTGGGTACCGCCGCCGCCAAGCTCATCCATGAGGAGGTGTTCGGCGTCATGGTCGCCGCCAAAGGGAAAAAGGCGGTTCCCGTACCCCTGAAAAAAGTGGTGGAAAAGAAAAAGACCGTCCCGCCCGACCATCCCTGGATCGAGAGCGCCCGTTTCGTGGGCACCTGCATGGGCGACCGCCCCGCCAACAGTTGATCAAGCGCCCCTCTCCGCCCCCTGCACAGGCTTGGGATAACGGATGCGGGCATGGTAGATGTTGATCAACTTCTTCCGGAAGATCTCCTTGACCGTCGTGATATCCCGGAAAGTGATGGGCGCCTCGTTGAACTGTCCCTCACGGAACTGATAGTCGATAATATCCTCCACAAGCTTGCCCAGTTCTTCCTCGGAATAGTTTTTCAGGCTGCGGGATGCCGCCTCCACCGAGTCGGCCATCATCAATACCGCCGTTTCCCGGGTAAAGGGTTTGGGTCCGGGATAAGTAAAGTCGATCTCCTCATCGGTCTTGTCGGGATATTTCCGGATATAGTTGCGGTAGAAATACTGTACCTTGGTCGTACCGTGATGCGTGCGGATGAAGTCGATGATCTGTTTCGGCAGGTTGTGTTTTTTGGCCAGTTCCACACCTTTGGTCACATGGCTGATAATGATGGCCGCACTCTCTTTGTAGGGCAAGGATTCATGGGGATTGATCCCGTTGGTCTGGTTCTCGGTATAATAGATCGGTTTGTCCATCTTACCGATATCATGGTAGAGGGCGCCGGCACGGATCAGAAGCATGTTCCCACCGATGGAGTGGATCGCCTCTTCGGCGAGGTTGGCCACCTGGAGGCTGTGCTGAAAGGTTCCGGGCGCCTTTTCGGCCAGCTGCCGCAACAATGGCTGGTTGGTATCTGCCAGCTCCACCAACGTGGCATCCGAAAGAAAGCCGAACGTTTTCTCGAAGATGTAGATCAAAGGATAAGAAAGCAAAACCAGGAAAGCATTGCCGGCAAACCAAGCATAATTGATCCAGTGGATGTTGCGCAGGTTCCCCTCCTGGATCATGGTATACCCCAAATAGACCAGCCCCAGGCTGAGGAAGACCATCACCGAAGCCATGATGAACTTGTTGCGACGGTAGATATTGGTGAGAGAGATGATGGCCATGACACCTGCAATAAAGTTCATGTAGAGGAACTCAAAAGGGTTGGGCGCCAGGAAGCCCACCAAAAGGAGGAGGATCATATGGATGAACAAAGCCAGCCGGGCATCGAAAAACGTACGGACCACGATGGGCACGATGACCAGGGGCACCAGGAAATAGCTGATCGACCGGCTGGAGATGATCCAGCGGGAAAGAGCCACAAAAAGAACGATGATGAAAAACAGGAACAGGAGATCTTTGGTGTGGGCAAAGACATATGTACGATAGTACATCAGGAACAGGAAGAGGATCAGGAAGGTGACGGAGACAAGCACCACCTGGCCGCCCAGAACCAGAAAGAAATTGGCAGATGCTCCGAGACGTTTTTCATATTCGATCTTAAGCGACTCAAGGATCTGGTAGGTACGTGCGGTCACGATCTCGCCCCGAGAGACGATCCGCTCTCCCTTTTGCACCATCCCGCGGGTGAGGGAGATGCCGGCGATCATGCTCTCTTTCACCTTGCGGGAGGTTTCGGGGTCGTAAGAAAGATTGGCTTCGATATAATCATTGATATTGAGCCGCTGCAGGAATTCCCTTAGCAGAAGGCTGTCGGGCATGCCCGAGGGAAGCTGCGGCAGTTTTTCCTTGATATACTGGTAAGCTTTTTTCAGGGTAAAGATATGGGCGGTGTCGGTCTCTTCGGCGATCTTTCCGCGCAACACCACGATGGTGGCCGAAGGGTTGCTGTCGCGCGTTAGCACATCGCTCACCTCTACGATACCATCCCGGTAAACTTCCCGCAACAAAGCGGCCAAACGGCTGTACAATGTTTCTTTCTCCTGTTCGAGGCGTTGTGCAGGAGGGCGAAAGGAGGACTCCCCTTCCCCCTGGAGCCGTTCCGACCAGAAACGCTCCCACTCTTTGGCATATTCACTTCGCAGAAGTTGCAGATGCTCCTCTTCGATCGTCGTGTCAAGGCGGAAATAAGGTTTAAAATCCTTCAGGATGCTGTCCCTGTCGGCCTGCAGCTCGGCCTGGGTCTTGTAAACGGGAAAATCGTAAGGAGCATACAGATCCTCATGCAACCAAGGTTTCCCTTTCTGAAACTCATACCGGAATTTTCCTTCCCGCGGAAAGATCAGTACGACCAGGGCGATCGTAAGCAGGAGCAGAAGGACCCGTACGATCGCCGTACGGTTCTCCTCGATGTAACGGATCAAACGCTTCATGGTTCGTGAATGAAGTATGGGCAAAGTTAGGGAAATTATCGGTTCGTGGAGGAAGATTATGGCTCTTCCTCCTGTGGGTGTCAGGAAAGTTTCCTAAATTTGAGAAGAAGATCAAGAATGCATGATCATGGAAAAAGGATACGGGATCATCAGTATGAGTGTGGTACCGGTAAGGGCAGAACCCTCGCACCGTTCGGAGATGGTAACAGAGCTGATGTTCGGCGACACCTTTGTGATCCTGGAGAAGGTGCTGCACTGGTACCGTGTGAAGGGCTGGTGGGACGGTTATGAGGGATGGCTCGACGAGCCTTATGTTACCTTCATTGACGAGGAGCGTTACCGTCGTCTGGAGAATGAGCCCTTCCATATTCTTCGCGACCGTGTTTTGGCCGTGAGGACGGGCAGCGACCAGGAAACCCTGTGGCTACCGGAAGGAGCACGGTTGCCGGCGTGGGATGAGCGTCAGCACACCTGTCATACCGGCGGGCAGGTGTTCACCCTCCCCGGCACGGAGGTCCCCCCTTGGAAACCCCTGGACCGTCAGGCGGTGGTCCGGTATGCCAGGCGTTTTCTCGGTGTCCCATATCTCTGGGGGGGCACCACCTCGTGCGGTTTTGACTGTTCGGGCTTTGTCCAGACCGTCTTCCGCATATGCGGCTACCGTCTGCCCCGGGATGCTTCGCAGCAAGCCTCCCTCGGCAGCGACGTAGCCTTCCCCGAAGAAGCCCGGCCCGGCGACCTGGCCTTCTTCGGCGATGAAGAGAACAAGATCACCCACGTAGGCATCGTTCTGGCCAACGGATATATCCTCCACGAGTCGGGCGATGTCCACATCGACAAGCTCGACCAGGAGGGAATTTTCCACCTCGAAAAAAGCATCTATACCCACAAACTGCGACTCATCAAGGACCCGTTCCATGGAAACAGCCACTGACACCCTGACCTTAAGCGATCTGAAGGGGATCTTCGACTCGTTCGCCTATGTTTTTCTTTTCATCGGCCTTCTGGTGGTGGTATACATCTTCATGCGTGTACAGCAGCGACGTCGTACCGACAGGCTGCATCACCGGCGGCGGCAACGGAGGCTGTTACGATGAGTTACACATACAAATATCCCCGGCCTGCGGTGACGGCGGATGCCTTGGTTTTATGCAGTCGGGACGGCAGGTGGTATGTGTTGCTGGTACAGCGGGCCCATCCGCCTTTTGAGGGAATGTGGGCCTTGCCGGGCGGCTTTATGGAGATGGAGGAAAGGCTGGAAGAGACGGCCCGGCGCGAGCTGGAGGAGGAGACGGGCATCCGGGCCGGGAAGATGGAGTTTGGAGGGATATTCGACCGTCCCGACCGCGATCCCCGCGGCCGTACGATCTCGGCGGTTTACATCACTTTCCTGAAGGAATGCCAGGAACCCGCTGCCGGCGACGATGCTTCGCGCGCCCGTTGGTTCCCGTTGAGCGACCTTCCGCCCCTGGCCTTCGACCACCGGGAGATCATCGACACCCTCCTCACCGAAAGCAAAGAAGATTAACCGGCCTTTCTTCAGACGATCATTCCCGCCCCTACCGTGTTGTTAGTCGCTTCGTCGATCAGGATGAGACTGCCCGTCACACGATTGGTACGGTAAGAGTCGTAATAGAGCGGCTTGGTGGTGCGCAGTTTCACCTTAGCGATCTCGTTCAGCCCCACCGACTTGTCCCCGTGGATCTTGTCGAGGGTATTGATATCCACCTTATACTCAACATCCTGAACAAGACAACGCAGATCGTTGGTGGTGTGTTTCAGGTAGTATTTTCCGCCCAGCCGCATGGGGGTTTCATTGAGCCAGCACAGCATGATCTCGATCTCGTCGCCCACCTGGGGGGCTTTGTTCTCGCCCACGATCATATCCCCGCGGCTGATGTCGATATCATCCTCAAGCGTCATCAGGACCGACATGGGGGCAAAGGCTTTGTCGAGCTGTTTCTCCATCATCTCGATGGTCTTGATGCGGGTGGTAAGGCCGGAAGGAAGCACCGTGACCTTGTCGCCCGGTTTGAACACGCCGCTGGCGATACGCCCGGCATAACCGCGGAAGTCGTGGTATTTGTCACTTTGGGGACGGATCACGTATTGCACCGGGAAGCGCATGATCGTATGGTTCCAGTCGCTGGAGATGTGAATGGTCTCAAGCAGGTACATGAGGGTCGGACCCTCGTACCAGGGCATGTTCTCCGAGCGTTTCACCACATTGTCTCCATACTTGGCACTGATCGGCACGAAGCGCACATCCTTGATCTCCAGTTTTCCCGCCAGCTTGCGGAATTGGTCCTTGATATCCTCGAACACCTTCTCGTCGAAATTGACCAGGTCCATTTTGTTGACGGTCACGATCAGGTGCGGGATCTGGAGCAGGGAGGCGATATAGGAATGCCGTATGGTCTGCTCGAGCACGCCGTGCCGGGCATCGACGAGGATCACGGCGACGTTGGCCGTGGAGGCGCCGGTGACCATGTTGCGGGTATATTGCACATGGCCGGGCGTATCGGCAATGATGAACTTTCTTTTGGGAGTGGCAAAATAGCGATAAGCCACGTCGATGGTGATGCCCTGTTCCCGTTCGGCCCGGAGGCCGTCGGTGAGGAGGGCCAGGTTCACCTCGTCGCTGCCCGCCCGCTCGCTGGCCCGTTCGATCGCCTCCAGCTGATCCTCAAAGATCGCCTTACTGTCGTACAACAGCCGGCCGATGAGGGTGCTCTTGCCATCGTCCACACTGCCCGCCGTCGTGAAGCGGAGCAGTTCCATGTTCAAATATCCTTCGATCAGGTCTGACATATTTCAGTTGTTAGTTCTTAGTATCGAGTATCGAGTTCTGAGTATCGAGTATTGAGTATTGAGTATTGAGTATTGAGTATTGAGTATCGAGTATCGAGTTTTGGCATTTATCTTTTTTGTAGAACCTGGAACCTGGAACCTGAAACCTGGAACCTGGAACCCCTAAAAATATCCTTCTTTTTTCCGGTCTTCCATTGAGGTTTCCGAGCGTTTATCGTCGGCGCGCGCCCCCCGCTCGGTGGTACGGGTGGCAGCAACTTCCTTGATGATATCCAGTACGCTATTGGCTTCGGAGAGGGTCAGGCCGGTATTGGTAATATCCCCGATGGTGCGGCAGCGCACGCGTTTTTTCACAGGCACTTCCCCTTCTTTCAGTTCCATGAAGGGGGCGGTGGCCAACCAGACGCCATCCCGCAGAAAGACCTCCCTTTCGTGGGTAAAGTAGAGGCTGGGGATCTCGATATTCTCCATGTAGATATATTGCCAGACATCCATCTCGGTCCAGTTACTGAGGGGGAAGACGCGGAAATGTTCGCCCAGTTTTTTCCGGCCGTTGAAGAGGTTCCACAGTTCGGGGCGTTGGTTTTTGGGGTCCCACTGGCCGAAGACGTCGCGATGGGAGAAGAAGCGTTCTTTGGCGCGGGCTTTTTCCTCGTCGCGGCGGCCGCCGCCCATGGCTGCGTCGAACTTGAACTCTTCGATGGCATCGAGGAGGGTGACGGTCTGAAGCACGTTGCGGCTGGCGCCGGGGCCGGTTTCTTCGACCACCTTGCCCGCATCGATGGTATCCTGTACATACCGGACGATGCACTTGGCTCCGGTCTTTTCCATGAGGCGGTCGCGGAATTCCAATGTCTCAGGGAAGTTGTGACCGGTATCGATATGCAACAGGGGGAAAGGCACCTTGGCCGGCCAGAAGGCCTTACGGGCAAGATGGAACATCACGATCGAGTCCTTGCCCCCGGAAAAGAGCAATACCGGCCGCTCGAACTGTGCCGCCACTTCACGGATGACATAAATGGATTCCGCTTCCAGTTCCTGAAGATGGTTCAAATGGTATCCGTCCATATACGATGGTTTCTTTAAGGTGCAAAATTAACCCAAAATCCGCAATAGAAAAATATTGGCGGCAGAAGGTCCGTCACATGCAGGAACCGGTGCTTACAGCGGAGTGGAGGCTTACTCTACCTCTTTTTTCAGGAGGACAGTACATGTCTTATTGGGCTTGGAAAAATCGGTCGACCAGTAGAGCTCGTAACAGATCCTTAGCGAATCGGTACAGCCGCACCATGTTCCCTCTCCTCCCGTCCAGTAATGGTTCCGTCCCGGGAGGGTCATCCCCTGGTAATCATTCTCGATAATGATCTTCCCCCGCAGCAGGTTGACATAAAGGAGCACATCCCCTTCGTTGCCTTGTCCTTCCACGAACCTTTCCCCCCAGGCGTCGAAGACCTTTTTGAGGAAAGGCGGCTCGTAGATGCCGCCGGAGTCATTCGGGTGGCGGGCTGCTTTCACGCGCAGGACGTTCCCGCTGTGGAGGGTGTCCACTTCGATGACCAGCGAAAGGGTCGTATCGCTGTCGCCAAACTCTTCTCCTTTCCAGATACCGGCGAAATCCTGCAGGCTCCAGGGGCAGAACTTCCGCAAGATGACCCGCAGCGAATCGGGTTGCGACTCATGACCCGTGGAAGAGGTCTCTATACAGACGAGCCAAGCGGCGGTATCGACGGAGGCCTGGTGCCAGCGAACCATCACGCGGTTGGGGTAGTTGGTATCGGGCACGGTGATGTCGGCAGGCCAGCCTACGGCCCAGAACTTGTACTTGGACCCGGCACGGTAGGCCACTTTATATTCCAGGAACTCCAGTCCAGAGGCAGCCACATCCTGCGGCCCCCGAAAATCCAGCACCACCGGGATGATATCTTTCGGTTTATCATCCTTTTTATCTTTCTTACAGGCTACGAAACCCACCCCCATCAGGAGCACCAGCACCGCTATCTTCATTATTCCATGCTTCATCATTTCCTCCGTTCGTTATCAAGAGACTTTCCTGCGATCTTTGCAAAATACATACCAGGCTGCAAATATCGCAAAATTATCGGTTCCGCCTCCCCGGTCCTTATCTCCTGATGACCGCTTTCAGCACCCGGCGTTCTTTTGTGGCCGTTTCTTCGATCACGATCAGATAGAGTCCTTGGGGGAAAGCAGAAAGATCCAGGGTGCACGCCGGGCTTCTGACCTTTTCTTTGCGCAACAGCAAGGTTCCGCGCAGGTCATATACGCTGATCCTCTTCGGGGTGACTTCCCCGAACGAGAGATGGAGGATCCCTGAAGCGGGGTTGGGCCAAAGGGTATAGTTCCCCTCATCCCGGGTTCTCACGCCGAGGATCTCACTGCCCGTGGAGAAAGAGACAGAGGTATCCGGGAGGGCATTCCCTGCATAATCCACCAACCCTTCCGGCACGATCACCCGGAAAGTCGTCTCGGCAGCCAGGGAGTCATCCGGCACCAGGACCACGGTCATCTTGTCCGTGGTGACCGTGGCGTTGAAAGGGACCTCTTCCTCTGTCCCGCCCACCATGGCAACTAGCCTGAAAAGGGTATCGACATTGAGGTAATCCAGCTCCCTTCCCGAGGTGAGTCGTACGGGTTCGGAGAAGGCAAGGATCACCACTGCATCAGGTGGGACATTGGCCGTATCGGGGGTAATTGTAACGCGGGGAGGCTCAAGATCTTCCTTGCGACCTTCGAGGAAGACCTGTTTGGCCAGATAGAGGTGAGGATAGTCTGCCTGTACTGTCAAGACGTCGCTCACATAACCGCCAGGAGCCGTCGCCGGATCGTATACCACGGTAATGTCCTTGTCGCCATGGGGAGGCAACTCCACCGGAAAATCAGCTTCGACAGAGAAGTAATCCGTACGGGTCGCATATCCTGTGATCTTAAAGATACTGTCGGTATTGTTATGCAGAGCCAGCAGATAACGGCTTTCCGTATACCCGTCCCACTTTCCGAAATCGATCGTATCGCGGGAAGGGACAAAAACCTTATGGGTCCATTCGGTCTTGATGATCCGCAGGCTCAGGTTCGGTTTCGGATAGCTCATTTCCAGCGCCACCTCTCCGTTCGGGAAGTATTCGGTAAGTTTGGGATATTTATCACCCCAATAGGCCAAGATGTTTCCGTTCTCCAACTCTTCCACCCCTCCCAGGAAAGGTACGAAAAGATGGGGCGAATGATAGATGCGCCGGACCAGGGTGGCGGTCATGTTCTTTTCATCCAGTTTGTATTCCACAATGCTGGTCACAGGGGGATCATGAAGATTCCCGTTGTCCAGGAACACAATGTCCCCGTTCCGGAGGCGACGGACGGAGTGTTGATGATTGAAACCGACGGTGTCGTTGACAAAGGTGAACTGGTTCCTTTTCCCTCCGAACCGCCACACGAACTCTCCCGTTCTCCTGTCGACCCGGCAGATCTCATTCAGATGCCGCAAAGAGACCAGAAAGGTCGTATCGGAATCCACAAACAATGCATTGGCATGTAAGTAATCCACATAAGAAGAGGTAATGTCGATGGTGGAAGTATCACAGTCGAGAATATTGAAATGGTCCTTCGACCACCAAGAACTGACCAAGTTCTTGTTCTGATCGAACTCCTGAACAACAAAATCTTTCACCACCGCATCGGGCTTACCTCCATAGGCAGTCAGATCTTCTTTGTGAAAATCTAAGGCAAGTAGCAGGTAGTGACCTTTACTGTCGGGCTGATAGAAGGTAAGCCGCATCATGGGATGGTCCCCGGCGACATGGAAAGTATCCACGATGTTCAACATGGTGTCCACTTTGTAGATAGCGGAATCTCCGAAACGGGGCCCCATGCTGTAATACAAATAGTCCCCCACCACTTGGATGCCGGCCATCTGGGTATCCGCTGCATGAAAATAAACCGGTTCCCCATAATTGTCAACGAACATCATAAAATCAGGAGTTTGCACCGTATCCCACGGCAATTTGATCGGTGTGAGCATGTAATATCCGGGGGCTGGACCGTTGGACTGAGAAATTGTGATCTCAGGGAAATAACGGTCGTAATCGGTTTGCGCATTGGCATGGAGCAAAACAATGAGCGATAACAATACGAACAGTGCTTTTTTCATGACCACTGGGTATAAAGGTTCAACATGGATGAAAACGGAAAGTTCACTTCTGCAAGACTACCTTTAACGTTTTTCGTTTATGATGTCTTTTGTCTTCAACAAAGATAAAATAGATCCCCGGATTCAAAAAAGAAAGGTCCAGACGGGCAAGAGAGCCCCCCGGGTGATGCCGAAGCATCACCATTCTTCCCTCGAGGGTGGTGACGCGTAACTCTGCCGGCCGTTCATCCGGCAAGAGGATACTGCACCTTCCGTGACAGGGATTGGGATAGAGGCGGCCGTACAGAGCGGTCTCCACGGCAGGGGACCGCGTTACCACTTCCGCTTGCAGGAGCACTTTTCTGAGAATATAGATCTGGTCCTCACGCCGCGGTTGAAAAGTCAGCCGAAGGACTGCCATGAAGGTTCCGGTAGTTGGAGGGATGAACGACACCTGCAAAAAAAGTGTATCGCCGGGAAAGAGTGTGGCTTCCGTTGCATTCACCCGAAAACCTTTCCCTTCGACCTTTGCGGAAGTCATCAGGAGGGTATCCTCCGAAAGATTCCAAAGAGAAACCACCTGGAAAAGGGTATCACTGTCCGTTGAAGAGACGAAAACCAGCGTATCCGGATCTACGATTACGAGCGAGTCCTGCTCTGTGGTACACGAAACCTGATAGGTCCACAAAGCTTCGCCCGGAACGCTTCCTACATCGAGATACAAAGAGCCCGTCGTATCCATAACGGAAAAGAGGATCCCCTCACTGTTCTTTCCCCATCCGGCAAGCAGCCGTCCCTTTTGCATCCTAGCCACACTTCCCATCACCGGAGTAAAAAGCCCTTGGGGGTGGGGCAGGGAGTGCAGGAGGCGGACACGGTGTTCCGTCTGGTTTACCCGGTAAATCTTTATGCTGGAAGGATCTGTCCCCGGCAAACCGTTATCAAACAGGATCAGGGTGTCTTTTCCGATAAAATGCGCATCGTGGATTGCCCGGAAGTCGATCGTATCTCCCGTGAACTGGTTGTGTTTCCCTCCCATTCTCCAGATGATCTCCCCGGTTGAAGCATCGATCTTTGTGATCTCGCTCATATTGCGTGAGGTCAGAAGGTAGTTCCCGTCAGGGGTAATGACAAAGCGGTTGGCATGGACATAGTCGATCACCGCGGCGGTGAGGTCAACCAAGGCCGTATCGGCATCCGTAACGGAAAAGTGGTCCCAACTGCTCCAGGAGAACACCGGATTCCCCGATGCATCCTGTACCCTGAGAAGGAGCCCTTGCACGGTGGCCTGAGGATCACCACCTTCGACCACAGCGCTCATATCGACCCTTCTTGTATCTTCGGCCATCATCAACACCCTTCCGTCGGGAAGGATCTGAAGACTATGGAAATCGGGGTTTCCGCCCGGCCACCGAAGGGTATCATGGATCCTGTATTCAGGGTCCATGACGAGAAACGCTCCCACCCCCACATCATAGCAGGTAAGATCGCCCGAAGGATGTCGCATAAAGGTTCTGACCCCTTTCGGGAAGAAACGGAAATAGCATGGGTCACCGTCAGGACCGGTGACCGTAAGCCATCCTTCCGTAGCAAGCAGATAGTTCACCTCAGGCAGGGGACCCGATATCGTAACCCGGAGGTGCGGATAGGGTTGGGCTGATCCCGTGAAGGAAGTCCAATACAGGATCCCTGTCAACACCAGGCTCAAGATCCCGGAAGAACGAATGTCATGGGGAAAGAACATCAATCAAAAATAGGAAAAATAAAAAGGAGCAGCAATCGCTGCTCCTTTCTATCGTATACAATGGATGTTTTCTGTCACTGTTTGGTGATCTCCACGTGGCTCTTACGGTTGGGCTTCGAGAAGTTCTGCGACCAGTACATGTAGAAATCGATGCTCATGCTTGCGGTACAACCCGACCATGTACCTTTGCCTCCCGTCCAGTAGTCATAGGGACCCGGGAGGGTCTGGCCCCAGTAATCATGAGCAATACTGATCGAGCCGTCGAGCAGGCCGATGTGAAGCAGCACGTCGCCTTCGTTCCCGTGACCTTTCTGGAAGGTTTCGCCCCATCCGGCATATACCTTGGAGAGGAAAGGCGGATTGAAGGCATCGCCCACCGGCACAGCCTTGACACGCAAGACATTGTCGCCGTCATCAGCATTGTGAACGATGGTAACGCTCAGGTCGTCCACCTTGCTGTCGCCCGTTTCCGTTCCTTTCCAAGTTCCGACGAAATCGTCGATGCTCCAGGGGCAGAAACGTTTCAGGATGACCTTCAGGGAATCGGGATCGGAGGTGATCCCACCATGAGTCGTCTCGGTCACGATGAGATAAGCAAAGGTATCGACACTACTCTGTGCCCAGGTCACATAAACGACGTTGGGATAGATCGAATCCTGCTTGATGGTAGCCTCATAGCCGTACGTTGACCAGTGGTAGGTCGAGCCGCCACGGTAAGCGACACTGTACTTGACAGCGGCCAGGCCGGAAGCGGAAACCTCGGTCGGCCCCGTGAAGTTGAGGATCTTGGGAATGACCTTGTTCCAGTCATAGTTTTCCCTTGCCTTCTCTACGTCGGACTTGGTACAACCGACGAAAAGGAAGGAGACCATGACCATCAGGGCAAATAAAGAGGTGATAATTGTTCTATTCTTCATGGTATTGGATTTTTTTAACGACTTCACAACAATTACTTATCACAGGTAGCACCCACGGGTGAGACCAGACCATCATAGCCTTTCCAGCAGCCTTTCGAGAGATCGTCGGGACCGTCGGTGGTATAGTTCGGAGCACCGATGATCTCGAGCTCTGCGGCGGGCACCGGATAGTGGAGGATGGTTCCGGCCTGCAGCATATCACGACGCCGCATATCGAAGAAGCCCGTTCCACCCTGCGTGAGGATCAATTCGACATCTCTTTCATAAAAGATGATCTCGAGCGCCTCGTCGGCCGTGATACCGGTCGCCACATCAGCCAGTCCGCCCCGGGCTTTCCGTGCGCCGGCGGGGTCGTTGAGGATGGCCACAGCCTGATCGACGGAGCCGGTACGGACGAGTGCTTCTGCGATGAGCATGTCGTTCTCCCATTTACGGAAGGTGGGAGCCGGACCCTGCCAGGTCTTCAGCCAGTCGTCATACCTCTTGTACCGGTAGTGCGAGAAGTGATAGAAACCACGTTCGGGACGGAAGTTGTTGTCCGGCAGGAACTGGAAGTCGGAGGCCAGACGGGCGTCATCCGAGGAGGCTTCACCCGGGTCGTTGCCGTCGGGGGTGTTCCACGACTTGTTGTCATCGGGCCAGCGGGAAGGATAGTCGTGATCCATCAGGTTGATGATCCGGTGGTCGATCCTCACCCAACCGGGATAGACTCCGTAACCTTTGAGGTTATCCCACCAGGTATTGTCATCCATATCGGGAGCCAGGTCGAAATCGATCCCGTTCTTGGCATAGGTCAGCACCTTATTCCAGTCAACAGCTGCATTCTCGGCAGCCGTACGCGGAGTATAAGCCATAATCCTAGCCATAAAGCTACTGACCAGCTTGCGGAAGTCGGCTTTCGAGAAGTTGTAGCCCCGGATGAAACCATCGGGGAGGTTGTAATCGTAAGAAGTGGCATCGATGGTCTGGAGCGCCTTGTCCAGGAAGGCAAGACCTGCATTCGATACATCCTGATAAGGGCTGAACGAAAGGTTGGTCAGGTCGGTGTCCCAGTCGATGATGTTGGCCTGGTCGTAGATCAGACCGAGATAGCCGTGAACGACACCCTGCATGAAATAGCACCATGCGCGAATCATATCGGTCACATCCTTACCGCCATCTTCGATGACGACCCCGTCGCCTTCGATCTTCTTCAGCACGTCATTGACCTGCGAGAGAGCGGAGTAAGAACTGTTCCAGAAGTTCCGGTTCACATAGGCATAGGAGTAAGTGATGTCGTTGTTGAAAGGCTTCCTCGGTTCCGAGGAGAGGTCTTTCATCCCGGCATTCCCCCACGAACAGGTATTCTGGTCGGCCATGGTACACATCGAGAGTGCCGGGCCGCTGTACTCCTGGATGGCGTTGTTCCACACCCTGTACGCACCGCCGGCCAGCTTGATCAGGTCGGAAGGAGTTGCCAGCACGTCGTTGGTATCAGGGTCGTTGTAGTTCTCGACATTCATATCGACGCAGCTGTAGCTGATCAATCCGATACCGAGGACTACCAAATAAACGATCTTGGAAAGTTTGCTTTTCATAATCATCTCGTTTTAATTCCTAAGTTTTTTAAAATTTCAGCTCAATGGAACCCGTAAATGTCCGGTAGTTCGGATAAGAGAACTCATCCCATGCCTGGATGGTGGCATCACCGGCCCCTTCATATGTACCGATCTCGGGATCGAAACCGGGATAGTTGGTGAAGGTGTAAAGGTTCCTTCCCTGTACCCCAATACGCATGTGCTTGAAGAACTTGAGGAACGATTTATTGATCTCGTAGTACACGGAGAGCTCACGGATCTTCACATAAGTGCCGTCATAGACGAAGTGTGAAGAGGGAGCCGCCACGTTGTACAGCGACTGGAAGTAGTCGAATGCCTTCTTCTGGTAGTCGGGCAGACCATACACATCCTGGTCGGCCGAACGCATGTCGCGGTACATCCACTGGTTGGTCAGGTTGTAAATGTCGCCGCCCTGTTTCCAGTCGAGCAGGAAGTAAACGGTAAAGCCATAGAAACTGACCGTGTTGGCGAAGGTCATGTTGAAGTCGGGGTTGGCATCGCCGATCTTCTGGTTGATGGCATTCCCGGCAGCATCCTGGTCGATGATGACATGCTCGAAACGAGTACCTTCGGTACCGATGGGAATCACATAACCATCGCTGTTGATGGTGAAGTCGTTCCGATCCCATCCGGCTGGCAGGTCATCGAGCGAGCGGATGAATTTCTGACCGAAGAGTTCGCCGAACACTGCACCTTCTTCGACGCGGTAGGTACCGGGGGAGGTGGAGTTACCGCGGGCACCCATGGTGAAGGGAGGCACATCCAGTTTGGAGATCCACTGCTTCACATGGGTGAAAGTGAGGTTGGCATTCCAGTTCAATTTACTGGTCGAGATGATCCGGGCGCCCAAAGTGGCTTCGAAAGCTTTCGAGCTCAGGGTACCCATGTTCTGCCACTGGTACTTGTAACCGACACTGGCCGGGAGGGGTACGGGCCAAAACTGATCTTCGGCATCGGTCTTCGAATAGACCAGCTCAAGATCCAGACGCTTGACGACCTCAGCATTCAGACCCACCTCGAATTCTTTGATAAGAGAGGGCTTGATCTTGCTGTTACCCAAGGTGTTTTTCGTCACGTTACCACCCGACAGGTTGTAAGTCTCATACTGGGCGTTCCACGGCGGACGGTTCCCCGAGGTACCGTAAGCTGCGCGGATCTTCAACTCGTCGACACCGGGGATGGTGACGTCTTCGGTGATACGATACGCACCCGACACCCTATAATAAGAATGCCATCTTTCGTCCGCACCGAACTGCGAAGCACCATCGTAACGGTACAGTACCGAACCGATGTATTTGGCTTTGTAGTCGAAGTCGGCAATGGCGAAGATGTTCTGGGCGATGGTTTCACCCATTTTGGAATCGTTCCAGATCTTGTCCTGATCGATGGCCGAGAAATCGGGGATATTTCTCACGGCAAAATCTCTACCACCGGTTTTGAAACCTTTCCAATGCTTGTTCTCAAAGAGGTAGCTGGCCTTGAACTTGGTCGTCCAGTCGCCGAACTGCTTGTTGAAGTTCAAGGTAGCCTGGAAAGTCTGATAGAAGGTATTGCCCCACGACTTTTTCATGGCACCCTTGGTACCACCCGTGTTGTAAGAACCGAGGGTAAGGTAGCCCACCGGACGATACCAACTGGAGTTGTCATCCTTCTTTTCGAACGAATACTGCACGTCGGCTTTTAACCAGGAAGTGAAGTTGTAAGCGAACTTATAGCTCGACAGGATCCTGAAGGAGTTGGTATAGCTGTCGGTATTGGCCAAAGGATAGAGGGGGTTGGTGGTGGTACCGAACTGGTCGACCTTCAGCCTGTAGGGAGAACCGTCGGGGTTCTTGGCATACAGGTTCATGTCGGGCTGCAGCTGCATCAGGGAGAAGAAGTGCATCGACCCATTGTCCTTGTGCGTGGAGATGATCAGGTTACTGGTATTGAAAGAGAACTTATCGGAGAACCTGTGGTCGAGGTTCATACGGAAGTTCTGACGCGTGTAACCGTTCACATTGAACACGATCCCACCCTGGTGGGTGTTCTCGTACGAGATCATGAAGTTGGTCTTGTCGAGATTGGATTCCACCGAGACGTAGTTGGTGTAATAATCACCGCCGGTATAGAATTCGGAAAGATGATCGTGAACCACGCCGAAGGGGTTGTCCATGTAATGGTCGTCATCGATCACCCGGCTTCCGGAAATGAGGATCCCGATACTGTCGGGGTTGGTCTGGCCGGGCAATTCCCCATAAATAAGGGTGTTGGCATACTTGGTGAAACGATGCTCGCTGGCCCAGTCGGGCTTCAGTTTGTAGAAGTGATGGGTGGAGACATCCATCTTGTGGGCCAGGTTGGATTTCCCATACTCACCGCGGTAGGTCACGAGGGTCTGGTTTTTGGCGAGGCCTTTCCCTCGCTTGGTGGTGATGACGATCACGCCGTTACCGGCCCTTGACCCGTAGAGAGCGGAGGCGGCAGCCCCTTTGACCACCTCCATGGAGGCGATGTCGTCGACGTTGATGTCAGCAAGGGTACCTGAGAGCTGTACACCGTCGACGATGATCAGCGGAGCGGAACTTCCGCGCAGGTTGGTAGCACCACGAAGACGGATGGCGGGAGCCGAACCCGGTCTTCCTCCCGGCTGCACGATGGTCACACCGGCCACCTTGCCCTGCAAGGCACTGGCGGGGTTGGCAGCAGGAGCCTCTTTCAGCTCTTTCTCACCTACCGTTGACACCGACACCGAGAGTTTCTTCTTCGGCGTTCCCGATGCCACACCGGAGACCACCACTTCGTCGAGACCAAAGACGTCAGGCTTCATCTGCACATCAATCTGCGTCCTGCCGTCAATGCTAACCTCCTGGGTCTTCATACCCACAAAACTGAACTCAAGCACTTTGGCGTCGGCAGGAACAGTGAGGGTATACTTCCCGTCGAAATCGGTGACCGTTCCGTACTGGGTGTTACCCTTCACCACGACTGTCACGCCAGGTAACGGCGAACCATCATCGGCACTGGTGACAGTACCGGTAATAGTCAGCGTCTGTGCCTGGGCCAGTTGCAAGCCTACGAACACCAGGAACACGAAAAAAGCCGTAAGTTTTTTCATAGACAAAAGTTTTAGGTTTATGAAATAAGTTAACATAAGGTTACTACAAAGTAAAACAAATTTTTTTTATTTATCAAAACCCAATAGGGCCAAGGATTCCGGGATTTTCACCCACTCTCCCCGGCACACCAGAGAAGAAAAACACATATACCGCTAAGTATCAAGTTATTGCAATATTCATGACAAAAATCAATTTTTATCCAGAAAATTAATATATGCAACAATAGCGGCGGTTATAGACGGTCCAGGACATACCGGTGGATATGTTCGGCTTCTTCGACCGCCCTGTGCCGGAGGGTTTCGGCCTTACGGATCCATTCTTCCTTTTCCCGTTCTTCGAGGCCGGCGGCATTGATCCGTACGTTGAGGCAGGCTCCTTCGACGGCGGCACGTATGGCAAGGGCTCCCACCCCTGTATCGGAGATCGAATTGGGATTGCCGGTACGGGCCATGGCATCGAGCACTTCCAGTGCTTTTTCGGCAGTTTCCATCACTTTGTACGGCACTTTTATGGCCCGGAGGGTGGCCTCGTGGATGGCCTGGCCCCTGGCCTCTTTTTCCGCTTCGCTCTTTTTGGGTAGACCGTAAGCTTCCATAATGGCATTGAACGCCTTGGTATCCTCATCCACCAGGCGCAGCAGTTCGTTCTGGATCTCTTTGCCTTTGACGGCCCAATCGGAGAACTCTTCCCAGCGGTCGTCCCAGCCGCGTTTATGCGACGAGAGGTTGGCCACCATCGTTCCGAGGGCGGTGCCGAGGGCACCGATATAAGCCGATACCGAGCCGCCGCCGGGGGCGGGCGACTCCGAGGCGGTCTCGTTCATGAACCCTTCCAGGGACTTGTCGACGAGCCGTTTTTCCGGCTTACCCGCCAGAACATATTCGATGATCTTCTCCTCGGGCTTAAACTCATACAGGTCGTTGAGCCCGAGGGAGAGGACTGCGATACGGATGAGTTCGCTGTCGGGAACCCCCAGTGAGCGTTTTTGTTTTTTCAGGAAATACTTTCCCGCATCGAGCATGGTCTGCAATGGCACCAGTCCCACCAGCTCGGAGCCTGTGACGCGGAGGCCACGGGCCTCCGCCCGGCGGCACACCTCATCGAAAGCCACATGCAGGGGGGTCACCGAAAGGTTGGTCAGGTTCATCGAGATCTGGGCAATGCCGTATTCTTCGATGTACCAACCGATGGCTTTGACCGCTTTGAGGCTGCCGGGGATCATCACGGGGTTGCCGTCCTTGTCGCGGACGATCTTGCCGGTGAGGGGGTCGCCCTCCCTTTTCACACGCCCCCGCTCCCGCACATCAAAGGCCACGGCATTGGCTCGCCGGGTGGAGGTCGTGTTGAGGTTCACATTGTATGCCACCAGGAAGTCGCGCGCCCCCACGACGGTGGCACCGCTCTTCGGGTTGAACTCGGCAGGACCGAAGTCGGGTTTCCATTTCGGATCGGCAAGTTTCTCTTTCAGTCCTTCATACTCTCCCGCCCGTATGTTGGCCAGGTTGCGGCGTTCTTCCGTGAAAGCCGCATATTCATAGCAATACACGGGGATCCGCAGCTCCTCTCCTATCCTTTTGGCAAGCTGCCGGGCATATTCAACCGTCTCTTCCATGGAGATGTTGGCCACCGGCACCAGCGGACATACGTCGGTGGCTCCCATGCGGGGATGTTCGCCATGGTGGGTGCGCATGTCGATCACCTCGGCGGCTTTCTTCACCGCCCGGAAAGCTGCCTCCACCACAGCCTCCGGCTCCCCGGCAAAGGTAACCACCGTACGGTTGGTGGCCTTCCCGGGATCCACGTCCAAAAGCTTCACCCCCGGCACCGCCTCGATCTCTGCGGTGATCTGCCGGATCTTGTCCATATCCCTTCCCTCACTGAAATTCGGGACGCATTCGATGATCTTGTTCATTTGAGTTGTGAGTTAGTGAGTATTGAGTATCGAGTATTGAGTATTGAGTATCGAGTATTGAGTATTGAGTATCGAGTATTGAGTATCGAGTATTGAGTATCGAGTATTGAGTATCGAGTATTGAGTATTGAGTTTTGAATATCGAGTCAGTGACACCCGGCTTTCGCGAGCCGGAGGCGATGCGAAAGACGCTGGTGGAACTGACCCTGACCGGAGCCGAAGGCGGAGCGTCAGGGTATCGAGTATTGAGTATCGAGTTGACAATGCCTGAACCCTTTTATCTTTTTCCTTTTATCTTTTGTCTTGTTTTAGCCTTCCTCGTCCGCCGTAGCTTTAGCGAAGGCAGATCGCATTATCGCTTTATCGCCTTATCGCCTTATCGCCTTATCGCGTCCGCCGTAACCCGGTTGACCGGGCGAAGGCGGATTTTTGGTTTCAAGACATTAGCATTTGTCTTTTATGATCTTCCCGTTGATGATCACCTTCCCGGCATGATCGCTACCGTAGGCATACGGCAGGTATTCATACCCCGGCACGGGACGGGTGATGATCAGATTGGCCTTTTTCCCCGGGGTGATGCTTCCCATCTCCTCTTCCACGCCCATGGCATAAGCGGCATTGAGGGTGGCGGCGTTGATCGCCTCCTCGGGCAGCATGCGGAGGCGGATCATCCCCAGCGACATCATCAGTTGCATGTCACCTGCAGGGGAAGAGCCCGGATTGAAGTCGGTAGCCAGGGCGACAGGCAGGCCGGCATCGATCATCTTCCGGGCCGGCGGGTCATCGAGGCCCAGGAAAAAAGAGGCGCCCGGCAGGAGGGTCGGCATGGTATCACTCTCTTTCAACAGGGCGATCTCCTCGTCGCCGGTAAACTCCAAATGATCGACCGAGAGGGCGTCATACTTCACCCCCACCTGCACGCCTCCGGAATAATCCAGCTCATTGGCATGGATCTTGGGCCGCAGGCCATGCTTCACGCCGGCCATGAGGATGCGGTCGGTCTGTTCCGGTGTGAAGAAGCCGCGGTCGCAAAAGACATCGATAAAGTCGGCCAGTCCTTCGCCGGCAACGAGGGGGATCATCTCCTGGATGATCAGGTCGACATAGGCATCAGGATCATTGCGGTATTCTGCCGGGAAGGCATGTGCGCCAAGGAAGGTGGCCCGTATGGTCAGGGGGGTGGACTCCCGCAGGCGGCGGATGACACGCAGCATCTTCAGCTCATCTTCCGTCGAAAGACCGTAGCCGCTCTTGATCTCGACAGCCCCGGTTCCGAAGGAGAGGATCTCCTCGATACGGGGGAGGGATTGTTCATAGAGTTCCTCTTCTGAGGTCTCATGGAGGCGCCGCGCCGAATTGAGGATCCCGCCGCCGCGGCGGGCGATCTCTTCGTAAGAGAGGCCCATCACCTTATCGCGGTACTCTTTCTCGCGGCTGCCGGCATAAACCAAATGGGTATGCGGGTCGCAAAAAGCGGGCATCACGACACACCCCGTGGCATCGACCACCTCGTCGCCGCCTGTTCCCGGCAGATCTTGCATGCGGCCGAGATCCACGATCCGCTCCCCCTCGATGCGCAGGTAGGCATTTTCCAGCAGAGGAAGTTCTTTCATGGCGGCGGCGGCCACCTTGTGCACCTCCGCACCATGGAGCCCCACCAGCTGTGCAATGTTCACTATCAACATCCCTGATCTCTCTTCTCCGGGTGCTAAAATAAAAAATATACCCCATTTCCAACCTTTCCGCAAGGGTTTTGAAAAAATCACATTTTTTCGAACATTTGTACCCTTGACCCGCTAACCTAACTTTACCACCATGAAAAAGAAGCTGCTCATCCTCCTTCTCTCCCTCCCGTTGATGGGATTATATGCCCAGGAAGGGACCCAAAAGGGAAAGACGACCGAGGCCATCAAGAAAGGCTGGAACTTCGGGGCCCTGCCGACGATCACTTACGATTCCGACCTGGGCTTTCAGTACGGAGGTCTGGTGAACCTTTTCAACTACGGAGATGGCAGTCGTTATCCCAAATATGATCATTCCCTCTATTTTGAGATCTCCCGTTTCACCAAAGGCAGCGGCATCAACCGTTTCTTTTACGATTCGGACCGTTTGCTTCCGGGGATCCGCACTTCGTTCGATCTGAGTTACATCACCGACCAGACGAACCGCTTTTTCGGTTTCAACGGATATGAGACGGTATACAACGAATCGTGGATTGATGATGAGGCGCCCGACTATCATTCGCGGGTCTTTTATGCTTTCGACCGGCGGATGCTGCGGATTAAACTCGACCTGCAACGCAAGTTCGGAGAGAGCAACCTGGGCTGGGATGCCGGCTTTGCCATCTATCATTTCAAGACGGGCCCTGTGGACATCGACCGTTTGAACAAGGGCAAATCCCCCGACAAGCAGTTACCCGATACGGCAGGGCTGTACGACCGTTATGTGGAATGGGGGATCATCGGGGAGAACGAGGCCGAGGGAGGCTGGGTCAACTACCTGAAAGCCGGGCTGGTGTACGATTCCCGCGACAACGAACCCAACCCCATGAAGGGGATCTGGACCGAAGCGACCCTCCAGGTGGCTCCCTCGTTCCTGGGGAACGGCGACTACGCACATGCCAAGATCGCCATCATCCACCGGCAGTACTTCACGCTGGTCAAAGAGCGCCTGTCCTTTGCGTACCGGGCTGCATACCAGGGGGTGATCGGCGAAGCGCCTTTTTATTCCTATCCCCTGCTGGCCACCACCTTCATGAAAGGTGCCTATTCCGAAGGACTGGGCGGAGCCAAGACCCTCAGAGGAGTGTTACGCAACCGGGTGGTGGGGAAAGGGATCATTTACGGAAACGCCGAGTTTCGGTGGAAGTTCACCCGTTTCCGGATGCTCAACCAGAACTGGTACATCGCGCTGAGCGCCTTCTGGGACGCCGGAATGGTCGTACAACGCGTGAAAGTGGACACCAGCAAGGTCGTCGTCCCGCCCGGAGAAAATTTCAGCGACTACTTCTCGGGAAAGAAGGACAGCCTGCATAACAGCCTCGGCGCAGGACTGCACTTTGCCATGAACGAAAACTTCATTATCGCCATCGACTATGGCCGCGCCCTCAACAAACAGGATGGGAAGTCGGGACTGTATATCGGATTGAATTTTCTTTTCTGAGAAAAAAGAAAAGGGGTTCTGTGAAAGTGTCTTAAGTGCCTAGAGTACTTGGAGTACTTGGAGTGCCTAGAGTTGGAAGTTACAAGTGCCTAAAATCAGTGACACCCGGATTCTGCAAGGCGAAGCCGCAGCGGAATCCGCTGGTGGAACTGACTCGATACTCCATACTCCGAACTCGATACTAAAAACAGTTGCCTTTTGCCTTCCTGGCATAGTTCCGAGTTCGGAGTTCCGAGTATCGAGTTGGGAGTTGACAATGCCTGAACCCTTTTATCTTTTCCCTTTTATCTTTTGTCTTGTTTTGGCCTTCCTCGTCCGCCGTAGCTTTAGCGAAGGCGGATCGCATCATCGCATCATCGCATCATCGCATCATCGCATCATCACTTCATCACTTCATCGCTTTATCGCTTTATCGCTTTATCGTGTCCGCCGGAGCCTTGGCGGAGGCGGATTATCTTTTGTCCTTGTCCTTTTGTCTTTTATCTTGATCGCATCTTTCCTTAATGTGCTCCGAGGACAAAGCCGGTGAAGATGCCGAGGTAGTTCCCGATCACATATCCGATGATGCCCGTGGTGAGGCCGGAGATGATCACGTCGCGGTTGCGGAGGGCCGAAGCCACCACCGGCACAAAAGGCGGGGAATAGATCATGGCCGTGGAGGTGATGATCACCGTATCGGCATCGATGCGGAAGATCATGGAAAGAAGGATATGGACGAAGAGGGAACCGAAATAGACGAGGCCCACGTACATCAGCAGGTCGAGATATTCCACGTTGATCATCCCCCGCAGGTCGGCCATGGAGGAGACCACCAGACAGAAGACGATGATCAGATACATGCCGGCTTGGTAGGTCTTCCGGATGTTGTTCACCCAGGGCACCAAAGAGAGGAGGATGGCCAGGGTGGTGATGGTCAGGATGACGACGGCCATCATGGCGTTAGGGGGCACGAGCATGCCGAGCGCGCCGCCCACGGCGAAGATGAGCACCGACAGCCCCAGAGCAATCAGGAGGCGGGGGAAGGTATCCCGGGCGAACATACCCGAATAGTCTTCCATCTCCAGCGCCTCGCGGGTGAGCCGCTCTATTTCGGCCGGGTCGGTAGAATGATTGAAAGGGGGCAGGAAAAGGAGGAAAACACGCTGGGCGATGGTGAGCAGGAAGAGCAGCGTAATGGCCCCTACGACCAAGTCGGCCGTATGGGTCATAATGAAGACCTCTGGATCGACATTAAGGGCTTCCTTGATCGATGCCAGGTTGGGCGTGCCGCCGGAATAGATGCCGATGAGCATGCCGGCGATCTTGCCCAGTTCGGGGATCTTGTCGCGAAAGAGGTAGTAACCGGCAAAGACGACCACCACCACGGAGACGAGTGCCAGGATCAGGGAGAGGAAGGTCGTGCCGGCGAGGCGCAGCCACTTTTTTATGTTCATACTGAACAGCAGGAGGGGGATCGCCAGGGGGATGGTGAGGGTGGTGATCAGATCTTGCACGTGTGCGATGCGGTTGCGCAGCAGGTCGTCGGCAGTGATCAATCCCTGTTCGAAGAGGCGTTGTGCCTCGTCGGCAGGCATGGCAACACGCCCCTGCAACAAGTCATGAAAAGCTTCGGACGACGCCGGAAGGATACCGGCATTGCCCAGGAACAGGCCCACGGCATAGGCGATGACCACCGCACCGATCTTGCCCATCAAACTGTAACGCCGCGTACCATAGATGATCAGGGCCGGAAAAAGGAGGTAGAAGGCCACCAGCAGAGCAATGTACATGAGAAAAGGGTTGTATGGTTTCCGGGACGAAAATAAAAAAATTCTGCTACCGGAGAATCTTCCGCACAAAAGCCACAGTAAAGTACGACATCATGAAGAGACCGACAAAGCCCTCGACGCCGGAGATCCACCGGATTATGCCGGAAGGATAGTAATCCCCGTAACCGATGGTGAGAAAAGTGATGGCGCTGTGGTAGAAAGCGACAGCGAGCGTGGAAAGCTGATCGGGGTCGCCCAGAGATGAGACGATCCGGGTATCGAAGAAGAGCGGAAGCAGAAGATAAATAAAAGTAAAGAAAAGATAGGCAAAGATCATGGAGATGAGCACCCGCACCGGGTCGGTGGCATACAGGCCGATTTTGTCAAAGACCAGCCATTTGAAGGCATATTCGATCCATCCGCCGAGACGGGAGAGCCATCCTCTGCGGGAGCGTTTCTCGAGGTCGGCCAGCGCCTCGTAGCGTTTGAAACAGACATATGCTTTGTCCTCATCGGCATATTGCCCGGTGATACTGAAGTTCTCTTTCAGGATGCGGAACTGTTCGGCCTTCATGCGGTGACTTCCCTGCTGGCGGACGATCATGCGGCTGACATGGTTCTCTTCCCAGTTGAGGTAGAGACGTCCGAGCAATCGCATCCCGAAGAGATTGAGCACTCCGATCTCCACATTCTGATCGTAAGGTTGCAGGTCGATGATATCCCGTACCACGGTGTCGGAGAGGTCGAGATAATCGCAACGGGATACCCGCAGGTCGATATAGTGATCCAAATGGCACGATTGCAAGGAAAGATGTTTGAAGACACTTCCCATAAATGAGACATCGCGCTGTCCGAAGTCGGTCTTCTCAAAGAAAAGTTCCGTCTCCGGGAACACGGCCAGCTCGAAGTTGAGAGAACCCCGTCCCATCACGACACGTTTGAAATAGAAGCGTCCCCTGGGCAGTTCACACCCTTCGAAGGTAAGTTCGCCGTCGCCGAAGACGGCGCGGTTGAAGTTGACCCTCCCCTCGCCGAACTCCACGGCCCGGAAATCGACCCGGGAATTCCCGAAGTCGACCCGCTCGAAGCTGATGTTCCCTTTCCCGAAACGGGCATAATGAAAGGCCACCTTGCCGCCCGTAATCCGGCAGATCTTGAAGCTCACGTTCCCGTCCCCGAAGACGGCATTGATGAAAGAGAGTTCGCCGTCGTGGAACTCGGTATTATTGAAGCTCACCTCACCGTTACCGAAGTTGCAATACTGGAAATCCTTTTTCCCGTCGCGGAAGACCGTGTTCTTAAAGCCCTTGATTCCGGCACCGAAGTTCACGTTGCCGAAATCGACGTTCCCGTCGCGAAAGAGCATATTGTTGAAGACAGGGTTTCCGTCTCCGAAACGGGAGGAGTTGAAGGAGACCGGTCCCTTGGCAAAATGGGTGTGTTCGAAATCGACGTTTCCGTCGACAAAATGGGCAAAGGAGAAGTCGTTGAGGACGCGGGCCTCGAAAAATGCGTTGCGAGCCGTGAATGAGGGAACGGTGACATAGGCTTTTTTCTCAAGCCCCTGGGCATCGCGGTAGGAAGAAAGGGAAAAATCCCGCACCAGGCACTGGTCCATCACCAATGCCTCGCCGCGGGCGATCATCTCATACCATTCACGGGTCTCGCGGTAACCGAACAGCTCCACGCCGATGTTGTTGTCATCCTCATCAAAAAATGTGACGATGGCGGTCTTCGGCAGAAGATTGCCGTCATCGGTGGTGGTAAACTTGAGGTTCTTGATCTCGACCTTGTAATGGTGGTAATCGGAGCGCATGGGCAAGGATTTACGCAATAAAAATAAGAAAATCCTGCGAGGTCACATGGTTTCTTTCTCGCACAGTTGCCGGTAAGGGCATTGCCGGCACAACTCTTCCCTGTCGGTCTGGTCAAAGGGGACGCCGGGATCGAACATCTCCTCCAACACCCCGGTAAGTTTTTGCCGAAAAGCCTTCCGGACCTCCTCATCGAGGGTGAAGGGGTATTTCTTCTTGTCTTCGCCTGGGGTCATCACCTCCATCTTCTCCCCCTTTCCGAACATGTCGCGGATATGGTAGATGGCCCCCCGCACCGGCGCCGCAGGATGGTACATCAACCCATACATGAGGATCTGGAGGATCTCTTTCGGCCTGTTCTTACCCCGTTGCCGATCGAAAAGATCTTCCAAAGCACCGAGGGTCCGCTCTTTTTCGCTCCCTTTACCGGTCTTATAGTCGATGATCCGCAGGCTCCCTTCTTTTTCGTCGATCCTGTCGATATTTCCGCCGATCCGCAGGGAAACCCTACCTTCCGGGTGGGGGATCTCCAGCCGGTCTTCCACCTTCTGTTCCACCCCGATGATCCTGAAAGGTGTTTCCCGGCGATCGTGGTCGAGCACTTTTTCGACAAAGTTGCGGACCATCGTCATAATGATCTTCGGAAGGGCTCCCCACCCCCTGTCATCGACATGCTTTTTCCCGTCATAGAGCACATCTTCCATTGCCTTCTCCAGGAATGAGGGGAGGAGGTTTTTGCGGGTCTCATCCAGCCATTCTTTCGTCACCCTCCCGCCCGCAGGATGGTGGGGGGCATGAGGGTCGTAAAAGAGCTCGAGGGTTCTGTGGATCAGTCTTCCGAAGAGTGCATGATCGATCTCTTCGGCCATCTCTTCCGGTTCCCGTATCCCACTGACATAGCGGTAATAGAACTTCAGGCGGCAGTCGAGATAGGTATTGACAGCCGTAGGGGAAAGATATTGTTTGCCTCCTTCGCGGAAAAGTTCTTTCATTGTGGTGAGGACTCTTTCATCTTTCCGGACGACGATCTTTTCCGGGCTCCGGATGCCCGGCTGGTAGGAAAGATCTGTCAGGGGGATCGTGCCGGGCATCAGGTATCTCAGTTGTTCGATATACCGGCTGCGTTCGCCTTTCATTCCGTTCTCGCTTTCGCTGTGATAGATCAGTACCACCTCGCCGGCACGCTGGATCAGGCGGAAGAAATAATAGGCATAGAGGGCATCGTCATGTTCCCATGAGGGCAGTCCGAAACCTTTCCGCAGGTTATAGGGAATAAATGAGGAGGCGGTGGCGGCACGGGGGAGGGTGTCTTCATTGACCGAGACGATGATCACCCTTTCAAAGTCGAGCAGGCGTGTTTCCAGCACCCCCATGATCTGGAGTCCGGTGAGCGGTTCTCCGTAGAATGCCACCTTCTCCCGTTCGATCAGGCGGAGCAGCAGACGCAGGTATCCCTCGGGCGCCGGAGGGGTCTCCATCGACCCGATCAGATCGTTGAAACGGTTGACCAGGAGGGAGAGGCGATAAAGCACCTCAATGTTCAGGTCGGTCACCGTCGAGCTTTCTTCTCGAGCCTCCCGGAGGAGGAGGTCCTGAAGATGATCGATGATGCGGCTCCCCAGTTGCGTGATCTCTCCGGGGACCTCAAAGAGCCATGCCGTCCGCTCCGGGAAGGGGATCTCTTCACGTAGGAGGTACAGGCGGTTCTGCCGGTTGATCTGCTCTTCCCAGGCGCTGATCCAGTCCAGGGGAAGGTCGAGCACCGGAGACTGGAGGAGGGCCAGCACGTCGCGATAGAAAAAAAGGTGTTGGCTGCCGCTCTTTTTACTGTTCTGGACCATTTGCAAGGCATCCCGGAAAAAAGCGAAGACGGGGGAAGCTTTCAGCGGGAAGCCCATGGTGACATTGACCTCACCGGCATTGTCGGGGAGGGCATGCAGCACGGGCAGCAGGAGGCTCTCGTCGGCCAGCACGACCGCAGCACGCCTTCTCTCCTCTTCATCCCGGCCGGCCCATTGCTCCAACACATGCCGCACCACCCACGCCTGGGTGGCCCGGTCGGGAGACGACCAGATCGAGATCTTTTTGTCCGGGGAGGCGAGGTTGTCAAAGATCCCCAGGTCGACCGGCGGGGGGAACATCTCCAGGTAGCGGCTGATGAAACGTCCGGCGTCATGGCCGGCAAAGGGAGAACCTGTCCCGCCGGTATAGAGACGGTCATAATCCCAGAAGAAGAGGGCCTTTTGCCCGTCCCTCAGGCTTTTGAAAAGGGTCTCTTCCGCCCGCGTAAGCGCATTGAACCCGGCGAAACACACCTTTCCCGGCAAGGCGGAAGCCACTCCCTCCTGCAAGGAGCGTTCCGCCACCTCGCGGTAGAGCATCCCCTCCGTGGTCATGTCTTTTGCTTTCAGCCGCTCATGGAAAAGGTCGTATATCGCCGGCAATTTCTCCCAGAGATCGAGGAAGGAGCGGGCATGTTTGCCTTGTGAAGCGGGGAAATGCTCCCAGAAGCGCCGGATCAGCTCGATCTGCTCGTCGCTTAAATAGTCCAGGTCGCCGGACAGCTCTTTCAGTGCGGAAAGATTTCGAAAGAGGTCGTGCGCATCGAGAAGGTACTTGTCCACATCGTCAAAGTCGTTCAACAGGAGCTCTCCCCAGGGGAAGAACCTGTCGAACGTCTCCTCGGTCGCC
>Ga0256835_1000330_pt1 | contig 36756 bp, 33 predicted proteins | sample PIR30metaG_FD_185972 | JGI IMG/M metagenome (GOLD analysis project Ga0256835, IMG submission 185972) | Hydrothermal vent microbial communities from East Pacific Rise, Pacific Ocean - PIR-30 | ecosystem: Environmental > Aquatic > Marine > Hydrothermal vents | place: Pacific Ocean: East Pacific...
TCTGGCCAAGGCTCAGGATAAGGAGGTAGGCGACGGCACCACAACCAGCGTTGTGCTAGCTGGAGAGCTCCTCACCGAGGCCGAGAACCTCCTCCAGAAGGACATCCACCCGACCATCATAATAGATGGGTACGAGAAGGCCCTCAAGTTCGTGGAGCAGGAGCTGGAGAAGCTGGCCATAGAGGTCAATCCCGACGATGAGGAGTGGCTGAAGAAGGTGGCTGAGACTGCCATGAGCAGCAAGCTCATAAGCGCGGAGAAGAAGAAACTGGCTGAGATTGCCGTCAAGGCTGTCAAGGCCGTGGAGGAGAGGAAGGGGGACAAGAGGTACGTGGACATAGACAACATCAAGATAGTCAAGAAGAAGGGAGGGAGTCTCTCTGACACCGAGTTCATAAGGGGTGTCGTTCTCGACAAGGAGGTAGTGCACAGGGACATGCCCAAGAGGGTGAAGGACGCCAAGATAGCGATACTCAACCTCTCCTTGGAGATAAAGAAGCCTGAGATCGATCTGGAGATCCAGATATCCTCGCCTCAGGAGCTTAGGGAGTTCATAGAGCAGGAGACTAGGATACTCAAGGAGAAGGTCGAGAAGATAGCTGCCACCGGAGCGAACGTTGTGTTCTGCCAGAAGGGTATAGACGAGGTGGCCCAGCACTTCCTTGCGAAGCACGGCATAATGGCCGTGAGGAGGGTCAGCGAGAAGGACATGCAGAGGATAGAGAAGGCAACCGGTGGAAAGATAGTGAACAACCTGGACGACCTCACCGAGGCCGAGCTGGGTCACGCTGGCCTAGTTGAGGAGAGGAAGATAGGGGACGACAGGATGATCTTCATAGAGGAGTGCGAGAATCCCAAGGCCGTGACCATACTCCTCAGGGCGGGCGCCGATACCATACTGGACGAGGCTGAGAGGGGCCTGAAGGACGCCCTTTACGTGGTGAGGAACGTCGTGGAGGACGGCAAGGTGTTCTACGGAGGCGGCTCCATACAGGCCGAGCTGGCCCTCAGGCTGAGGGACTACGCCCACACTGAGAAGAGCAAGGAGCAGCTGGCCATGGAGGCCTTCGCCAACGCGTTGGAGAGCATACCTAGGATACTGGCCGAGAACTCCGGAATGGATGCCGTGGATGCGTTGGTGGAGATAAGGAACGCCCACAAGTCCGGGAACATATACGTTGGAGTAGATGCGGTGAACAGCAAGGTGGCGGACATGAAGGAGCTGGGAGTGGTCGACACCTACAGAGGGGTTAAGAACGCCATAGCCGCTGCCACCGAGACTGCCATACTGATAGTTAAGACCGATGACATAATCGCAGCGAAGCCCTACGAGGAGAAGGGTAAAGGCAAGGGCGAGGAAGGAGAAGAGGAAGGCAGTGAGTTTAAATCTGAGTTCGACTGAAAACGCGGGATGAAGCTAGTAGACAGGAAAAGCGGCAAGATCTTAGGCGTAAACGCCTTCGATCTTTTTTTAATCTTGATAATTGTCGCATTTGCTGGTTATTATGCCTATGAGAATCTCCTCCCCCCACCTCAGGAGGTCAACGCGTACTCAGGCCTAAATATCAGGAACGCAGCATTGGAGTTTAGCAGACTTTCCACCATGGGATACATAGTCAAGGCAAGGGTAGATGGCGTGTGGACCATGAACGGGACGGAATTTCATGACGATGTTCTCATAACTTGGTCCTACGAGACGAGGCTCTTCGGATGGTACAAGGGCAAGAGGATAACCATCGGGGGCCCGAACGCTTACGTTGAGGACATAGCCGCCTCGAAAATAACCTTCAAGACGACCGCTCCCTCAGTCATAAGGATTTACACTTATCCGATAAAGGCAGGTAGCATTAGCAAGATAGCTGATAAGCTGGAGGAGATAAGCGGGAAGGTAGCGGGAGAGTACGGCGTCAGGGATGTGAAGGTCAGATCTTCACTGATCATAGACGTGCCGGGCCTCAAGCCGAACGCATATCTATACAGTCAGTTGAAGTGGAATATCTATAAGAGGATCCCCTGGGGTTTCATCTTCGTTTACTTGGGCGACTCGTTCATAACCATGAAATTCGACTATACTCAGAAGGTGGCCCTCACACCTGACGATCTGAGGGAGATCGATTCTATACTCAGGGATCTGGGAGTCAACTACACCAGCGCCATGCTGGACGCCGCTTACGTTTATGCCGGAACGGAGAAACCTTTAACAGGAGTCTCGGTATATGCCAACCTGTTGGATAACGCACGACCCCTGTCAGATTACATAGATGTGACCAGACTGACATTCATCCCCAAGCCGTAGGGGGATGGTTTTGCTGGTTTCCCTCTTATTAAGATCGTTCAGTACCTCGGTTTTGGGAAGGGCATGGAGGAAACTAGGCGTGCCCAAACTGGTCAGGACAAGCATAACCTATAGGCTCCTCATCACCTCATATGAGGTGCTATCAACAGCCGCTCAATCCTCCATATTCCTAAGGATCATTAGGAGGACCTGTAGCTATGTCAGTACGCTCACCTCAGGTATAAGCAAAATAGCTCCGCGGTGGGGCATAGGCCTTCCAATAATAAGAAGATTGATTGATATACTACTTTCCCCATGGATGCTCCCTTTGGGCTTCCTCCTATTCTTCTGGTCATCAATGGTTAGAGTCTCAACTCTGACCATGATCTTGATTTATTCCACCGTACTCGTGATGGCCTTAGGGATTCTCTTGGCTTATAAGGAGGAAGATCTTCGCGTTATCGATAACAAGGGGCTGGTTATCTTTCTCGGCGTTGTCATGTTCCTGTTAGGCTACATAGCCTTCATCATGCAGGTGTCAAGAGTAGGGGGCCTTCCTTTACTGAACGATGAGCTCAGAAGAGGGCTATCCCCCATCCTCAACTATCTAGCTTGGACCACCGTTCCCGGCACCGCATTTCTCCTCTCCTCTTTGAAATTGAGGAGATGCGAGGCCTACTCGCTAGCTCTAATAGGATTCATTCCCTCGTTTTTCTTGGCTTTCAGAACTGAGATGATAGCCTACATATTGATGGCCCTTGTTGTGCTCTATCACAGGAAAATGATCAATTACAAGCAGGTTTTCCTCGGCCTGTTGATGGCAGCAGCTTTCTTCCTCGGGGTAGGCGCGATAAGATCGTTAACCACCGGCCTAGCCCAGAACCCGCTTCTCTCGGTTCTTTATAGACCAACAATCACAATAGCGGCTCTCGACACGATAGTCAGGCTATACGCCTTCAGACCGGTTACTGGCGGATGGGTACATCTAGCGGCTCTATCATCACTGGGGCTCATCAGAGGGTCGCGTTATGGTCCTAGAACCTTGATAAGTATCTACGTGGGAGGCAGGAGGACTGTATCGACTACGGCAACCTTGATAGGAGGGCCTCTCCTAGACTGGGGGATACTAGGTGCGGTAGTGGTCTCTCTCGTCTTCTCTTACCTACTGGCCCTAGCCTACAGGTTCTCCAAGAAAGCGGACTACCTGCTCGGCCCCTACTCCGTGCTATTCGCCTATTTGATCGTCGGGATAGAGACGGGAATACTGGACCTCAACATATACATCTACCTCCTCCTCGCCGTGATGGTTCTTCTCACCTCCCTGAGGCCGGAGAAATGAGATCGCTCAGAGAAGCGATATACCTCTTCTCAGTGCACCCCACGATAGGTATATCCACGATTCTAGTGGCGATCCTTCTATTGGGCTCTCAAAGTTACGGGCTGGATTACAGGTGGGTACTGGTATCTGGGTTGGGTGTTCTAGCCTTTCAGCTGGGTCTTGTCGCTGACTCCAAGGTCGGCGGTAGGAAATTGCATAGGATATCACTCGTCATCAGTGAAGTCCTAGTGGTCACCCTATTGGCAGTTTCCTTCAAGGAGATAACTCCTCTCTACCCACTAATAGCCCTGACGTGGGTGGCTGCGCTCAACTTGGCCGCCTACATCATTGCACACAGCAAGGGCGAGACACCCATCTTCCAACTCTTGGTTTATGCCTCTGGAACCTTCTTCGTGGTGCACTCATTCCTCCAATATGGAGACTGGGGGGTCATAAGGGAGCTACCGCTGACTCCCGTCGAGGGAGCTTTCGGGATGTTCCTGATCTTCATCTCCTACCCGAGCCTCTTGTGGCGGTTGATGGAAGGCGGACGCAGGCTCTCTCCTTGGGTCTTCTTGTCCCTGACCTCCGCGTTGATGATGCTCCACGGATTCAGGGCGGATGTCTTCTTGGTGATCCTGTCCACCTTCCTACTTCTGGTCAGGAGGAGGGATCCTAGGGGCTTCGCACTCATGATTATCCTTCTAGTGCTGTTCATCGCCATCGGGGAGGTGAGGTCGTACGTTCACGTGCCGACCTATGAGAGGGTCGCTTTCAGACTCACAACTACCTACTATTACTCGAAAGAGTTGTGCAGCTACTTCCTGACACCACTACCTCCATATGGGCCCTTCTGGCTCTCATCCATACCCCTGCACCCATCGCAATCCTTGGGCAGGGGGATCTTCGGCAAGGCTTACGGGATCACGCCCACCATGTTCATCGGCCTACTTGTGGATCTGGGCCTGATAGGCATGATGGTCCTCTCCGTGCTGATAGGGTTCCTCTCGGGATACAGCTACCGCCTATCAATGGAGGGAGGCAATGACCTGTTCTCATACAGCATAGTATGGCCTATACTCATTACGAGGACCGAGATAGGATTCAGTCAACTGGATTTGGCCCTCATAGCGGGCTCGGTGGTGTTCGCCTCCCTAGCCAATCTTATTAATGGGAGTGATCAAGCTAGCTAGGTGAAGTGGGAACATGCCGTACTACTACCACGGTCCAGTAATGCCCGGAGGTAGGAAGCCTACCGGTGGTAAGGTAAGGAAGAGTAGAGGGAAGAGGAGGAGGGAGGCCGGTAGACCGCCAGCCTTCACTGTAGTTGGAGCTAGGAAGCTCAAGCCGATCAGGATAATGGGCGGCGGAAGGAAGCTCAAGCTGGTGTCGGACCACGAAGTCAACGTCGCGCTGGGCGATGGCACCACGAAGAAGGTGAAGATATTGGATGTGGTTGAGAACCCGGCCAGCAAGGTGCTGACTAGGAGGAAGATAATAACGAGGGGAGCGCTGGTCAAGACCGAGCTAGGCTTGGTGAGGATAACATCTAGGCCCGGCCAGCACGGGATCCTGAACGGGGTTCTACTGAGGGAAGAGGTTGCCTCGTAAGGGCCCCAAGATCATATACCCCTCCTATTTCGATTCTAGGTTGAGCAGGTCCGAGGGCAGGAGGGTACCTCGCTCCCTTGCTGTGAGGAAACCGACCCTCCAGGATGTGGTGAGTGCCCTGAGATATCTCTCCCTAGAATACGAGGTGGAGGAGAAGCACAGGCCCTCGAGGTGGTACAGGTTCGAGGGGAGGGTGAAGGTGGTCTACCAAGGAAGCAAGGAGGAGCTCCTTAAGAAGGTGGCTGAGGCGATCAGGAGGTCTAGGAAGTGAGGGTGCTGGGAGAGGTCGTGAAACTGACTAGGTCTAGGAACTTCTTGGTGAAGATGAAGCCCCCGGTCAAGGAAGACCCTAAGGACAGGAGGGTCGTCTCCGAGGATCTGCTCCTCGTTGGAGTGGTCAGCGACGTAATTGGGCCGGTTCACGAGCCGTACGCACTGGTGAAGATCGTGATACCCTTGGACAAAGCCAAGGAGTTCGTGGGCAAGAGGCTGTACTTGGTGGAGCGCAGGGAGGAGAGCAGGCTCATAACCTACCCAGATACCTGAGGATCCTCTCCACTAGCTTCTCCGCGACTCTTTCAGCCATCCCCCTCTCTATCCAGAAGACCTCAGACAGGGAGCATATCTCCTCTACGAATTTGATTTTGGAGACGGGGGCTGTGCCGAGAGCCGCCTTCTCCGACCCCCACAGCTTCCTCACAACCTCCACGAACCTATCAGAGAACAGTTCCATCTTGCCGATCTCATCAACCAAGACTAGGTCGCATTCCCTCATCGAGTTCTCCAAGGCAGGAATTGCCACCTTCTCAAAGAGATCTATCCTGACACCGTATTTGGAGATCCTAGGACCATCCCTGTAGTTGACAGAGGCGAACAGGGCTCTCTCCCCCGTCAGTAGGTCCTCCACCTCAAATCCTATCCTCCTCCCTCCAGACCTGACCTCTGGGGTCCTTATTCCCCCTACCCTCACTCCTAGGTTCTCTAAACGCTCCTTTACCATCATAGCGGCTGTGGATTTTCCAGATCCTGGTTTACCCCTTATAATATACTTGCCCTCCCTCCCCATGATGGAACCCTCGCTCAGCATACCGCTCAAGCTATATAGGGAGGGAAGCGTGACCTTCTACTCCACCGACTTGGAGCACTTGGAGAGGATGGGCCTGTCCTACACGAAGGCGCCAGTGTTTTACAACCCGCGAATGAAACTGAACAGGGACATCACCATCTCAATCGTCAGGTCCTTGAACGTGGAGAGCGCCGCCGATCTCATGGCAGCGTCGGGGGTCAGGGCCCTCAGACTGGCAGTTGAGGGAGGAGTCGATGAGGTGCTGGCCAACGACTCCAACTGCTTGGCAGTCCACGTGATAAAGCTGAATGCGAGGCTCAATGGGGTGAGGATCAGGGCGACCTGCTCAGACGCCAGGCTGGAAGCTGAGAAGCTCGCATGGGAGGGAAATAGACCCCACTATCTGGATCTAGACCCTTTCGGCTCCCCGGCTCCCTACATGGATTCCTTCCTGAGAGCCGTCAGGAGGGGTGGCCTGTTGGGAGTCACGGCCACGGACACCCCGCCCCTGTTCGGCATCTACCCGGACAAGCTGTTCAGGTACTACGGGGTGTGGGGGAGGAAGCTTCCCTTTCACAAGGAGTTCGGGATACGCGCTTTGATCTCCTTCACCGTCAGAGTAGCGGCTAGGCTCGACCTAATCGCCAGACCCCTGCTCTCCTACGGGAGGGAGCATTACGTCAGGGTGTTCTTCTCCATCGATAGGGGGCCTTCGGCCTCCAGCCGTCAGCTCAGGGGATCTCTGGGCTGGGTGGAGACATGTGATGGGGAGCACGTGATCCATAAGGGGATCGATCTGCCTGATGCTGAATGTGGGGAACTGCTAGGTCCCCTGTGGCTGGATGAGATCACGGATCCGCAATTCTTGGATGGGGTGACACCAATCAATGAGGAAGTTGAACGCCTCCTGAACGCCCTGAGGGAGGAGTCCGGGGGTCCTCCCCTCTACTACATGCTCGATGACATCTGCTCGCGTTTACGCGTTAAAACGCCTAAGATGAGCGATGTTATCGCCGCCTTGAGGGAAAGAGGATACTTCGCTGCTAGGACACACTTGGAACCCCTCGGGGTAAAGACGACGGCGAGCAGGGCCGAGATAGAGGAAATAGTGAGGGAGATCACAGCTTCCTGAAGACCATCATTGCATGCTTGGGGTCGTAGGGAGAGAGATCAACGGTCTCCAGCAACTTATATCTCCCAGTGGAGGTGACCTCCTTCTCGACCAGCCTGTAGACCTTCTTGGGCGGGAGGGTCACATCTATGCTGCTGGCTTTGACGGCTATCATTGCCACACCACCCTTCCTCAGGAAGATATCCGCGTTCTTCACGAGTATGCTGGCCTGATCGGGCTGTGCCACATCCTCGTACACCACATCCACCTCGGAGACGATCCAGGAGTAGCTTTGAGGCCTTCTAGCACTTTCCATGATGGGTACTATGTTCCTCCTCACCTCAGCCACTCTTAGAAGATCCCTGAGAACCCTATGAGCTATCTCCACACCGAATATGATCCCATCATCCTCAATCACGTCGCTCACATGAGAGGCGGTCGTCCCCGATGCGATGCCCAAGTACAGGACCTTGGTTCCCCTCCTGAACGGGAAGTTCTTCAAGCCCTTGTATATGGCTGCCGCTAGCTTTGACCTGTAGGGGTTCCATATCCTGTACTCCTCTCCCTTGATCTGCCTCACAATTTCATCGTAGACCCTGTGACCCGGGGCTATGCTCTTGGTGGCCAGCTGCCTCTTACCATCCAGTATCCAGAACAGGTTGCGGAACTTCTGGTCCTCCTTAACCCTCATTTCCTACCACCCCTCAGGATCTCCCTCAGCTTCTCGTCTATCTCCTTCCTCAACTCGTCCCCTATGTACCTGCCATCTCCAAAGGCATCCACTCTAGCAGCTATGGCTATCTTGGTCGCCAACAGCCTTGCGACCTTCCCCCTCAGCTTCTTAGGTGCGGTCCTCACCTCCTTGGCCTGGAAGAGTATACCGTGCTTCGGAGGCTTGGCTCCCTTCACCAAGTGCATGAAGATGGCCTTGTGGGCACCTAAGATCTGGATGGAACTGGCTGGTAGGCTCGCAAGCCTGCTCAGACCTCCAGCCACGGCTATGAGTCTGGCCCCCACCAGCGGATGGACGACCGCTGAGAGGTTGGGAGCGGCGCGTTTCATGAGGTCCTCTATAAAGGCCTCCACCATCTTCCTAGATTCGTAAAGGGATGTCCAATTCTCAGCGACCTTCCTCAATATCTCCAGATCGCTCTCCTCGAAATCGGCTCCTATCGAATTTCTCGCGGCCTCCATCACCTGCCTAGCCTTAGCGTCGCTTAACCCAGCCTCCTTCAGTATTTCTAAGGTCATTTTCCTCCTGTCAGGCTGTAGGGAAACCACCTTCATGAACAGCGGGTGATCCTCCACCAAATCGTTCAGCTCTGGGAAGTGGATGGAGTACCACTCCCTGATGGCCGGGGCCAGGACGTTCAGCGCCTTGTTAGCGTGGTCGATGTAGTCTATGGCCTTTATGACCTGCTGATCCAAGGAGCTCAGCTGCTTCTTTATCCTGATCCTCGTAAGCTCTATTCCAATCTCGTTGAGAATCCTGAAGTACTCCTTTTGTTTTATCCCTCCCCATATCTGGGAGGCGTAGCGATGAGGCGTTCTCCTCAGCTGGAGGAAGACCTCATCGGCTGGCGAGAGTACCGATCTAATATCTTCCCTATCCAGCAGGTCCTTCAGTATCTGATCGCTTACCACGAGCTCATCAGCTTTCAAACCAGCGAGCAGTTTCCTGAGGGGCTCTTCCAGTAAGCTCTCATCGGTCAGTATGCTGGCGATCTTCTCGGGATCCTTGGGGAATCCCCAAGACTTCAGGACCTTGCCCTTGTGATCAAGCAGTAGTATTCCATAGGGCTGGAGGGCCAAGAATGCTCGCAAGTTATCTCCCTTCGAAGTAGGACCGAGGTCCTAAAAAATCTCTCTTATATCGGGTGCTGTCCGGGCTTCCTTCCGAGTATGAACCTCTTGCGGTAGATGCTCTTTATCCTCACTCTAGGGACAGGACTCCTCCTAGGTCTAGCCTCAACCTTCGGTGTGAGGGATCTGACCTTCCCAGCCTTATTCAACGCACCGTGCGTACCTCTCGGCATATTTTACCACCGGTGTGATATGATCCGTCCGATTAATATACCTTACTCTAGATTCGCCTCCTCTACCGATTCCTCCCCACCATTCACCGCCCTGAGCAGAGCCATCCTGTAGTCCCTTATTATGTTTAGAACATCTAGCTCACTCCTACGATCAATCTCCTTTGATTCCCGTTGAGTACTCACGGTAGACAATAATCTGAGTGCCTCTTCTGATGGGAGAACGGGATCCAGCCCCTTCCAAGAGATCTTGAACTCGTCCAGAGGGGCTACTGTGATGCCCTCGAACTTGGCCCTCTCTATGAACTCCTTTGGTGGGGGATTACCGCGGTAGAGGATGGCCTTGATGCCTATCTCCTTCAACCTCCTCAGGATGCTGGTGCTGGCTCCGGTAGCGTCGAGAGCCAGCAATACGCCTTCGGGGACCTTATCCCCGAGCTCATCGATCTTCTCCTTGGAGAGGGATGGTAAAACGGTCAGTTTCACACCATCGACTGCTCTGGGAGAGCTGGCGAGCTGCCTCATCTGGGACCTGAGGAGCTCATTCCTCCACCTTTCCCTCTCCAGTTCCTGCTCGAGCTCTTTTATCCTCGCATCCCTGATGGAGATCCTCCTATCCACCTCCAGCTCCTTGGACCTCCTGTCTTCGAGATCCTCTATCTTCCTCCTCAGCTCGCTTATCTCCCTCTCCTTCTCCATCAATAACTCGTCCTTCCTCTCAAGCTCTCTCTTCAACTCCCCAATTCTTTCGTTGAGGCTCCTCACGTATTTGTTGAGTCTCCTGAGCTCCTTCTTCAGCTCGGCGTAGGTGAGCTCTCTTACCTCCCGCTCTTCCTCCCTCTCAGCTAGTATCTCGTCTATGGCCACCGAGATGGGGGTTCCCTTGAGCACCTTGGTCAGGATGCGGTCGATCTCGCTGGACAGTCCCTCCTCCTTAGCCCTCAACCTCGCCTTGGAGACCAGATTCTTCACCCTGTAGTAGACCTTGAGGGCTGCAGCTAAGGAGTCCCTCTCATGGGAGCTCTCTACTCTAATTCCCCTGAGCTCCTCATAGTCGGCCACGATCCTCTTTTTCTCGTCAGCCTTCATGTCGTACTTCGCCACCATCAACTTGGAGTCGAACATGCTGGCTATTCTAACGACGCTCTTGGGTGGAGGACTCACATCCGTCGCTATTATCACGGGATAGCCGTGATTAAGTATCTCCTCTACTATTTCGGATCTGGACGCCCTTCTCATTGTCTTCAAGGCTAGCAGATTACCGTTCAGATCGATGACAGCGAGGCCAACGGACATACCCGGGTCTATACCGACTATTATGGGCCTAGATCTAGGCAAGGGTGAGAGGCGGCTTGAGGGGAACTTTATCTTACTCCTCCAGGACTGCCTCACAATCACTCTCAAGGGCGTCCACTCACTACTCTCTCTCACTATCCTCTTGACATCGTCGATTCCCGCGTAGACTATGAACTCCGCCCTCCTCAGCCCTCCAGAAGCCCTCTCCACGTACAGGTCGTAATCGAGGTTGGCAGCGTCGAGCTCCGTGGCTATCTTATTGGCCTCGCTAAGTATGCTGGCCTCTATAGACCTCCTCCACCTGTCACTCCCTGAACCTCCCTGTCTTATACTTCTATTCTTCGTTATGAGAACTCTCGTCTCTGGATACATGGCGATGACCTCTATTCCCACCCCCCTCTGCGCCAACCTGGCGACGATCCTAGCGGTACCGAGCGGATCCCTGTGGGAGGGAGATGGAAGACCAGCCTCCTTTGCTATCGATGAGAGAGGTCTTATCCCATGAGGAGATCCGGTGACCTGAACGAGCTTGCTGCCCGGGGGCATCCTCTCCATGACGAGCCTGAGTCCCTTCATGTCCTCCGCAAGCTCGTAAACGTTGTCCGTGGCGAGTATAACAACCCCATATCTCCTCATCAGGGAGAATACCTCGTCGAGAGTGACCTCTTCGTCCTCGAAGAGGGTATCCTCTCCCCTTATTATGGACACCGAGTAAGTAGGTCTCTTCTTTGATCTGGGTGAACCAGATCTTATGTCTATTCCGGCTATCACCAAATCGTCCATTCGATATGACCCTGATGCGACTAGGTTAATAAAGCTTAGCTCCCCCTAAGGGCTGATGAAAGCAGCCTCCGCCGTTCTCTACCTCATGACGACGCTTCTAATTCTGAGCCTCATGGCACCACTACTAGCCCAGTCTCAGGAGGCCGAATTGAGCGTCACCGTGGAACCAAGAGACCCCTGCGTAGCGGGCTACCCCTGTGCAGTGAACGTATCGATAGCGAACATGGACGGGATCGTCCTCATCGATTACGTGAAGTTGATCACCCCCTGGGGGGCCTTCACTAGGAACTTAGGTTTGAGGGAGCTCAGGCCTAATACAACGATGATAGTCCCCATAATAGTGGATGTAGATAGGAACTCCTTGGAAGGCCCCAACTTCGTGAGGCCCGTGGTCAGATTCTTCAAGAAGGGAGAAGTGGGCCTCAAGTTGGTGGAGGGTAACGCCTCATCCGTTATGGTGATTAAACCACGCATAAACGCTAGCCTGATCGTTGTTCCACAGTCCAGAGAGATCGCCTTGGGCCAGCTACTTTCGATCCAAGTGAGTTACAAGGTTGAAGGAATCCCCCGAGATTATAGCCCAACAATCTCGGTGTACTTGGATGGCCAGCTCGCCATGGAGAGAGAACTTAACGGTACGTCCGGTGAGATCGGCCTATCTTTGCCGGTAGAAGGTGAGGGAAATCACACGGTTATAGTGAGTTTGTGCTACGGGATCGGATGCACCGACAGGAGCTTCGAGGTCAACGTTAGAAGGACCGTGAGGGTGATCTCCGGATATAACAAGGAAGAGCTCGAGGCCTCCCTAAAAAAGGTGAAGGAGGAGAGGAAGCTGCTTCAGAGCATTTATGAGAGATCTGTGGAGGAGGGACTCCCAATTCCAGAGAACGTGTTGGTAAATATCTCCATCGTCGATTCTAAAATCAGAGAGGTGGAATTCCTCCTCAGCAAGGGGAACATATCCTACGCGGACATCCTCAGGGTCAAGATGCTCCTCAATCAGTCATCTACCGCGATCTCGCGTTTGAAGGAGAGGCTCCTCATGACCTACAAGAGTAAGATGATAGAGATGATCAGCAAGGCCATGAGGGAGATAGAGGAGGTTAAGAACGTAAACCAGACAGAGTACAGAGCAATGAAGGACCTCCTCGCCAATTTATCAGCCCAGGTGGATAAACTAAACTTGACAAACGCGCCGGACGTCTACTCTAATGTAACACAGGAGTTATCAGCCTTGGAGGAGAGGATAAGGGCGATCAAGGAAAGAGCTGCTGAGGAAGCTAGGCTCCTGTCGGGCGTGACCGTATCGTTGATATTCGTTGCGATGATTTCAGGTGCAACCATTATCTTGAGGAAATGGAAGTCAGAGCTGATGAGAGAATGAGGTGCTTCTGAAGTGTGTGGAATAGTGGGCATAGTGAGGAGACGCTTGGGAGTGGCTGAAGATCTGGTGAGATCCCTAAAAAAGCTGGAGTACAGGGGATACGACTCAGCTGGAATAGCGGTGATGTCCAATGGGGATATAGAGGTTGTGAAGGGCGTAGGCACGATAGATGCGGTAGTAGGAGACGCAGAGATAAGGGATGGATATGTGGGGATAGGTCATACTAGATGGGCCACCCATGGTGGGGTGAGCCCTGAGAACGCCCACCCTCACCTCTCCTGTAATGGGGAGGTGGCTGTTGTTCACAACGGGACTCTCGACGATTTTGAGGGTATGAGGAGGGAGCTGATAGCCAAGGGGCATGTGCTCCGGTCCGAGACGGACACAGAGGTTGTGGCCCACTTGGTGGAGGAGAACCTCAAGTCGGGGGACGAACCTCTTTCAGCATTCGTAAAGGCCATCAGGAAGTTGAAAGGAAGTTATGCCATAGTATCCATCATATCGGGCGAGAGGGCCCTCTTCTTGGCTAGGAACAAGAGCCCCTTGGTTATAGGTCTGGGAGAAGATGGTAATTACTGCGCATCTGATGTGGCTGCACTGCTCCATCTGACGAACAGGTTCATCTTCATGGAGGACGGAGAGATAGCCTTACTCACCCCCTCTGAGGTCGAGATCTGGAGGTTGAAGGGAGACAGGCTGGAAAAAGTTCACAAGGAGGCCGAAGAGGTGGAGTGGACGCCTCAGTTGCTGGATAAGGGGACGTACGAGCACTTCATGCTGAAAGAAATATACGAGCAACCACACATACTTAGGAAGCTCGCAGAGAGCATTGACTACTACACGAGGTTCTCCGAGAGGCTGAGCTCCCTGCTTAGGGATGGTTCTCTGACGATAGTTGCTGCCGGGACCTCCTATCACGCCGGTCTGATCGGAAAGTACCTCTTATCCAAGCTAGCTGGCATCAGATCCGAGATTATAGTGGCCTCTGAGTTCCCGGAATGGTCCTCTCACCTGAGACAGGGCGATGTCGTCTTGGCCATTAGCCAATCAGGTGAAACCGCAGACGTACTGGAAGCCGTTAGAATAGCGAGGTCAAAGGGCTCCAAGGTGGTTTCCATAGTGAATGTCCCCGGAAGCACGCTCACAAGAATTTCCGACGAGTCCGTCTTCATACAGGCAGGTCCGGAGGTGGGAGTCGCGGCGACTAAGACCTTCTCAGCCCAAGTAGCCGTCCTCTACATCGTTTCCTCCCTCATTAGCGGCAGAGGCGAGATTTCCAGGGAACTCATCGAGGTGTCAGAGCTACTGAAGGACTCTATGGACTCTCTGGAGGAATTTTCCAAGAGGATGAGCGACCTCCTCAAGGACAAGGAGCACGTGTTCTTCTTGGGGAGGGGGATAAACTACCCGACGGCATTGGAGGGAGCGCTCAAGCTCAAGGAGATAAGTTACATACACGCTGAGGGCTACCCAGCTGGCGAGTACAAGCACGGACCGCTCGCCCTAATAGAGGAGGGCACACCCGCCATCGTGCTGGTTCCGGTGAATGAGGAGCTCCGAAAGAAGACGATATACAACATCATGGAGGTGAGATCTAGGGGAGCCTTCACCATAACGATACAGCCCAGAGGTATCGAGGTCCCGACTGACGCGAGCTTGGAAATGGATGTCTGGGATGAACTCATCTCCCCACTGATCTACACGGTTCCGCTGCAGCTGATAGCTTATCACACAGCGGTAATCCTTGGAAGAGATCCTGATAAACCCAGAAACTTGGCTAAAAGTGTGACTGTGGAGTGAAAAATCACTCCAGCGTTATGAAGAGTACGTTGTTCCCCCTTATGAAGAGGGTGCCCATGTTCCTCCTCACTTCTTTCGTGTCGGGATCTATTTCCCTGGCCGAATCTAGGACCAAGTTCATCATCTCATCGTAGACCAGCAGCTTGCCCCTTATTTCACTCCCATTCTTCAACCTGACGGTAATCTCGGCGCCATGGGCCTTTCTGAGATGCGATATCGGAAGCTCCCTACTCATAACTCATCACCAAAACTCAGAGTCCTCATATTATAAATGGATGGGATGGAAGCGGGATCACCTGCTGCTCAGGGCGATCCTCTCTATCTCCTCCTTCCTCCTTATGGCGAAGCTCTTGTTCCTATCGTACTCGGCAGCAGCGATTATCTCGTCAGCGAGGGCCTCGGCCAGGCTCCTCGGGCTCCTGAATGCCTTCATGGCCGCTCCCTGTGCTATGTGCCTGATGGCGAGGTCTACCATCCTGCTCGGGGACGTGTCGACGGCGTGGAAGTAGCTGACTCCTCCGTACATGATCCTGGTAACTTCCTCCCTTATTATGGAGTTCTCGATGGCGTCTATGAAGACCTGTATGGGGTTCCTGCCGGTCCTCAGCTCGATGATCTGGAACGCGTACTTGACGGTCCTCAGGGCCTTGAGCTTCTTACCTGGATTCTTGCTGTTCACGTGGTCCTTCTTACTACCTGCGTTGATCGCCTGACTCATGAGCCTGTTGACCAGTCTCTCAACGATGGGAAGCTCGAGCTTCCCGAACCTCTTGTGCTCGTGCCTTCCGCCGGTGTGCGGGAGGTAAACGGGCTTGAGGGAGATCACCCTCTTCAGAGCGACGTTCTTTACCTCAACTCCCTCATAACTCCACTTACCGAACAGCTTTATTTCGGGACCACTAGACTTAGGGCTCTCCTCGGCCTTGGCCTCAACTTCCTCACTCATGCGATCACCTGCTGGGCTTCTCCTTCTTACCCTGCAGTATCGCTTGCAGGGATACGCCGTTGACCTTTATCACCTTGTACCTGACTCCGGGTATATCTCCCATGGACCTGCCCCTGGAACCGCCGATGCCCTCGATTATCACCTCGTCGTGCTCATTGATCACGTTCAGAGCGCCGTCTCCCGGCGCAAACGCGGTGACTATGACTCCGTTCTTGGCTAACTGGACTTTGACCGCCTTCCTCAGCCCGGAGTGGGGTTGCCTCGCCTCGAGACCCACCTTCTCCAGCACTATGCCCCTAGCCATGGGCGCACCCTCCAAGGGATCGAACTTCTCCTTCAGTCTGTACAGTCTCCTCCTGACCTTCCAGCTGTGAAGCCTCTTCTCCTTGTACTTCTCAGCTAGCCCTCGAGCAGCGTACAGTCCCAGTGGGGATTTCTTACCCATGCAACCACCTCACGAGGTAGGGGTAGTCCATGTTGCTATTTTAATGTTGTCTATGTCGTACCACCTCTTGGCCAGCATTCTGGCCCTCTTTATCCTCCTGCCGTTCTTTCCTATCGCTATGCTCTTATCCTGTTCGACCACATAGGCGATAGCGACAGTCTCGTCTCCTTGCTTCACTATCCTGACCTTAGGCACCCTGGCCGGGCTCAGCAGATTGATCACGAAGCCCTCCGGAGTGTCGTCGAACTCCACGACCTCGATGGACATGTCCAAGTCCCCTCTCAAGAGGCGCCTCATGGTCTTCAGCTTCCTACCTCCCCTTCCAACCGCCCTTCCCAGGTCGCCCTTTTCCACCACGAAGATCAGCCTGTTCTCCTCCTTGTCCTCCACAACGTCCTTGGGCCTGACCCCGAGCATGTTGTGGAAGAGCTGTATGTAGCGGAACTGTTCAGGAGTTATGATGACCTTCCTACTCGGAATCCCCCTACACCTCCATGATCACTCCACTCCTAGGACCTCTAAGATCCTAGACTCACCCTCCTCCATCACCGCTGCTACTGAAACGAAGAAGGGCTTCTTAAAGGCCCTTCCCAGATCGATGGATTTGCCGGGATACCGGTAGACAGGTACATTGGCCAGCTTAGCCAGGTACTCGACCTCCATCTTTACGTCAGGCGGCGCGTTGCTGGCGACTATCACCAACTTTGGATTCTCACCGGATTTCAGCTGCTTTATCACCCTCCTAGCGCCCAGTATCACATTTCCAGACTTGAGAGCTAGGTAAAGCTCAGGTTCGACTTCGCTGCTCATTCACCATCACCTCTACTGCTACCGGGCGGGCTGAGATCCCACCTGACCGAAACCCTTCCCGTCCCTATTGGCGGGGTCTGTCCCATTATTAAAGCGTCTAGTGGCCCCACTATCGGATTATCCTCACCGCGCCTAGCGGTATTCAGGATGACGTGGGTAGTCCACTCGAAGGCCATCTTACTGAGAGGAGTCTTCATCTCGCTGAAGAACCCAGATGCAACCCCAGCAGCCTGCAACCTTATGGCCTCTATGGTGCCGGAGTAGGTCATCGTATCAGCCACTAGGGAGATGTACCTCCTATCAACTTCCAGACCCTGTTCCTCCAGTATGCGGGCCAGTTCCTTGAATATGCAGTTCCTAGCGGCCTCTATCCCCAGAACTTTCTCGATCTCCTTACAATCATTGGTTATCGTTTTAGATACGTCGACGCAGCTCAGGTTGAGCACCTCAGCTAGGTTGGATCCCGTGGTCCTTATCACGTACTCCTTCTTACCGTTAACCTCCACGGTCTCGACCCACGCCCTCTTTATCCCCTTTATACCGGAGACCAGCTTATCCAGCACCCTGTACGACCAGGATCTAAGGGTCTGAAGGGGCTTATCCTTCTTAGCCGCCTCAAATAGCTCCACTATGACCTTATCGCCCTCTAAAGAGACCTCTCCCTTCATATTCTTGACGGCGCTCCTTATGTAGCTCACAAACTTGTCCAAGGTGATGAGGTTACTCTCCAGAGCTCTCATGTCGGGTTTCAGTATGAGCCTGTAGCCGAAGTTGTCTATAGCGTACTCCTCTATCAGATCCCTTATCCTCAGCTCCCTGATGCTCCTTATCACCTTCCTTATCTTCACCTCATCGTCCTGACACTCGGGCTTGAGGTGTATCTCCATGGTGGGAGTACTCGTGGAAGCGTAGAACACGAGCTCCTTGAACCTCTCCACCCCGTGGGTCACGTCCATGGCCAGCAGTCCGGGTGCGTGGAAGGTCCTGAGAACCATCTGAGTGGTGGGCTCCGCTATGCTCTGGGCACTGATGAGACCTATTGGAGTCAAGACCTCGACCTTAGCTTGCTCGAAGCCCTCCTTCAGCTCCTCTATTATGGCCTTGAGCTCGGACTCCTTCGGCCTTGCCTCGTGTATCTTCTCCGCCAAGGCCGTCGGGAGCCCAGCCTCCCTCAGTGCCTCCTCTATCCTACTCTTGGAGACGCCCCTCTTCCTCTTGCCCTTCACATGCTTCTCTATTATCCTCTTGATGTTGACAGGCTCGTTCCTGAACAACTTGGTCGGATCATATCCATCACCGCCGAACCTGAACTGGAGGATGTGTCCCAACGAGTCTCTGACCGTTTCATCATAGGACACGTAGACGTCCTTGAGGGAGTTAGCCACCCTCCTGTAGAAGTACCCGCTGTCCTCTGTTCTCCTACCCTTGTCTATGAGAGACTCCCTGCTGGACATGGCGTGGAATATGAACTCGACGGGGTTCAATCCCTTGACGTAACTGTTCCTCACGAACCCCCTCGCCTCAGGGCTCAGATCGCCCCTCTCGAAGTAGGAGAGCACCCTGTCCCTGTACCCCTTCCTGGGCCTGCCGCTGGTCAGCACGAATCCGATCCTCGTCTTGATCTTCTGCTGCCCGACCTGACCCATTATCTGGGACAGGTTAGCTATCGAACCCCTGGCTCCGGTCTTGGCCATTATGGCCACATTGGATTTCGGATCGACGTACTTAGCGACGACATCGCTGACCTTGCTCCAGAAGCTATCTATCGTCTGAACTATATCGAATTCGAGCATTTGCTCCTCTCTCATCAATCTGAGGAGCTCTTCCTTGGTCCTGTAGATGGCGGCCTTTCTGATTATGGGCCTGCTCCTTATCAGCTCCATTACTTCCTCCTTGAGCTGGGAGTAGATGCCGTCTATCTCCTTGTAGGCTTCCTCAGGCATCATCAACTCCTTGGGCGAGGTGGTTATTCCGTAGAGCATGACCTCCTTGGCAGCTATCTTCAATAGCTTGTTGAGGAAGTCGGCGGCCACGTCATTACCGTAATCCCTTATGAGTACATCTATTATCGTGAGCTTCCCCTTAACGAGGGTGCCTACAACATCATCATCCAAGACCCCGGATAGGAGCTGACCTTTCCTTATCAGCACGTACCCATCTCCGGGACAGGAGGGATCCTTGCACTCCACTCCCTTGGCTGACTTGGCCACGGACTCGAAGTCCAGATCCTTGGGGAGCAGCACAGATATGAGCTGCTTCCCGGTCCAGAGCTCTTTGGGCTTCTTTATGGCCGGTTCAGGAAGCTCGGTTATGCCAGCTCTAGCGAGAATCCTCGTAGCCTCCGACTTATCGAAGAGCGAGTCCTTCTTCGTTATCATGTACAGGACCGTTATGAGGTCCTGCCTCGCCCCCACGATGGAACCTCCAGTCCTCGGGGAGAGCATGTTGTTCTTCACGCCCATCAGCTCCTTGGCCTCGATCGCCCCGTCGAGGAGCTGGGGCGCGTGGAGGTTCATCTCATCCCCATCGAAGTCTGCATTGTAAGGAACGCAGACAGCAGGATGAAGCCTGAACGTAGCGCCGGGCAGCACCTTCACCCTGTGCCCGAGCATGGAGAGCTTGTGCAGTGACGGCTGCCTGTTGAATATGACGTAGTCGCCATCCATCAGGTGCCTCTCTACAACGTCACCTGGCTCCAGCTGCTCGGCTACCTCCTTGAGCGCTTCCTTGCCCTTCCTCTGGATTATCTTCAGGCTCAATGGGGTGGCTCCACCTTTCCTCACGGTGTTGGCGCCGGGATACTCATCAGGCCCCCTCATGACGAGCTCCTTGAGCTTCTCTATGTTGTTCTCATTGACGTACTCCGGAACGGTGAGGACCATGGCTATCTCCACCGGTACTCCGACCTCGTCTATGTCTATCATAGGATCGGGGGAGATCACGGTCCTGCTGGAGAAGTTGACCCTCTTGCCTATGAGGTTCTTCCTGAGCCTCCCCTCCTTACCACTGAGCCTCTGGAAGAGGGATTTGAGGGGCCTCCTAGTCCCCTTCTGCGTGGCCACAGGCATGTTAGCGGCCGCGTTATTGAAGAACACGCTCACCCAGTATTGCAGGAGATCCCACTCGCTCTCAACCATGCTGCTGGGAGCGCCTAGCCTCTTTGAGTTGTGGAGCTTTCTATTCACCTTAAGTATCTCCACTAGAATGTGCGTGAGATCGTCCTCGGATCTCTCACCGGTCTCCAAGTAGATTGAAGGTCTAACCGGGAGAGGAGGCACGAGTAACACGGTGAGGACAGTCCATTCTGGCCTGGCCCTCTCCGGGTTAAATCCTATAAGGAGAGAGTCATCATCACTAACTCTCTCGAGTATATCCCTTATCTCGGTAGGCCACAGCCTCCTAGGCTCCGGTTCCTTGACTATGAACTTGTATACCTCCTCCAGCTCCACTCTCTGCACGTCCGCCCCACAGTGAGGGCACTTCTTGTGCTTCTTGGTGTACTTCTTCACCTCCTCCCTGACCTGCCTGACCAGCTCATCATCTATCTTCTTCAGGGGGTTCTTCTCAGCCACTTCCTTGGCCTTGGATATGAAGTAGGCTCTCTCCTCTTCAGGAAGAAGGACCTTACCGCACTTGTGACAGACGGTGTTCAGGGCATCCTTTATCCTCTTAACGTAGCCTATGTGAACCACAGGCATCGCTAACTCTATCCTACCGAAGTGCCCGGGGCAGTTCTTCGGATAGTTCCCGCAGATGGGACACCTCTTCCTGGGATTTATCGTTCCGAGCCTGGGGTCCAGCACACCTCCTTGTACTGGTAGGCCGCCCTCATCGTAGGCGGTCGGCTCGGTTATCTCGATAAATCCTATCCTCCGTGCGTCAGACGGTGAGATGAGACCGAACATTACCTTTCTGAGGCTGTAGGGGATGGCCTCCTCATCAGTCACCGGTTCCCATATTAACGCCATGAGATCACCTCCCTTCTTTAGACCTCCTCCCTCACGTCGAGCCTCACGTCTATGTGCCCGCTCATTAGCTCATCAATGAACAGCTTCGAGGCGTGGCTGGTGATCAGCGGCTTCACCTCAACGGATGACTGGCACCTCGGGCAGAAGAACTCGTTGGTCCTTTGGTTGAAGAACGCCACCGTGCCGCAATTCTTGCAGACGTAGATTATCGTCTTGTCCGACTGCTCAACGTACCTATCCCTTATCACCGAAGCGGCTCCGTGCGAGATGAGCACCTCTCCCTCCATCTCACCGAGCCTGAGCCCGCCACCCCTGGCCCTTCCCTCGACCGGCTGCCTCGTCAGGAGCTGCATCTGTCCCCTAGCCCTAGCGTGTATCTTGTCCCTGACCATGTGCTTGAGCCTCTGGTAGTAGCTGATGCCTATGAATATGGGGGCCTTTATCATCCGACCGGTCCTGCCATCGTACATTATCTCCTCGCCACTGTACTCGAATCCGAGCTTCTTCAGGGCCTCCATGAGGTCCTCCACTGGCTCGGACATGAACGGAGTGCCGTCAACGAACCTGCCCTCTAGGGCACCCACCTTCCCTGCCAGTATCTCGTAGAGCTGGCCTATGGTCATCCTAGAGGGTATAGCGTGTGGATCGAGCACAATGTCCGGCACTATTCCCTCGGAAGTGAAGGGCATATCTTCCTGCCTGTATATCATGCCGATCACTCCCTTCTGACCGTGTCTCGTGGCGAACTTGTCTCCCAGTTCAGGGGGCCTCGTGTCCCTAACCTTAACCCTGACCAACTTCTCCCCGCCGGTCTTGGTTGCCAGCAGGACATCCGTGACCACACCCTTCTCCCAAGCCCTCATGGCTATCGAGGTGTCCCTCCTCTCGAAGGTGTACTGATATCCTCCTCCGATGGACAGCTCCGGTGAGAACCTGGGCGGACTCGTCTTACCTATGAGGACGTCCCCTCCCTCAACGTAGGTCTCGGGATCCACTATGCCGTCCTCTCCGAGCTTCTGGTAGTACTGCTCCTCCTTCTTTCCAGACACCTTCTTGAGCGGCAGGGGGTTCTCGAACCGGTCACCCTCTATTATGGCCTGCCTCCTGGCCTCTGCCTCATAGGTCCTGAAGAAGACCGCCCTCGCGGCTCCCCTATCTATGGAGCCTTTCGACATGACCAAGGCGTCGTCCATGTTGTACCCGTCCATGGGTATGAGGGCGACGACCAAGTTCTGCCCGGACGGCCTGTAATCGTAACCCGTGATCTCAGATCCCCGGGTCTTCACTATGGGCCTCTGCGGGTAGAACATGAGGAATGCCCTAGAGTCGAATCGGAGCCTCCAGTTCGCTACATACTCGCCTAAGCCCTGCCTGACCATGTTGGCGCCGATTATGTCTCTGGGTATGTTGTTGTGCTCCGCATATGGTATCTGGGATGCAGCGACGCCGAACATCGCGTAAGGAGCGAAGTCAAGATGGGTGTGCTTCTCGTTCAGCTCCTTGAGGCTATAGGCAATGACCGCAGACTCCTCCTCATCCACATCCAGCAACTCCACAATCCCCATCTTCACGAGGTCGGAGAAGCTTATGTTGCCGGCCTCTACCTCGGGCAGGAGCTTTATCGCCTCCTCTATCTTGTCGACGGGTATGAGGGGCCTCCTCATCCTGCCAGCATCAGCGTTTATGTAGACGGCATTCTCCTCCTTATTATAGGTGAAGTTTATCTCCGGGCTCATCTCGGGCCTCTTCTCCCTGAGGAAGGCTATCAGATCCTCAGGCTTATCGGTGAACGCTATTAGCCTGCCATCCACGTATATGGGGGTTAACCTCCCCACCTCCTTGGGCGTTGCCTGGGCTGCGGGTTTGGCGCCCCAGTCCAAGACCATCTCTATAACGGGCTCCGGATCGGTCCCGAAGGTCACATCGCTGAACACAGCTAGGCTCCTGACCAACCCTACATTCGTTCCCTCAGGGGTCTCAAGAGGACACAACCTGCCTATGGATGTACCGTGGATCTGCCTCGCCTCGTGAAGGGGCAGTCCAGCTGGTAGGGGTGAGTTTACCCTCCTCAGGTGGTGCAGGGTCGCTATGTAATTGGTCCTCTCCAAGTTCTGGCTGACGCCCAGGTCGCCTCCCGGCCAGGCTCCCGTAGCTACCGCCCTCAATATACGTTGAGTGATCATCTTCTGACTCATCAGGATCCTCCTGACATCCAGGTCGTAGACGCCGCTGCTGAGCTGCTCATCCGCCTTTTCCTTCAGTCTCCTCACCAGCTGATAGAACGCATCTCTGAAAACCTCCTGCATCAAGGTTCCAGCCAGTCTGAGCCTCTTGTTAGAGAAGTGATCCTTATCATCGGGAGCGATCTTACCCCTGACGACCTTGAGCAGCTTCTCTATCATCTTAGCCAGGAAGTAGGCCTTCACTATGTTGTCCTCTTCACTATTCCCGATGTGAGGCAGCAAATTGTTCTTCAGGTACTCCCTCGCGTACCTCACCCTATCCGCCTTGGGAACCGCCTGCACGAGCCTCCTGCCTATGTAGTCCAAGGCCTCCTCCTGAGTGAGCATCCCCACAGTGCCTTCCTCCTCGGCCCGCCTCTGGACATCATCGAGGCTGTAGAGGAACTCGTTCCTTATCTCCTCGTCGCTGGATATGGCATCGACTATGTCCTCGTCCCTCTCGAGTCCGAGGGCCTTCAGCAGCATGGCGACGGGAACTCCCCTTATGGCCCCGGTGGAGGCCTTTATCGTCCCGTCCCTAGTGTAGTACTCCAAGTAGAGCCTGGTCCTCAGACCCGCCTTAGCGGACACTATCTGGGCCACATGCGAGTAGGGTTTATTCTCTGCCGTGGTCTGCTCGACTATCACCTTATTGGGCGCCAGATCGTCCCTGATGACGAGCACCCTCTCCGATCCGTTTATGATGAAGTAGCCTCCGGGATCCCTGGGGTCCTCGCCCTTCTCTATCAACCTCTTCTCATCCAGCCCGTAGAGGTAGCAGCCCTTGGACCTGACCATTATGGGTATGTGGCCTATCCTCACCCTCTCGCTCTTCAGCTCCATTCCTCCGGAGTACACCTTTATCTCCAGCTCTATTGGAGCGAGGTAATTGGCGTTCCTCAGTCTTATCTCGTTGGGCATCGCCGGGAGCGATGAGCCATCGTACTCCTCCACCTCAGGCCTGCCCACGTAGACCCTGCTCAACACCAGCTTGTAGTTCTCCACGAGCTCTAACTCCTTGAACGCATCTATGACCTCCTGTATTCCCCTCTCCAAGAACCTGTTGAAGGACTCTATCTGGACATCCGAGAGCTTCCGCTCCCGGAAGTAGGCCTTCACTATAGGGTAGAAATCGATATTCACATCCCCAACATTCACGGTCGACGACACGGAAACAACCCCCACAACATAATTGTAAAATCAACTCCTACTAACCACGTACCTGTAATAGAAGCCCTCCTCACGATGTATCCGGATCAGATCTCCCTCCTTAGCACCCAATTTTATCACTATAGGATCGGTCAGGAGTATCTTGGGAAACAGATCTAGGGATCCGTACACCCTCTCCAATTCCTTCTTTTCATCCTCACCGACTATCTCGTGCTTGGGCACCATGAAGTTCTCAGTTGGATCGTACTTAATCGTCTTCTTTGCCTTCTTGGTTCTGGCAGTCTTGGTCCTCTTTTGAGTCTTCTTCTCCTTCTTGGTCTTCGTGGTCTTCTTAGCCTTGGAGGAGGACCTCCCCGATGACTTCTTCTCGGAAGATTTAGTCTCCTTACTAGGTTTAGGGGAATCGGATCTCTCACCTAGGTCGATATCGACTGGAACATCCTCAGACTCTTCCAAATAAGCACCCCCTTAAAGGGAACACTGGCATCAGGGTGAGGTGCAATACGGTTTTAAAAAGTTTACACCCGTAGAACCCGGGGAACGGATTTGGGGGACGACCTCATCGAGATCAGGTGGCACGGCAGGGGGGGTCAGGGTGCCGTCCTCGCTTCCAGAATCGTGGCTAAGGCTGCCTTCCTAGAGGGTAAATGGTCCCAAGCATTTCCATTCTTTGGAGCTGAGAGGAGAGGAGCTCCGGTGATGGCGTTCACGAGGGTCTCCAACTCTCCCATAAGGTTGAGGAGCCAGATATACGAGCCAGACATACTGGTCCTGCTGGATCCCATGTTTCTCAACCTGGAGATAGCTTGGAGGGGTGTGAAACCCGATACGATAGTCGTGATGAACGTTCCCGAAGATCCTGCAGAGATATTCCTCCCAAAAAGGGTGCGGAGGCTCGCCACTGTAGATGCTACCGCCATCTCCATGGAACTGGGATTGAAGGTGGCCGGTCTTCCCGTCCCCAACTCGGCGATGGTCGGAGCCTTGGTGAAGGCCACGGGCATAGTGGGGCTGGAGAGCGCGGAGAACGCGGTCAAGGCCATGATGAAGAGGCTCACAGATGTGAACTTGGAGGCCCTCAAGCGGGCACACGCGGAGACCAAGGTTTTGGACAATCCTAAGTTCGTTCCGGAGGTAATAGGGGAGGGATGAGCTCAGGCCCCCTCCGCCCTCTCTATGTAGGAGTCGAAGAACCTGGTGTAGACATCTACTTTGGTCTCTCCAGGCTTCATCTCAATCTCCTCAACCAGCCCGCAGTTGAAGCACTTGATGACAGCCTTGCCCTCCTTCTCATGGAGCTCAACCATTATCGAGTTGTGCTGGCAAACGGGGCACCTGAAGAAGGCAGATTTCCTCCTCCTTCTGACTGGTAAGGTAGTTCTCCTCTTTCTTCTTCCCATTTCGAAGCACCCGAATCTTACCACACTTCACTTCTAAATTAAGTATCCTGATGGACCTGACGTGGTGGGCCATCCTTTATACCCTCAGTGGGGCGCCTTAACCGGAATATGTCGGCCGATGAGAGGTACTTCATTTCGCTCGAAGAGGATCTAAAGAGAGTGCTCGAGGTCGCCAAGAAGGCTAGAGCTGCAGGTTACGACCCTAAGGAGGATGTGGAGATAAAGATAGCGAACGAACTCCATGAGCGAATAGTCGCGCTCTTCAACGTGGAGTCCTTAGGGGAGAGAGTAAAATACTGGCTGGAGAAGACCGATAACAAGGTAGAGACGGCTTTCAGGGTCATAGCTGAGATGATACCCAGAGAAGGTGAGGTTCCCAAGATAGATGTCGGAGATAACGACGAATACAGGGCTGAGCTGGCGCTGAGAGTGGGCATGGCCATAATAACCGATGCCACGGTCTCCGCCCCGATCGAAGGGATAAGCAGGGTGGCCATAAAGGGTGTAGGCCGTGATGCCTACCTCTCCGTGTACTATAACGGACCGATAAGAACTGCTGGAGGTACTGAGGGAGCTATCAGCGTCCTGATGGCTGACTACATAAGGCAGAGACTGGGTTTGGGCAGGTACGTCCCTACCCATGAGGAGGTTGAGAGGTACACCGAGGAGGTCTTCCTGTACAAGAGGGTGGCCCATCTACAGTACAACTCCGAGCCTGAAGAGGTGAGGAGGGCGGTCATGCACATACCAATCGAGGTAACGGGCCCCCCAACCGAGAAGGAGGAGGTCTCTTCCTTCAGAAACCTTCCTAGGGTGGAGACCAACAGGATAAGGGGAGGGGCTGTCTTGGTCATCAACGACTGCGTCATACAGAAGGCCAAGAAACTGAAGAAGATCATAAAACAGCTCAAGGAGTCCATAGAGGATTTCGACGATTCCGCTTGGAGATGGTTGGGAGAGGACGGCGGTCGGGAAGAGAAGGGCGGCGAAGGAGCGCAGGATGAGGGCTGTCCAGTCGTGGAACCCTCGTACAAGTACCTGAAGGATGCGGTCATGGGAAGGCCCGTGTTGGCCCACCCCTCTAGGATCGGGGGATTCAGGTTGAGGTACGGCAGATCTAGGAACACGGGACTGGCGAGCATCGGGATGAACCCGGCGACCATGTACATCCTCGACAGCTTCGTGGCGGTGGGCACTCAGGTCAGGATCGAGAGGCCCGGGAAGAGCGCCGTTGTGATGCCGGTAGATTGGATAGAGGGGCCTATCGTGAGGCTCAGGGATGGAAGCGTGATTAGGATCGACGACCCCGAGCAGGCCAGAGAGCTGGCTGGTTCGGTGGAGAAGATACTGCACCTGGGAGATGTCCTGATAGGCTTCGGGGAGTTCCTCGAGAACAATCACAAGCTCCTCCCATCAGCTTGGGTGGAGGAGTGGTGGTATTCCCTCCTGAGCGAGAAGGCCGAAGAGCTGGGAATAGATCCTCCTGTGGAAAGGTGGCAGAGGATCTCCTTTTTAGAGGCCTTGGAGATATCCAAGAAGTTCGGCATCCCACTCCATCCGAGGTACACTTATTTCTGGGAGCACGTGAGGGTCAGGGAACTGCTGACTCTACTGAAGGCCGTGAGGGAAGGGACCAGATCCGGAGAAGCGATCTCCCTCAGGGCGAGTGACGAGATCAAGGACATCTTGGAGAGACTAGGGGTTCCTCACAGGGCGGGAATGAACATGCTATGGGTTGAGGGGGACGACGCGGCCCTCCTAGATTACTTAGCATCCAAGATACCCACCGAAGTAGATGTCGATAAGATCTCTGAGTACGAGACCCTCAGATTCCTCAATGAGCACCTGGACGTCAAGGTGATGCCAAAGGGCCCCACGAAGATCGGCATGAGGGTTGGTAGGCCGGAGAAGGCTAAACCTAGGAAGATGAAACCTCCGGTCAACCTGCTCTTTCCCATAGGGGGACTCAAGGGGATGACCCGCTCAATGGAGGCCGCATACAATCAGGGCAAGGTAGAGGTCGAAGTGGCCCTGAGGGTGTGTCCCAGCTGCGGAACCAAGACCACGAGGTACAAATGCCCGAAATGCGGGGCGAGGACAGTCCCACTCATGTTCTGTCCTATCTGCGGCAAGAGGGTCAACGGCAGGTGCAGGGACCATCCCAACGTGGATCCGGTTCCTTACAAGAGGATCGTCCTGAACATAAAGGAGGAGGTGGATAGGGCCCTTTCCAACTTAGGAGAGCATGTAGAAGTCTTGAAAAAGGTTAAAGGTGTTAAGGGGCTGACCAGCGGATCTAAATCACCCGAGATGATAGAGAAGGGCATTTTGAGGGGCAAGTACGACCTCTACGTCTTCAAGGATGGTACGATAAGATTCGATGCGGTTAATGCGGCACTCACCCACTTCAAGCCCAAGGAAGCAGGGGTTCCCATCTCGAAGCTGAGGGAGCTGGGCTATACCCACGACATTCACGGGGAGGAACTTGTGAGCGAGGACCAGATCCTCGAGCTGAAGGTTCAGGACATGATAATACCTAGGGAAGCTGCGAAGTACCTGTTCAGAGTCTCCAAGTACGTGGACGAGCTCCTGGAAAAGGTGTATGGCTTGGAACCCTTCTATAACTTGAAGAGCGAGGAGGACTTGGTGGGGCACTTGGTCCTCACAATTTCGCCCCACACGTTCGTGGCGAATGTCGCCCGGATAATCGGATTCACTGATGCGGACGTTCTCTACGCGCACCCCTTCCTCCATGCCGCCAAAAGGAGAAACATCGACGGGGACGAGGACTCCATAATGCTCGCCTTAGACGGTCTCATCAACTTCTCCCAGGACTTCCTGCCCTCCACTCCAGGGGGAAGGGAGGATGCGCCCCTCCTGATGGTGACTAGGGTGGATCCGGAGTACATAGACGACGAGGTGTACAACATGGAAGTAGTGACCTCCCTGCCCTCAGCGTTCTATGAAGCCACTTACAGGTACGAGGATCCAGGCAAGCTAAAGGATCTGGTGCCAACGGTGGAGACCGAGCTCTCGAGGGGCGTCAAGTACCCGGAGATTGGGTACTCCGTACCCACCTCCCACGTCTACGGGGGGCCGCTCCAGACGATGTACAGGAAGCTGAACAAGATGGAAGACAAGATGAGGGCCCACTTCTCCTTGGAAGAGAGGATAAAGGCGGTGGATAAGATGGACGCCCTCTCGAGGGCCATCTCGTCCCACTTCATCAGGGACATCGTTGGCAATCTGAGGAAGTTCGGCCAACAGACGTTCAGGTGCACCAAGTGCAACGCTAAGTACAGGAGGCCGCCGCTCTCGGGCAAATGCCTCGTGTGCGGTGGACCCATACAACTCACCGTGCACAAGGGAACGGTGCTGAAGTACTTGGAGCCCACTCTATCCCTCATGCGCGAGTACGGGATTGAGGGATACCTGTCCCAGAGGATAAAGGTGCTCGAGGCCGAGGCCAGATCCCTCTTCAGGGAGGAAGAGGATGCCAGCTCTTTGAACACCCTGGAATCCGTTCTAGGGGAGAAGCCCTCGGATATGAAGAAGCCTCTAAGGAACAGGGATGAGGAGAAGAAGGGGGAGAGCAAGGAGAGGCCGGTTGCCAGGAAACTCGTGGATTTCCTGTAGGGAGGATGTTCCACTTGAAGTGGGTCAGGATAGGGGAGGTTAGGGAAGGCGAGGTGGCCATAATAGGGGTGGTCATCAACGTGATAGAGAACTACCTGATCTTGGACGACGGTACATCCCGAGCAAGGGTTTACTACGATAGGGCCTCCGACTTCAAGCCCAAGGACATAGTGCTGGTGGTGGGTTCGGTGATCACGTCGTCGGAGGATTTCAAAGAGCTGCAGGGATACGCAATTGCCGACATATCAGGAATAGATATAAGTTTGCTCAGGGATGTGGATGAGGTAAGGCGAGAAGTGGAGAGAAAACTGAAAGGTGGTAGAGATGGTGAATAGGGTGGTCTTTGAGGAGGCTAGCACCCTCAAGGCCATAGTTGATGCGGTCGAATCCTTGGTGGGCGAGGCCTCCATCAAGCTGGATCCGGAGGAAGGCATGGGACTTCAGGCCTTGGATCCCTCGAAAACCGCTATGATCCAGCTGATACTCCCTCGAACCTATTTCATAGACTTTGAGGCGGACCAGTCGAACTTCTACGGGATAAACTTCACAGATCTCTCCAAGATACTCAAGAGGGTGAAGGCCAAGGAGAGGGTGGAGCTGGAGTTCACCGAGTCCATGATGAAGGTGACCGCGACCGATGGATACAGGAAGACCTTCGAGCTGCCTCTGCTGGCCGGGACTCCCTTTGAGTTCAAGACGATAAAGGTGGACTATAAGGCCAAGGCGAGACTCGACAGCGATGTGATACCTAACGCCATAAAGGACCTGAAGATAATAGGATCAGACGTTGAGATCTACATAGACAGCGAGAAGGTCGAGTTCAAGGCAGAGAGCGACAAAGGCAGGGCAATAATATCGATCACGAAGGAGGATAGGGCCTTGATAGATGTGTGGGCTGAGGAACCCTCTAAGAGCGTTTACAACATGGCCTACTTGGAGAAGATGACGAAGCCTGCGAAGATTTCCGAGGAGGCTGACTTGGAATTGAAGACTCAGGCCCCCCTCAAGCTTACCTACCCTCTCGGAGGCATAGAGGGGGCTGGCATAACCTATTACCTAGCCCACCTGCAGGTATGATCAGATGAGGGAAGGGGAGATCCTTCTCATCGCCCCTTTTTCGAGGGAGGCTGCAGCTCTCCTGGAGGAGCAGGGCCTCACATTGGAAGACTTGGCCTTCGACCCATTGCTGGAGAACGCTAGGAGGCTCGCTAGGGAGAGGTTGATCAGGGCAATCGAGGGAGGGACCATTCACCCGGATCGGACCAACCCCATGAACGAGGTGTACGCCTTCGTCGCAGCGAAGCTCATAGCCTCGAGGGTCGGGAGATCAATGCTCAGCAGGCTGGCCAATTACGAGGCCAAGAGGTTCATGGAACTATCTGAACGCTTGCCCACAGAGAAACTGATTGATCTGGCCAAGGGGACGTTCGGCTTCGAGCTCAGGCTTGAGGACGGACTCTGGGTCGATGTGGTCAGCTACTCTAACGGTTGCGCCGGTATAGGCGGGCCGAAATGGAGGCTCGTCAATCGTGTGGTGAGAAGGGGGTACGTCCTCGTAAATGAGAGGGACCTGAGAAGGCTGATCTCGGAGTACGTAAAGATGAGGGTCATGGAAACCCCTAGAGTCGAGCTTCCCGAGCCCTTGGAGGAGATAGCCAAGGAGATCTCGGACATGTTCGCCAAGAGGATGAGGAAGAGGTTCAAGAGGCCCAAGAAGGGGGACTTCCCGCCCTGCATAAAGGACCTGATATCCAAGCTCAGGAGGGGGGAGAATCTGACCCACCAAGCCAGGTTCGCCCTCACATCCTTCCTGCTCAATGTGGGCTGGTCGGAGGAACAGGTACTGGATCTGTTCCGGAGCGCGCCGGACTTCAACGAGAGGATAGCCTCCTACCAGATCTCTCACATAGCTAGGAGGAAGTACAAGGCGCCGAGCTGCGAGACCATGAAGAACTGGGGCCTATGCCCCGGTGATTGTGGAAGGAGGTACATGCTGGAGGGCTTGGATTGAGGGAGCTCGAAATCCTGTTCGCGAAATACTACAGGAGCATGGCCGGCACGATCTACGTTTCGGACGTGCCGCTCAGGGAGTTCATGTTCAGGGACTTCGAGGGGAAGGTCAGGAGGCACATATCCTTCAGGGACCTCCCGGAGCTCAGGAGGTACTTGGTGGACAACCCGCCCATGCACGCCTACTACTCCGTCTCCCTGTACAGGAACCCGACGGCTCCAATGGATGAGAAGGAACCCATAAGGGCCGAGCTCCTCTTCGATATAGACTCCACGGATTTCAAGGACGAGGAGTGCGAGAGGGAATCCATATGGAGGTGCAAGAACTGCGGCCTCAGTGGGAAGGGGATCCCACCGGAGAAGTGCCCGAAATGCGGGTCTGAGAGGATAGAGGTCAACCACTGGCTCAACGAGAGGTGTATATCGCTGACCAAGGACGAGGTGAGAAAGCTCATAGAGGTGCTGTCGGAGGACCTCGGCGCCTCCTTGGATGAGATAGCTATCTCCTACACCGGCAATAGGGGTTTCCACGTCAGGGTATCGGAGGGGAGGCTGACCACACTCTCCAAGGAGGGGAGGAGGGAGGTCGCCTTCTACGTGATGGGCAGGGGCTTCGATCCAACCCCCCTATTCATAGTTGAAAGAGGACTTGTGAGGCTGGATCTGAGGAGCGGCATTGTCAGGAGGGCCCTTGAATACTTACTGGACTCCAGCGAGGATCCTTCAGTGAAGGAGAAGGTGCTCTCCCTCTCCAAAGGTATAGGGGTCAAGCTCAGCTCTAGGGAGAGGAAGCGCCTCCTCAGCCTGCTAAAGGAGTCAGCCCAGAGATCCGGTGCGAGGATAGACTGGATGGTCACCATGGACACAGGGAGGCTGACTAGGATACCAAACAGCATCCACGGCAAGACCGGATTCAGGGCTTTACGGCTTTCTCTAGATGAGTACGAGACCTTCAATCCGTTCAAAGATGCAGTCGGTCTGCCCTCAGATCCGGAGATCAAGGTTCGGATGAAGATGCCTGTTCCAAAATTCAGATTGAAGGGGGAGACCTTCGGGCCATATCCTCCGGGAGAAGAGGTTCAGCTGCCCGGTTTCGCGGCGGCATTCGTTATCCTTAGAGGGAGAGCTGAACCACTCAATCATTAATTATGGTCGCGCCTCCGTCCTACCGGTAAATGGTAAAGTACAAGGATGTGATCAGGGAAGTACTCATCTCGCTGGCCGAGGGCCAAATCGATGAATCTCTAGTTGATCGGCTCAAATCAGCCGAAGAAGAGTTACTGAGGGACCTACCGGAGGGCTTAGAGGGCAGGATATATCTCAAGGCGGCCGAGGTAATCAGAGATCTGCGAATAGAGGTGGAAAACACTCTATCTCTGACTAGAACATTCAAGAGAGTCCTTTATGGAGGAATAATATCGGAAGAGATTCCGAGAGCTGCTGATGAGACCGAGAAGGTGGAATCGAAGGAGGAAACTGAAGAGAGAAGGGTTTTCACTCCTCTGAACGATGGGGTCGAGAGGGTATTAGTAACGTTTAAAACTCCCGTGACCAAATTCGTTGGTGTAGACATGAAGGTCTACGGACCGTTCTCCAAGGGAGATGTGGCATTCATTCCCTTGGAGAACGCAGTAGCCTTAAAAGAGAAGGGTGTTGTTGAGGTGGTCGAGGAATGAAGGTTCCCGCAGAGATCAACACGTATTGTCCGAGATGCGGCAGGCATACCAAGCACAAGGTATCCCTATACAAGCAAGGCAAGGCGCGGACGATGTCATGGGGTCAGAGGCAGCTAGAGAGGAAGAGGAGAGGTTACGGAGGAGAGCCCAGGGGTAAGTTGAGGAGGAAGGCGAAGACTACCAAGAAGGTGCTCCTCGTGCTCACATGCGAGGAGTGCGGCAGAAAGGTCGTGAGGAACTTGGGGAGGCTCGCTAGGGTGGAGATAAAGAGGTGATGTCCATGGGCAAGGTGGAACTGGTCCCTCTCCCCAAGAGCTACTTCGTCAGAGTGAGGTGCCCTAAGTGCGGCAACGAGCAGATAATCTTCTCCCACGCCTCCAGAGAGGTCAAGTGCCATGTGTGCGATGAGGTACTGGCCAGACCCAAGGGCGGCAAGGCCGAGATCTTGGCGACTGTCATCGAGTACTTGGGTAGAGTGAGAGAGTGAGCTACAAGGCCTTCCCGAGGAGAAACGAGCTTGTTGTCGGTACTGTGAAGAGAGTAGAGGACCATGGAGTGATAGTAGAGCTAGATGAGTATGAGGGACTCGAAGCCTACATCCCCCGGAGTCACGTGGCCTCGGGAAGGATAAAGGACATTAGAGATTTCGTAAAGGAAGGAGATAAGATAGTAGGCAGGGTCATCAGGGCCAACAGGAAGCTAGGGCAGGTTGATCTCTCCCTCAGGTACGTCAGCGAGGAGCAGAAGAAGAGGAAGCTGGAAGAATGGAAAGAAAGAGTTAGGGTGATCTCTCTGATTAAGCTGGCCGCTCAGAGAGCCGGTTTCCCCGATCCAGAAGCAATTGCCAAGGACTCGTGGATGAAGCTTGCCGACTACTACAGGAGCCCCATGGAGGCCCTGGAGGACGTGTTATATGAGGGAGTCGAACCCCTCTTGAAGGCGGGGTTAGATGAAAGGTTAGCTAAAAAGCTGGAGGAGATAGTGAAGGTTCAGATAAAGCCGCCCATCTACATAAAGAACATAGTGGTGAAGCTCGTCTCCTACGCCCATGATGGAATAGAGAGGATTAAGAAGGCTCTACTGAGGGGACTCTCTACCCCGAAGACTGAAGGCGTTGAGGTAGACATATACACGGCTGGGGCGCCTAGGTACATAATCTCGATACGCTCCCAAGACCCGAAGCTGGTGAGGAGGATGTCTACTTACATAATCAAGGCCATCTCCAAGGAGCTAGGGGATACAGAGATTTTCGAAGTCGTGGAAGAGAAGGAGTACAGGAAGAGACTGGCATAAATTGGCTGTAAGCGTGGTTAAGTGACGAGCGCAGGTTACCATTATCTCGATTTCATCCCTTTCAAGGGAGGGTATTCCATGTCCCATCCTAGTAGTATGAGGAGGTGTCCTCGCTGCTGGAGATACACTTTCAGGGACAGGTGTCCGGTGTGCGGGGAGGAGACAGTCGATCCTCATCCGAAACCATTCTCTCCCCCGAGGTCGCTCCTGAACTCTTAGTCGAGGAGCTATGGAATATACGTCATATGTCTACATAAGGTTCTTTAATTAAAATTTTCAGAGACTTAATTACTGGAAATTAAACTAATAGCGCATTATCTCAATGAGAAAGAAATTGAAGGATTTCTAGTATATAGCTAATTTCTTGCTTTGAGGAATCCTTTATGAGCTCTCTCGCGACTTCATTATGATCATGGGGAAGCTAGCGCTGTTAGTAACAGATAAGACTAGTCCAAACATCCCTAAATTTCAAGGAGCTTGCTAGCTCCCCTCTATCAACGTTGTGCAACGTTGTGCAACGGTTACGATGACAATAATTTTATAAGCCTCCTTCCATCGACCCTCAGCCCCTTGCCACATGAAGTGGCATGGGGAGGTGTTACTATGAAGAAGGCATACATAATAGCAGCCTTGGTAGTGCTGCTGGGAGCCAGTCTGCTCCCTGCTATGGCCTACCCGATCCATATGTTCCCGCAGCCCTTCGTGAAGGATGGAACCATTGACTATGACTTCGACGGCATGCCCGACATAGCCATCATACTCGGCAGCAAGGCCGCTCCCGAGGACGTCCTCGGCGCCACCCTCATAGCTGCCAAGATAGCTTCACACCTATACTATACCAATGCTATGTGGGTTGACGCCAAGCACGCCGCTGCCAACGGCATAACCCTCTACCATGGCAGCTTCACCGCTGAGGCTTACGGTCACAGGTACCAGGCTCTCGACCTCGTCGGTACCTGGTCCGAGTACGATGGTGATGACACCACCAACGACTTCTTGGGCTTCCTCTGGAGCTGGAACTGGGGCGCTACCCCTGATCCCTTCGACAAGATCTATCCACTGCACGATGGCTACGTGTTTGTGCCCTCTGGCGTGAAGAGCGACCAGAACCCGACCCAGATAACCTACTCCGTGGGTCTGCAGGTTGACCCCGACGAGCTGAAGGAGTGGGTGGTCTTCGCTCCTAACTACTTCCCGCCCGCTTACACCGACAATGAGAAGAGCATATACGCTACCAACCTCGACTTCGACTGCTCCGGGCTCTTCACCTTCAGCTACGATGCTTGGGACACCACCAAGGACTACACTCCTGTGGCTGGCCCGATAACCTACACTTGGGCTCACGGTGGGTTCTACTTCATACACCCGCTGAACCCGATAGACGTCAAGCAGGGTACCGAGATAACCCTGCCGTGGATGGGTTACAAGCTCGTGGCTGAGACCGTGGAGGTTGACGAGCCCAACACCTACAGCGTGGGCTTCATAGCCTACAAGATAGGGACCGACACTCCTGTGGACTACTTCCACATAGAGAACAGCATCGGAGTGCCTCAGGACAACGACCCTGCCAGCTTCCAGAAGTTCCTGTACAGCATGATCCACAGGGACATATACATACTAGCTGACATAAACGGAGACGGTGTGGTCTCCGACAACGAGAGGCTGGTGCCCTACTTCGGTATAACCGTGAGGGACGTTGATGAGGTCCTCCAGACCGTCACCATGGACTTCTACTCACTGGTGCTCGCTCCGAACATCTATCCTGGTCACGGTGAGTCCTCTGTCACCTCTGGCGATGCCGCTTATGACTGGACCAACACCAAGTGGTTCTTCGACAGCACCTACGGATGGCCGCACCCCGCTGGTAGCGACTACGCCGATGCTGCTGACTCCACTGTAGGAAGCAAGAATGTTGATGTGATACTCGAGCTCTCCACCTACCCGGACAGCACCGGTCCTAGGGTCTTCGCTGGAGGCAACATGGGTCTTGTTGCCGGTGGTGATGTCGCTGCCGCTCCGAGCAAGTTCAACGAGTCCAAGGGTTACATAGTTGATGAGCAGACCGTCTTCGGTCCGTGGCTCGAGGATCTCGCCGAGGATGAGGCCTTCCTCGGTATAAGCGGCTACTACAAGTCCGAGGACAGCAGCGATGTGGTCTGGTACATGGTGGTGAAGTCCGGCACCCTTGGAGCCACGCTCTTCACTCAGAACGAGACTGGCTGGTATGAGCCTCTCAACGACGACGGCCACCTCGTGGTCGGCGGCAAGGACTACTGGTTCACCAGCGTGGTGAGCAAGCAGCTCGTATCTGGACAGGAGTGCCCTGCTCTGCCGCCGGGAATAGCCGGTGAGTACTGTGGACCTGCCTGTGGACCGACTTGGGGTCTCTACGAGTTCAAGCAGGGCGACGAGATAATGAAGGACCTCGAGTGCAAGGCCTTCGCTGAGCCCGACACGCTGTTCGGACAGACCTCCGACCAGGATGGAACCTGCGGCAAGTACC
>Ga0256835_1000331_pt1 | contig 36730 bp, 31 predicted proteins | sample PIR30metaG_FD_185972 | JGI IMG/M metagenome (GOLD analysis project Ga0256835, IMG submission 185972) | Hydrothermal vent microbial communities from East Pacific Rise, Pacific Ocean - PIR-30 | ecosystem: Environmental > Aquatic > Marine > Hydrothermal vents | place: Pacific Ocean: East Pacific...
AGTCTGGCCTTTGACGAATTCTTCTACTTGGAGCTGGCCCTGGCCCTCAGAAAATCCAAAATCGCCAGGGCCCCTGGAATCGCCTTCCGCACTGAGAGCAAGAGAATGGAAAAATTCCTGGCGAGTCTTCCCTTCCGCCTCACCAGGGCCCAGGAAAGGGCCTTTCAAGAAATCAAGCGGGACATGGCCCGCCCCTATCCCATGAACCGGCTCCTCCAGGGAGACGTGGGCTGCGGAAAGACGGTGGTGGCCTTTCTCGCCGCCCTCATCGCCATCGACAACGGCTACCAGGTGGCCCTCATGGCCCCCACGGAGATCCTGGCCGAGCAACACTATCTCAATTTCAAAAAATACGCCGGCCTCATCGGGGTGGAAATCGCCCTCCTCACCGGAGGCCGCCCCCCTGCGGAAAAAAGGCGGGTGAGAGAGGGGCTTCGAAACGGGCACATCCACTTCGTGGTGGGGACCCACGCCCTTTTCCAGGAAGGGGTGGAGTTCAAAAAACTGGGGCTGGTGATCATCGACGAACAGCACCGTTTCGGGGTGCTTCAGAGGGCGGCCCTGCGGGAAAAGGCCCGCGAAGGTGAGCCCGATACCCTGGTGATGACCGCCACCCCCATCCCGCGAACCCTTGCCATGACGGTTTATGGCGATCTTGACGTTTCCATCATCGACGAACTTCCCGCCGGACGAAAGCCGGTAAAAACTTACCTCTTCACCGCCGAAGAGAGGAAAAAGGCCTACGCCCTGGTGAGAAAGGAACTTGAGAGAGGAAACCGGGCCTATGTCATCTTCCCCCTGGTGGAGGAGTCCGAAAAGATGGATCTGCTCGCCGCCACCACCATGGCGGAGGAGCTCCAGAAGAAGGTCTTTCCGGAGTTTAAGGTAGGGCTTTTGCACGGCAAGATGAAACCTGCCGAAAAGGAAGCCGTGATGCGGGCCTTCAAGGAGGGAGAATACCAGGTGCTGGTGGCCACCACCGTGGTGGAGGTGGGGGTGGACGTGCCGGAGGCCACCGTGATGGTGATCGAGCACGCCGAGAGATTCGGCCTCTCGCAGCTCCACCAGTTGAGGGGGCGTGTGGGGCGGAGTGAGCGCGAATCCTATTGTCTCCTGATCGCCCACAAACTCCGCCCGGGGAGCGAGGCCTGGCGCAGGCTGCGCATCCTCTGCGAGACCAACGACGGCTTCCGCATCGCCGAGGAAGACATGAAAATCCGCGGCCCGGGAGAACTCCTGGGGACGAAACAGTCCGGTTATTTCTCCTTCCGCCGGGCAGACATCCTGCGAGATTACGATATGCTGGTGGTGGCCCGGGAGGAGGCCTTTGCGCTTCTGGAAGAGGACCCGGAACTCAAGAACTATCCCCTGCTCCGGGAGATCCTCTTTGAGCGGTGGCAGGAGCGTCTCAAACTTTCGGAAGTAGCCTAGGAGGTGCCAAATGTCCATTTACATCGGAATCATCGGTCTCGGAACCGTGGGCTCGGGAACGGTAAAGATCCTCTTTGAAAACCAGAAGCTCATCCAGAAAAGACTCGGTTGCCCCCTTCTGGTGAAGAAGATCGCCGTAAGAGACCCAAACCTTCCGCGCCTGGTGGAAGTCCCGGAAACCCTTCTCACCACCGACGTGGAGAGCATCTTTCGCGACCCGGAGATCAAGATCGTGGTGGAGCTCATCGGAGGTCTTGAGCCGGCGCGGACCTTCATCCTCAAGGCCATCGAGGCCGGAAAACACGTGGTCACTGCCAACAAGGCGGTGCTTGCAGAATTCGGGAAGGAGATCTTCCGGGCGGCCAGAGAAAAGGGCGTGGACATCGCCTTTGAAGCGGCGGTGGGAGGAGGGGTTCCCATCATCAAGACGCTTAAGGAAAGCCTGGTGGGCAACCGCATCAAGGCCCTTACCGGGATCGTCAACGGCACCTGCAATTATATTCTCACCCGCATGACCGAAGAGGGGCTCTCCTTTGCCGAGGCCCTGAAGGAGGCGCAGGAGGCGGGTTTTGCCGAGGCGGACCCTTCACTTGACATAGATGGTCTCGACGCCGCCCACAAGCTGGCCCTCCTCACCACCCTGGCCTACGGCACGGAAATAACCCTTGAGGACATCTACGTGGAGGGCATCAGGGAGATCGAACCCCTGGATCTTTCCTTTGCAAGAGAGCTCGGCTTCGTGACCAAGCTCCTGGCCATCTGCAAGGACACGGAAGAAGGGCTCGAGGCCCGGGTGCATCCGGCCCTGATTCCGGAGGCCCACGTCCTGGCCTCGGTGCGGATGGCCTACAACGCCTTCTACATCAAGGGAGACGCCGTGGGAGACGTCCTTCTTTACGGCCTTGGCGCCGGCCAGATGCCCACGGGAAGCGCCGTGGTGAGCGACATCGTCGACCTTGCCCGGAACGTACTCTCCGGAGCCAGTCTGCGGGTGCCCCCGCTCTCCTTCCAGCTGAGCGATCTGCAACGCCTGCCCCTAAAACCCATGGAGGAGGTGGTCTCGCGGTATTACTTCCGCTTTGCGGCGGTGGATCGGCCGGGGGTCCTTTCCAAGATCGCCGGCATCCTGGGCGAAAATGAGATCAGTATCGCCGCGGTGATTCAGAAGGGGCGCGAGATCGGAGGGTCGGTTCCCATCGTGATGCTCACCCACGAAGCCCGGGAGAAGGCGGTTAGAAGGGCCCTTTCCGCCATAGACGAACTCCGTATCGTCACCGCCCCCACCAAGATTTTGCGCATCGAAGAGGGCTAAGCGTTTAGGTTTTTGGGAAGCGTTCCGATATTAACAAAAGCAACGTCGTAAAGGTGGGCCAACAGTGAAGGTAGAAAAGGGGCGCTTCCTGATCCTCAAAAATCAAAAAGAAACCCTGGAAACAGAGGCCCTGGGGGCCTGCGTGGCTCTGGCAGCCAGAGCTCCGGAAAAGAAGATCGCCGGTCTCTGGATCTTCGTCTTGCCGGCGGAAAAGATCCTCAATTCGCGAGTAGGAGATGTTCCGCAGACCTTCTTTGCCGCCGAGGGGATAGACGTCTTTTTGGAGGCCCTGGAAGAGGCCGGGGCCGAAAAGGAAGAGCTCGAGTTTTTTGCCGCCGGAGGGGCAAGGTTTCTCGAGGCCCCGACGGTTTTCGATCTAGGGGGCTTGAACGCCTCCATGCTCCGAAAACTCCTGAAAGACCGGGGTCTTACGCTCAAAGCCGAAGCCTGTGGCCGCCCCTTTCCATGCCGCCTGGCTGTTGACGGTAAGGAGGCCCTGGTAACCGTAAAAATCTCCGGAGAAGAGGAAGAGACGTGGTAAAGGTCCTGGAATACGTCTTTGAAGAGCTCAATACCATTCCGAACTTCCCAGAAACAGCCTATCGTGCCCTCCGGATGCTCGAAGACGAAAACGTAAACTTTGAAAAACTGGCCAAGGTCATCCGCTACGACGCCACCATCACGGCCAACTTCCTGAAGCTCGTCAATTCCGCTTACATTGGCCTGCGGCGAAAAGTCGAATCCCTCTCCCAGGCCTTTGCCCTTCTGGGTCTCAACCAGATCCGCTTCTTTCTGGTGGCAGCCTGTGCCGGCCAGTATCTAAATCGGGCCCTTCACGGCTACGGGCTCTCTCCTTACGAGGTCTGGCTCCACTCCCTGGGGAGTGGAGTCTTTGCGGAGCTCATCGCCGAAAAGGTCAAGGCCGCCAACCCGGATCACGTCTTCACCGCGGCCCTCCTGCACGACATCGGCAAACTGGTGCTCGATCTCTTCGTTGGCGGGGAGCTTGAGGTCATCCGGGAGCTTGTGAGGGACGAGGGCCTCACCTTCATGGAGGCTGAGATCATGGTGCTCGGGACGGACCACGCCATCGTGGGGGCCGAACTCCTGCGACGCTGGGGCTTTCCGCAGGAGACGATCTTTGCCGTGCGGGCCCATCACGACGAAGACTGGATGGTCCAGAACCAGACCGCCGCCATCGTGGCCCTCTCCAACATGCTCACCAACCTCCTGGGGATCGGCATGGGGGCCGACGGCCTCTCTTACCGCGTGCCTTCCAAACTCCTCAAGGTCGCGGGCCTCAAGGACCGGGAACTTTTCAGCGTCATCACCGAAGGGTTCAAGCGTTACCAGAACATCAAAGAGAATCTCCTGGCCTCAGGCCACTAGACCTTCCCCTCCAGACGCCAGGCCCAGGCCAGCACCGCGGCCACAGCTTCGTAGAGCTCCGGAGGAATTTCGCGCTCCAGCTCTACCCTGAGGAGGGCCTCCACCAGCGGTGCATCCTCTTTGATGGGGATGCCGGCTTCTTTGGCAAGCGCCAGGATACGCTCGGCAAGGAGCCCCTCGCCCTTGGCCACCAGGCGGGGGGCTTTATCCTTCTTGGGATCATACTTGAGGGCTGCTGCTCTTTTCCGTGCTTTTTTTGCGCCCTTTGCCGCGGCCACGCCTCTTTTTTCCCTCCCGGGAAGGTTCTTCTGGGGTTTCTTCCTTCTTTATCGTTTCTTCTTTGACCTCGGGTTTAGTTTCCGGGGTTTCCCGCACCTCTTCTTCAAAAAGGGTGTCTTCCGGGGCAAGATCAGGAGCAGGCTCTATGACAAGGGTGGTCTCGTAATATTCCTCAAGGGCGAAGAGGTCGCGTCTCTTGAAATTGAGCACGTAGGAAGCAAGCTCCGGAGAGACCCGCACCTTGAGTTTCGCCAGAGATTTTTCCGCAAGCTTGCTCTTGATCCGACGCAAGAGGGCGGTGGCCAAAACCTCCACCGTCCGGATCTGCCCCACTCCCCGGCAACAGGGGCAGGGACGATAGCTCCCCCATTGGAGGGGGGCCTGAAGCTTCTGGCGGGCAATCTCTATCAGGCCAAGCTTGCTGAAACGGGTCATGGTGGTCTTGGCCCGGTCCTTCTTGAGGCTCTCCCGCAGGCGCTTCTCCACCTGGTGGCGGTGTTTGGCCTGTTTCATGGCGATGAAATCGATCACGATGAGGCCCCCCAGGTCGCGCAGGCGCAGCTGGCGGGCGATCTCTTCGGCGGCCTCGAGATTGGTGCGAAAGGAGGTCTCTTCAAGGTCCTTCTCTCGCACACATTTGCCGGAGTTGACATCGATGGCCACCAGGGCCTCGGTGGGTTCGATGTAGAGGGTTCCTCCGGAAGGCAGGGGAACCACCGGTTTGTAGACGTTTTCGATCTGTTCCTCCAGGTTGAAGAGCGAAAAGATGGGTTTCTCTTCCTGGAAGAGTTTTACCAGGCGTACCTGCCGGGGGGCCACCAGCTTCAGGAAATTCTTGACGGTCTCAAGGGCTTCCGGGGTATCCACCAGAATCTCTTTGATATCCGAAGAGAGATGCTCCCTCAAGAAACGCACGATGACGTCCTGATCTTTGTAAAGAAGGGCCGGGGCCTCTACCTGGGAGGCCTTGGTGCGGATCTCATTCCAGAGGCGCACCAGATAGCGAAAATCGGCCTGAATGTTCTTCTTGGCGGCGTCCGCCGCGGCGGTCCGGAGGATGACCCCCACTCCCTCCGGGGGCTTGAGACTCAAAAGGATGTCTTTGAGACGCTTGCGCTTGGCCTCGTCGGCAACCTTCTTGGAAACCCCGCAGGTGGGGTTCCCCGGAAGAAGAACGACGTAACGCCCTGGAAGCGTAAGATAAGTGGTGAGGCTCGCACCCTTGGTGGGGGTCTCTTCCTTCACGATCTGGACCAGAAGCTCCTGGCCGGGCTCAAGGAACTCCGGAAGCTTCGAGCGCCCGGATCTGTCAACCGCTTCGGCGTAGCCGTAGTATTCGGGATGCACCTCTTTGAAGGGCAGGTAGCCGTTTCTGGAAAGCCCTATATCCACGAAAACGGCCTGCAGACTGGGTTTGATGTTTACGATGCGCCCCTTGTATATGTTGCCCTTGGTGTGTTCCCGGACGATGGTTTCCACGTCGAAGGCCTCAAGACGCCCACCTTCGACCAGGGCTACCCGAATTTCCTCAGATTGTTCCGCGTTTACCAAAATGAGCTTCTCGGGAGTCTTCTTTTTCTTCGCTGGCATTTTTCCTCCGCGTTTAAAATTCTTGCTTGGAAGTCACTTCTGCTTTGATGGCATCGAGTGTGGCTTTGAGGGTCTCGAGTACGTTTTCGCGAAAATCTCCGGCCACCATGAGGATCATCAGGACCTCTCCTACCGCAAGTTCTCCCTCCCGTACATAGGCTTCCACTTTGAAGATCCCCGGCCGCCTTTCGGCAGAGGAGAGGATCTCTTCCAGGCGTGAGGCGTTGACCTTGACGGAGACCTTTTTCACCGGTTTTCCGGCGCGAGAGGTGGCCCTCACCACCCCCACGTGGGTGAGGATCATGCCGATCTTTCCGCCGGCCCGGGAAACAGTTTCAGAGACAAGATGGTCGAGGCTTGGCATCTCTCGGGGATCCTTTACGACGGGCATAGTCCCTCCTCAAAGTTTTTTGCATTATAAACAGAAAGTCGCCAACTTACCCTGTTGTTGAAAGAGAATTTAAGCATTTCTTTGTGAAAAGGCTTGCTTTTAAAAACTGCTAGCATTATTTGTCTTGGTAGAAACCAAAAAGGAGGAGGTGTGTATGAAAATAACGGTCTCGGTAATCAAGGCTGATATCGGCGGCTACGTAGGACACTCCAGCACCCATCCCGCGGTAGTGGCGAAAGTAGAAGAACACGCCAAGGCCGGCTGTGAGAAAGGGCTTCTCATCGACGCCTCGGTGATCACCTGCGGGGACGACATCGCCATCGTCATGACCCACACCAAGGGCAAGGACAACGAAGAAGTGCACAAGCTCGCCTGGGACGCCTTCGTGGCAGGCACCGAGGTCGCCAAAAAGCTCAAACTTTACGGGGCCGGGCAGGACCTTCTGGCAGACGCCTTTTCCGGAAACGTAAAGGGCATGGGCCCCGGAGTGGCGGAGATGGAGTTCGAAGAGCGCAAAAGCGAACCCATCATCGTCTTCTTTGCCGACAAAACCTCCCCCAGCGCCTGGAACCTCCCGCTCTACGAGATGTTTGCCGATCCGATGAACACCGCAGGGCTTGTCATTGATCCTTCGATGCACGACGGCTTCTCCTTCGAGGTGATGGACGTCTACTCCGGGAAGGTCGTAAAGCTTGAAACCCCCCGGGAACTCTATGATCTTCTCGTCTTCATCGGGGCCACCAGCCGGTACGTGGTAAGGGCTGTTTACCGCAACCGTGACGGCGAAATAGGAGCCGCCGCCTCCACCCAGAAGCTTTCTCTCATGGCTGGCCGTTACGTAGGGAAAGACGACCCGGTCCTCATCGTCCGGGCCCAGAGCGGTTTCCCGGCGGTGGGTGAAGTACTGGAACCCTTTGCCAGGCCCTGGCTGGTTGAGGGCTGGATGCGTGGTTCCCACACCGGGCCGTTGATGCCGGTTTCCTTCAAGGAAGCGAAACCCACCCGTTTCGACGGGCCACCCAGGGTGATCGCCGCTGGTTACCAGCTCTGCGAAGGGAAACTCATCGGCCCCAATGATCTCTTCGACGACCCGGCCTTTGATGACGCGCGTCATCGCTGCGCCATCCTTGCCAATCAGCTCCGGCGGCAGGGCATCTTTGAGCCTCACCGTCTCCCGCCGGAAGAGATGGAATACACCACGCTTCCCAAGGTGCTCGAAAAGCTGAAAGACCGCTTCGTGGACGTGGGCGAACCCCAGGCCAAGGCACCTGGAAGCGGCGAGGGCGAGATCGCCGAATAAAGAGGGGGGCATCTGCCCCCCTTTTCTTGCTACCTCTATCTTCCGCTGGTATAAAACTTCTCCCATGGAAATCTGGTTCCAGAACACCCTTTCTCGCCAAAAAGAGCGCTTCGAACCCCTGGCACCTCCCAGAGTGACCATGTACGTCTGCGGGGTCACGGCCTACGACGAATCCCACCTGGGGCACGCCCGGGCGGCGGTGGTCTTCGACGTCCTCTACCGCTTTCTCAAGCATCTGGGGTATGAAGTGCATTACGTACGCAACTTCACCGACATCGACGACAAGATAATCCGCCGCGCCCAGGAGGAAGGCACAAACGCCAAAGAGCTTGCCGAACGTTACATCCGCTCCTACAAAGAAGACATGGAGGCTCTCAAGGTCCTCCCACCCACCTATGAACCCCGGGCCACCGAACACATCCCTCAGATCATCGCTCTCATCGAACGCCTCATAGAGAAGGGCTTCGCCTACGTGGTGGAGGGGGACGTCTACTTTGCCGTGGAGAAGTTCCCGGAATACGGGAAGCTCTCCGGCAGGAACCTCGAAGAAATGCGCGCCGGGGCGCGTATCTCTGTCTCGGAGAAGAAACGCCATCCCCTCGACTTTGCTCTCTGGAAGGCGGAAAAACCTGGCGAGCCCTCCTGGGAAAGCCCCTGGGGCCGTGGCAGACCGGGCTGGCATATTGAGTGTTCCGCCATGGCCATGCACTATCTCGGGGAGACCATCGACATCCACGGTGGGGGCCTGGACCTCATCTTCCCGCACCACGAGAACGAAATCGCCCAGAGTGAGGCTGCCACCGGCAAACCCTTCGTCAGGTACTGGCTTCACAACGGGATGGTCACCGTGGAGCGGGAAAAGATGTCAAAGAGCCTTGGAAACTTCGTCACCATCAAACATATGCTTGCCAGCCACCACCCGGAGGCCCTGCGTCTCTTTCTCCTCTCCATGCACTACCGCAGCCCCCTCGACTATTCCGAAAAAGTAGTCTCAGACCACGAAAAGGCCCTCGAGGGCTTCTACGAAACCCTCTATCTTCTAAGAAAGCTGAAGCCGGTGGCGGAAGAGCCTCCCAAGAAGCACCGGAAACCCCTGGAAGAAGCAAGCCAGGCCATCGCCACCTTTGAAGAGCGGTTTCTCAAGGCCCTGGCTGACGATCTCAACACCGCCAGGGCCATCGGGGAGATGTTTGCCCTGGAGCGCATCCTGAACGGGCTCCTCAAGCTCTGCGGCCGCTTCCCCTCCGCCGCACACCTGGAAGTAGCCCGGAAGGGAGAAGAAACCGTCCGCAAGCTTGCCGGAAACATCCTCGGGATCCTCGAAGAAGAACCGGAGACTTTCATCGAGGCCCGACGGGAGGCCGCCCTCAAAGAACGCGGGCTCTCTCGTGAGGAGATCGAAAGACTCATCACCGAACGAGAAGAAGCCCGTAAGGAGAAGGATTTTTCGAGGGCTGACGCCATCAGAGACGATCTGGCAGAAAAGGGAATCGAACTTCGAGACACCCCCTGGGGGACCTTCTGGAAGGTGACATGAAGCTTCCCTTACCCTGGATAGATATCTTTGTTCTGGCGGTTCTGTTCTTTTTCATCATTCGTAACGCCTGGATCGGCTTTTTGCGGGGGCTATCGTCCCTGGCGGGGCTTGCGGCCGGCTATTTTGTCTCCCTGCGGTACGGAGGCGTCATAGAAAACATCCTGGCTCCCTGGTTCCCTCATGGCTGGCTCAAGCTGGCCTCTTACGCCCTGGCTTTTGTACTGGGGTTTCTCCTGGTCTTCATCGCGGTGGAAATCCTGGTACGCCTCTTCAAGAAGGCCCATCTTTCCTGGATAGATCATCTCCTGGGGGCTATTCTCGGAGGGGTCAAGGGAATCCTGCTTTTGAGCCTTCTTTTCATCCTCCTCACCACCTTCTACCCTCAGGGAGAGAGCCTCTTTCGCGGCTCCTACACCTACCCCTATCTCATGAAGGGGGCCCGGTTTCTGGCGGATATCTTCCCCTCCAAGATCAAGTCCCGTTTCAACTACAATCTGCGACGCATCCTGGACTATGAAAAAAAGAACTGATTTCGAAGAGCTCGGCCCTCTTTTCGTGAAACTGGTAGAAATCGTGGCCCGTTTGCGGGCCCCTGACGGCTGCCCCTGGGATCGCAAGCAGACCCCCCAAACCCTCAAAAAGTACGTCCTCGAAGAGGCCTACGAGGTGAGTGAGGCCATCGATCAGGGTGAGCCGCTCCTCGTCTGCGAAGAAATCGGAGACCTCCTCTTTCTTCTGGTCTTCCTCGGCTATCTTTACGAAGAAGCCGGAGCCTTTCGCCTGGCAGACATGCTGAAACTCTGCGCCGAAAAGATGATCCGCCGGCATCCCCACGTCTTTGGAGAAAGAAAACTCTCCGAGGCCGAAGAGGTCATTTCGCAATGGCAAAAAATAAAGGAAAAAGAGGCCCAGGCCAAAGGCAAGAGCTCCTCCGTCCTGGGAGATCTGCCCAAGAACCTTCCCGCCCTCCAGAGGGCCTTCCGCCTGGGGGAGAGAGCGAGCCGCGTGGGGTTTGACTGGGAAAGCGCCGAAGATCTCTTCCCCAAACTTCAGGAAGAAATGGCCGAGCTTTCAGAGGCCGTAGAACGCCAAGAAAAGGAAGAAATCTTCGAAGAGCTGGGAGATCTCCTCTTTACCGTGGCCAATCTTTCTCGCAAGCTTGGCATCAACCCTGAAGAGGCCCTGAAAGCGGCCAACGAAAAATTCGAGAGGCGTTTCCGCGAACTTGAGAGTCGTCTCAGGACTCAAGGCAAAGACCTGAAAGATGTCCCTCTTTCTGAGATGGACGCCCTCTGGGAAGAAATCAAAAAGGGGCGCTGAAGCGCCCCTTTACTTCTAGATTACTTTGATCTCAAACGGGTCACTGATCCAGGTGCCGTGGAGATTGCAGTTTTCCACGGCCTCGAGTTTGGTACTCTGGTTTAGACGAATCTTGAAAGTGGCCTCAGAGGCCGCGACACCACCCACCGGATAGTCCACCTCGGCAATCTTTCTTCCATCCGCCAGGAGATAGATCTTGGTGATCCAGTGTTTGGGGGTAGAAGGATGGGTTACCATGAAACCCACCTTGACTTTGACCTCAAACCATTCCCCCGCTCCCACCACCCTGGGTGCTATGATGGCTGGCACGTGCTTCTTTTCCATCATAGAGGGATTGTTGCGATTTTTGAGGCGCAAAAACCCCTCTCCTTCCTCTTTGGCTGCCGGAACGTACTTGTCTCTATATTCTTTGATCTTTCTCTCAAAATCGTAGGCATTGGCCTCTTTGAGGGTGGCCAAAAGGGCTAAACCTCCCAAGGCTCCCTTCAAAAAATCCCTCCTTTCCATCACACCCTCCTTCTCAGATATGGTTTGGCGCGTCTTCTTTAAAAGAATTATAAGTTCGAAAGCCTGAAAAGCCAAGAAGAAATTTAAATGTTTAAAGATAGCGCCGGATCTTCAGATCCTCATCGATAACGTGGTTGATGAGCCAATCTCGCAGGAAGTGCAGGAGTTCCATCTTGGTGGCGAAGCCGTGGTCAAACTTTTCCTTGAAGGCAAAGACTTCCATCAAGAGTCTTTCGTGCTCTCGACGGTGGTGCTCAAGTTCCGGGAATCCGATACGCTCCATCAAGTCTTCCTCATCCTGGAAGTGCTCCTCCGCGTAACGCACGAGTTCCATGAGGACACGATCGATCAGTCTCTTGGGACAGGCTGCCTGGACCCGATCGTACAGGAAATTGAGGAGGGAGACGAGACTTCGGTGCTGGTTATCGATCTTGGAGTCCCCGATACAGTAGCAGGGTTTCCAAAGGACAAAACTCATTTTGGGCCACCTCCGGTCTAGAGTTTGGCCCACCCCTCACACTAAGATTTTCGGTATTTCGAGAAAGTATCACAAATTATGCACTTTTATTTAAGTTCAGCTGATCAATCCGATTGATTCGTACGAAAAAGCTTCTTCAAATCTTCCAAAACCAGGTAGGTGCAGGGAATGATGAGAAGCGTGATGAGAGTGGCGAAGAGGACCCCAAAGCCCAGGCTGATGGCCATGGGGATCAAGACCCGGGCCTGCAGGCTCTTCTCGAAGATCATGGGCATCAGCCCCACGAAAGTGGTGAGGGTGGTGAGCACGATGGGGCGAAAACGCCTTTGAGCCGCCTCTACCACCGCGGAGAAAGCCTTCTGACCCTGCTCACGGAGGCGATTCGTCAAATCGAGGAGGACCAGGGAGTCGTTGACCACCACCCCGGAGAGCCCGACGATGCCGAAAAAGCTCAAGATATTAAGATGGTAGCCCATGATTTTGTGCCCCAGAAAGGCCCCGATGATGCCGAAAGGAACGGCGAACATGATCACCAGGGGCTGGAGATAGGACCTCAGTGGAATGGCAAGCAGGGCAAAGATGGCAAGCTGGGCCACAAAGAAACCCTTTACCACGTCCCGCATGGCCTCGCGTTGCCGCCGCCCTTCCCCTTCGATGGAATAAACCAGCCCCGGATACTTGGCCTTGAGGGCCGGCAGGAATTCTTTCTTGAGATAGTCCCTGATCTCCGCGGCGTTGGCGACCTTTTCGTCAACCTCTGCCAGGACCCGGATCACCCTGCGGCAATCAAGCCTCTCGAGGGTGACGTAGCTTTCCCCGCGTTCGAGACGGGCCACTTCTTCAAGCGGGATCTCGCGGCCATCTGAAAGATGAAGCCGCAAATTCTCAAGGCTCCAGAGGGAGGACCGGGCCGCCGCGGGATAGCGCACCAGGACCTGGACTTCGTCCTCCCCTCTCTGCACCCGCAGGGCTTCGGCCCCGTAAAAGGCGTGTCTTACGGTGCGGGCCACGTCTTCGAGAGTTACCCCGAGGCTCCTTGCCCCTTCACGCAGACGAAGTTTTATCTCTTCCTTGCCGGGAAGGAAGCTGTCTTCGATGTCGTGAACGCCCGGGATGCGGGAAAGCTCCTTTTTGAGCTCCTCTACCGCAGCGAGAAGGGCCTTTTCATCGCGCAGGGAAAGGGCCACTTCGATGGCTTTCCCCAGACCAAAGAGCTCGCTCTGAAAGAGGACCCCCTCGGCCCCCGGCACCTCCCCCACCTTCTGACGCCACTTTCGGACTATCTCTCGCGTGCTAATACCCGGGCGCTTCTCACCGGGAACGAGCTCGATCGTTACCTGGGCCAGATGGGAACCCATGCTTGGCCTTCCAGCTTTGGGGCCGTGACGGGCCTGGTGGACCCCGATCATGATCATGGAATATTCCACCAGGGGTTTGCCGTATTTCTCTTCGTATTCCTTCACCACCTCAAGGCCCTTTTTTTCGATCTCACGGGCGATGGCAAGGGTGCGGGAGACCGGGGTGCCGGCTGGCATGGTGAGATAGCAGTTGATGTCGTCGCTTTCCACCCGCGGGAAGAAGGTGAACTTGATCCGGCCCCCGAGCCAGAGGGCCAGAGAAAGGATAAGGATGGCGAGAGCCCCGGCAAGCGTGGCGTAACGCCAGCGCAAACAGAAAACGAGAAGCCGCCGGTAGGGGCCAGAGACGAATCTCTTGAGCCCCCGGGCGAGAAAACTCGCCCCCTCCGGAGAGATGCGCCCCCTGGTGGCGGCCAGATGGGCCGGCAACACGAAAAGGGCTTCAAGAAGGGAACCAAGAAGCACCAGAATCACCACGATGGGAATGACCCGGATGAACTTCCCGAGCACCCCAGTGCCGTAAAGGAGGGGCCAGAAGGCCGCCATGGTGGTGAGCACGGCAAAGATCACCGGCCGGGCCACCTCTGTGGTGCCCTCTACCGCGGCCTGAAGGGGTGGGACCCCCTCTTCTCGAAGCCGAAAGACGTTTTCTCCGATGACGATGGCGTCGTCCACCACGATGCCCAGGACCAGGATGAAGGCGAAGAGCGAGACCATGTTGATGGAGACGTCGAAGTAGGGCATGAGAAAGAGCGCCGTGGCAAAGGAGATGGGAATTCCCAGCATGATCCAGAAAGAAAGCCTGGGGTTCAGAAAAAAGCCGAGCATCACGATCACGAGGATCATCCCGAGGCCCATGTTCTTGAAGAGGAGAAAGAGTCGGGCCTTGAGGATCTGGGAGTGATCCTCGAAGATCTCAAGCGAAAGCCCTTCTGGCAGGTGGGCCTTGAGGATGGGGAAGTACTCGTTCACCGCCTTGGAGATGGTGAGCACGTTCTGATTTCCAAGACGGAAGACCTCGATCACCGCCGCCCGCTTGCCCTTGAAGTAGGCGAAAAGGTCGATGATATCGCGAAATTCGTCTTTTACCGTGGCAAGGCTCCGGAGCTTGATCTCCGTGCCCTCCGGAGAGGAAATGATGGGAAGTTCGCTATAGCCCCGGGCGTAATACTTCTTGCCCTGGGCCCGAAGCAGGATCTCTTTGGAGGGGTCGAGGATGCGCCCTGCCGGAAGATCGAGACTTTCCTGCCGGATGATACGGGCGATCTCAAAGAGGCTCAGGCCATACTTCCTCAGGGTCTCCTCCGAGACCTCCACGTGGATCTCCGCGGGCCGCAGGGCAAAATAGGCGACCTCCGTGACCTCGGGCAGGGAAAGGAGTTCCTCCTTCACCCTCTCGGCCCAGTACTTGAGGGTGGCCTCAGAGACGTCACCGTAAAGGGCGATGTTGATGACCGGGTAGCGGCGGGTCACCTGGCGCACGATGGGTCGTTCCGCCTCCTCGGGAAGGATGGTGAGGCTGTCCACCTCCACCTTGATGTCGTCGTAAAGTTTGTTGACGTCCCAGCCCTTCATCACCTCCACGGTGATCTTCCCGAGACCCTCCGCGGCCATGGAGTAAATGCGTTCGATACCAGGAAGCCCCGAGATGCGCTCTTCGATGGGGCGAATGACGGAATCTTCCACTTCGTCCGGAGAGGCCCCGCGGTACTCCACCCGGACCTCGATCTGATCCAGGGCCACCTCGGGAAAGATCTCCACCTTGAGATGAAAGGCCGAAAAGAGGCCCGCCGCCAGGAGAAAGAACATCAAAAGATTGGCTGCGACGTGGTTTTCGGCAAACCAAGCGATGAGGGTCTTCATGGTGCGATTCTTACTTTCATCCCGGGGAAGGGCCCGGCCAGGCGGGAGAGCACCACCTGGTCTCCGGCCTTAAGCCCTTGTCTCAGGAGGACCTCTTCCCGGCCAAAGTAAAGGACTTCCACCTCCCGCCTCGCAAGACGGCCCTCTTCCACCACCCAGACTATCCAGCGCCCTTCCTCCAGATGAAGCGCTTTGCGAGGCAGCACGAAAACCCCGGAATACTCTTGCCCCCAGAGTTCCACCCGGGCGAAAAAGCCCGGGAGCAGGGAGGGATGACGCCGGAAGGGGTCTTTCACCCTCACGAAGAGATCGAGGAGCCGGGTCTTTTCGTCGGCTTTGGCCGCGGCCCGAACGATCCTTCCCGGCCAATTTTCCTCTCTCTCCCCCAGCCTCACGAAGACGAGCGCCCGAGAACCTTCCCCCCGGGTGTTGAAACCCGGAATCTTGAGCCAGGGCAAGAATTTGGCCTCCAGCGGCACACGGACCTCTACGGCGGAGGCGTCGTAAATTTTGCCAAGCACCATGCCGGGGGAGACGTATTGCCCCACCTCCACGTCCGCCTCAATTACCACACCATCGAAGGGGGCCTTGATCTCCGTGCGGGCAAGATCGAGAGCAGCCTTCTTCACCTTGGCCTCCGCCGCCAGAACCCGCGCTTTGGCCGCCTCAAGCTGGGGCTCCTTGAGCACCAGAGGTGAAGGGGGAGTCTTGTGTCTCAGGATCTCGTACCATTCGGTCCTGGCAGCCTGGGCCTCGGCCTCTATCTGGGCCAGCTGCCGGCGAGCCTCTTCGAGCTCTGCTTTGGCCAGAGCAAGAGCTGCTTCGTAGTCCCGCGGATCTATCCTGAGGAGGAGCTCCCCCTTTTTGAAACGGCCACCTGCCACCAGACGAGGCGATACGTAGAGGACCCTTCCTGCCACCTCCGGAACGATTTGCCCGGTACGCAGGGGATAAACCGTCCCGAAGCCTTCTATCTTTATCCGGTAGCTCTGGGGGGAGATCTCCTTCACCCTGACGAGCGGGGGGTGGGGTCTTAGTTTGCGTTTTTTGAGCTTGGGCTTGGTGTGCAGGAGATAAAGGGCCCCTCCTATTCCGACGGAGAGGAGCAAGAGCACCAAAAGGAGATGAAAAAATGTTTTCTTCCTCATGATCCTGACGAAAGTTCCGGCCATCCGCCTCCAAGGGCCCGATAGAGAGAGACCCGGTTCAACAGGAGGGCCTTTCTGGTCGTAAGGGCATGGCGCCTTCTTTCGGCACAGAAATGTCTGGCCTTCAGATAGTCAAGCACCGGTACCACACCCAGCCTGTAACGCAAACCTTTGATGGTCTCTTCCCGGCAGGCGGCCTCCTGCTGCTTCTCTGCCAGAGAGAGCCTTTCACGCCAGGTCCTTTCGAGCAAAAGGGCATTTTCGACCTCAAAGAAGGCTTGGAGGACCGCCCGGGCGTAAGAAACCTCAAGGGCCCGGAACCGTGCCCGGGCTGCTTCTTCCCGGGACTTTCGTGCCCCGGCATCGAAAAGTGGCTGCATCACCCCAAAGGCAAGCTCCCAGAAACGGTTCCGCTGGCGAAGGAGGGTATTCAAAGCGTTTGAGAGCCTTCCTTCCGTGGCTGTGAGGGTGAGTTGAGGGAAGCGTGCCGCTCTCGCCGAGGCCGCCTCTTCCGCCGCTGCCAGGAGACGGGCCCTCGCCGCCCGAAGATCCGGCCTTCGCAGAAGAAGTTCCGAGGGAAGCCCGGCAGGAGGTGGAGGAAGATCGTATCTACAGGCAGAAAAAGATATCTTCTGGGCGGGGTATTTCCCAAGAAGAAGGGCGATTTGCTGTTTTCGAGTGGCGATTTCGGCCTCAAGTCGCGGGACATCTTCTTCCAGACCGGCCAGGAGGCGTCTTTCGGCCTCCAGGACAGAAGGGTCGACGAGACCCGCCTCATAACGCTCGCCAAGGGCCCTCACGTAGGCCCCCTGGGCGGCAAGCTCTTCTCTCAGGGCGTCGAGTTCACAGCTGAGGAAGGCTCCCTCCAGATACCGGCTCACGAGCTCTGCGACCAGGCTCTGGGCCAGGGCCAGGCGATTTTCTTCCTCTGCCAGGAGCCTCAGACGGGCGGCCCGGCTGGCACGGGAGAGTTTCTGCCAGAGATCTACCTCGTAGGAAGCTGCCAGAGAACCGGTAAATCTTCCGGTAATGTAGCCCCCTCCGCGAAAGTAAGGGGCGAGGACCACGGTCTTTCGGCGCTCTCCACGAAAATTGAAATCGAGCCTGGGAAACTGAGCGGCGTGCTTTTCGCCAAAAAGGGCGCGGGCCTCGACAATTCTGGCCCAGGCCTCCAGGAGATCGAAATTTCGGGAAAGGAGCTGCTCTACCAATTGGTTCAGATTCTCATCTCGAAAGGATCGCCACCAGGCACCGGTAATCTCTCGGATTTTTTGGGCCCCCGGGCCGGCTTCCTGATATTTGGAAGGAGGAGAAGGAAGAGGAGGATTGGGAGAGGGAGGCTTTGGGCCACACCCCACGAGAAAGACTATCAATACGCCCAAAAGGATTCTCTTTGTCATGTCTGCTAGCCGCTGAACGCCTTCATTATATTCGGCTAGCAGTTTAAGTCCAAAACAAAAGGGCGCCTTTGAGGCGCCCTTAGAAAGCGATCTGATCAGGAATTCAGACTAACAGCCTTCCACCGCCTTGCGAACCTTCTTGGTCTTCACATGGCAATCCCGGCACTTTGTGGGGAGCTTTTTGCCTTCCGCCTTCATGGCCTTGTGGCAGGAGAGGCAATTGCTGTGAAAGAGCTTCTTGAACTGGGCTTTCTTGAGATCACCATGACAGGTCTTGCACTGGAAAGGAGACTTGCCCTCGGCATAAAGGGCCTTCACCTTCTCAACACTCATCGGCGTGGGGACCATCTTCCCATCCACCTTGCTCTTCTTCTCGTGGTGGCAGGTGCCGCAGGAATACCCTGCATCCAGGAAGTGCCTGGCATGAGGAAAAGCGACCTTACCCATCTTGACCTCGTATTCTTTTACTACCGGAACCTTCAGTTCGGTAAGGGCTTTCTTTTCCTCAGCCAAGGACCATCCGCCCCAGCTGACCAAAAGGCCACCCAGAAGAAGGAAAACCAATTTCTTCATACCCTACCTCCTTAGCTTTTTTGTAAGATCTAACATGCAGCTTGGATGCCAAAATGAAACCCAGGAAATTCTTGAAAACAAAGGGTTTAGCGGGACGAAATTGGCGAGAGTAGCGACAAAATTTCCGAGAAGATGGCGGAGGGGGTGGGATTCGAACCCACGGTGCCCTTTTTGAGGGCACACTCGCTTAGCAGGCGAGCACCTTCGGCCACTCGGTCACCCCTCCGGGGTATTTTTAGACTAACCAAGAAAAATTTTTTTGACAAGCGGAGGGGGAGGGATTCGAACCCCCGGAGGGCACTAGGCCCTCAGCGGCTTTCAAGGCCGCCCCCTTCGGCCGCTCGGGCACCCCTCCTTGTCGGGAAACCAATTAACTATTAAACAGTTTTCTCAAAAAGGACAAGGAGGCCAAACATGACCGCTGAAGAACTCTACGAAGAAGGAGCCTTTCTCCTCTTCAAACAGCAGTTTGACAAGGCCCTGGAATATCTGAACAAAGCCCTTGAGCTTGAGCCCGACATGGTAAAGGCCCTTCACGCCCGGGCTGCCATCCACCTCCGCTTCGAGCGTCTGGACGAGGCTGAACAGGACCTCCTGAAAGCCCTGGAAAAAGAGCCAGAAAACGCCCGGCTCCATTTTCGACTGGGGCAGGTCTATTATCGCAAAAAGGAACTAGAAAAGGCGCTTGAATGCTTCAACAAGGCCATCGACCTCGAACCCCTTTACGCGGCAGCTTTCATGGCCCGCAGCCAGGTCTACCGAGACATGGGGGAAGAGGAGCTTGCGGATCTTGATCTGGACAAGGCTGTTGCGGTGCAGAAGGCTACGGCCCAGGCCAAAAAAATTGTCGATTTTTAGGCACACCTCTTGCCTGGAACCAGCAGAAAAGAAAGAAAATTTTTTTCAACTCAACCAAGAAAAGCGAAAAATTTTTCCCTAAGAAGAGAAATTTTTTCACACTTTGTCAAAAATTTGACAGTGCCTTCCCGGGAAAGAGCAAAAATCGCCGCTTTAGACGGGCTTTTTAGATGAAAATTGGGTCTCTAAAAGCCTTTTTCATGGTACAGGGCTTGCTTAAATCCTTCTCTACAAATGATATCTTTTTGCGTAATAGCCGGAGAAGAACCGCTAGGTCGTTATGTCAACCACCTGTTGAACCTTGCCAAGGGTTCACCTACAAGCTCTGATCGTGCTCAGCTCATTATCCTGGTAGAACCTGCAAAAATCAGGCCAGAAGATCTGGCCCGCATTCCGGAGGAGATCCCCAAACGCTGCCACATCCTGGCCATTAGCCGTAAAAGAAAGAATCTGCCCTTCGAGGGGTTGAAAATCTCCTACTTCAAGCGGCCCTTTACCCCCGCCAGGTTTTATTCCTTTGTGGAGGAAATTCTGAATCGTAAATTTCCCCTAACTCAGGAGGAGAGGGAGCATCCTTTCATTGGAGAAGAGGAAAAAATCGTTCACATCAGGAAGTCTATCCCCATCCTGGCCCGCCTCCCGGAACCCATTTTGCTCCAGGGCCCAAGAGGCGTGGGCAAGGAACTTCTTGCCCGCCACATTCACGCCCACCGGCAAGGAAAGTTCATCAAATTTACCGCGGCCGCCCTTCCCCAGGAGATGATCGAACCCCTTCTTTTTGGTTTCAAACCAGGCGTGATCAAAAACATCAAAAAAAGCAAGGAAGGGGCCTTTGCCAAGGCCGAAGACGGAATCCTCTACATCGAAAATCTGGAAGATCTCCCTCTCTCTGCCCAGCAACGGCTGCTCCTCTTCTTGGAAAACGGCTATTTCTATCCCCTGGGGGCCACCGAGCCCGTTTACAGCAAGGTCAAACTCATCATCTCCCTCGCCACCCCGCCCGAAAAACTCCTCAAGGAAGGGAAACTCCTGCCGGAGATCTTCTTCAAACTTGCGGAGTTTGCCATCAGGCTCCCACCCCTCAAGGAAAGGCTGGTAGATCTACCACTCCTGGTCCAGTATTTTCTGGAGAACTACGCCTGGATCTACCGCAAGGAGGTCATCTCTCTTTCCCTCAAGCTCTTTGAGCGCTTCTTGCTCTATCCCTGGCCACGCAACATTGCAGAGCTTGAGGAAGTGATCAAAGACGTGATCATCTGGGGGGAAGAAAAGGTCCTCGAAAAGCGTTTTGCCCAGATGCCCAGGGTGAGGCTCAAGTTCAAAGATATCGAGGATCTCCTTGGAAGGCTTATGGCAGAGAAGAAAGAGATCAGGGCACAAACTGAACCCAGCCGTAGGGATCAGGCTTCTCACCGTACTGGATCCCGGTAAGTTCCTCGAAGAGGCGGCGGGCGAGTGGGCCGGTCTTGCCTTCGTTGATAACGTATTCCTTCCCTTTGTATGCCAGACACCCTACCGGGGAGATGACCGCCGCCGTCCCGGTGCCGAAACACTCTTTGAGGCGGCCGCTTTCCGCCCCCTCCAGGACTTCTTCAATAGGAATGCGCCTTTCCGTGACCCGAAGGCCCCAGTCTCTCGCCATCTGGATCACGGACTCCCGGGTAATGCCCGGGAGGATGGTACCGGTGAGCGCCGGTGTGGCCAGTTCGTCTTCGAAGTAGAAGAAGATGTTCATGGTGCCCACTTCTTCCACGTAACGCCTTTCGATGGCGTCAAGCCACAGGACCTGGGTGTAGCCCAGTTTTTTGGCCTCTTCCGAGGCCATGAGGCTTGCGGCGTAGTTGCCACCGGTTTTGACATCCCCCACCCCTCCGGGAGCCGCGCGGACGTACTTGTCGGTAACGTAGATTTTTACCGGGTTGAAACCTTCACGATAGTAAGCCCCCACCGGCGAGAGAATGATCAGGAAGACATATTCCGAACTGGGTTTGACCCCCAGGAAGGTCTCCGTACCCATCATTAGAGGACGGATATAGAGGGCCGAACCCTTCTCCCGCGGGATCCATTCCTTTTCGATATCCACGAGCTTCTTGAGGGCTTTGAGCACGAAGGTCTCGTCGATCTGCGGCATGCACATCCGCCAGGCGGAACGGTTCATGCGCGCCATGTTTCTCTCCGGGCGAAAGAGGCGGATGCGATCGTCCACACCGTAGTAAGCCTTGAGCCCTTCGAAAATCGTCTGGCTATAGTGGAAGACGACGGCCGCCGGATCGAGACAAAGGGAGCCGTAAGGTTTTATACAGGCGTCCTGCCAACCGTCTCCTTCCCGATAGAACATGTAGAACATGTGATCGGTGAAGATACGACCAAAAGGCAGGTTCTTGTGGGCTGGAACCCGACCACGTTTTTCCGGGGGCAAAAGCTCGAGCTTTATTTCCATTCTTGCAAAGCTCTCCAGGCTAGGCTATCTCTTAGCACAGCTTTAGCTCTTTTAACGCAAGGGATCTCTATGTTCAAGTGGTTACGCCGTAAGCAGGAAGAAACAGAAGAAACTCCCAGCACCCAGCCGGAGGAACGACAATCTCTCTGGGGGAAGTTCCGGGAACGCCTTTCTCGCACCCGTGAAAGGTTGCAAGAGGGGCTGGGAGAGATATTTGTCGTCGAACGCACGGTAGACGAAGCCTTCTTTGAGGAACTCGAAGAGGCCCTTATCACCGCTGACATCAACATCGACACCCTGAAGGCCCTTCTGGCCCCTTTGAAGGTCAAGGTCCAACAGGGGGAGCTGCTTAAGACCTCCGCCTTCAAAGAAGCCCTCAAGAAGGAAATGCTCAAAATCCTTTCTCTAGATCCCCCACCCTTCCCGCCTGAAGCACGGCCAGCCGCCATCTTCATCGTGGGAGTGAACGGTGTGGGAAAGACCACCTCCATCGCTAAACTGGGCTTTCGGCTCCAGAAGCAGGGGTTTTCCGTGCTTTTTGTGGCGGCAGATACCTTCCGGGCCGCCGCCATCGAACAGCTTGAATCCTGGGGAAAGCGGCTCGAAATCCCGGTTGTCAAACAACACCCCGGGGCAGATCCGTCTTCGGTGGTCTTTGAGGGGCTAAAAGCGGCCCGATCCCGCGGTATCGACGTCGCTCTCGTAGATACCGCGGGCAGGTTGCATACCAAATACAACCTCATGGAAGAACTAAAAAAGATGGCCCGGGTGGCAGGGAAGGTCCTCCCAGGAGCACCCCACCAGAATCTCCTCGTGATCGATGCCACCACCGGCCAAAACGCCATCAACCAGGTCAAGCTCTTCAGTGAGGCCCTGCCCATCTCCGGCCTCATCCTTACCAAGATGGACGGCACCGCCAAAGGCGGCATCGCCCTCACCCTTGCCCATCTCTTCAAAATACCTATCTGTTTCGTGGGGCTCGGAGAAAAACTCGAAGACCTGGAGCCCTTTGATCCGCAAGCCTTTGTAGAAGCCATTTTGCCTTAACATGCTGAAAGGGTTGCTACTTCTTGGACCTACAGGAGTTGGTAAAAGCCCATTGGGTGATCTTCTCGAGGAGGTCGGGCTTTACGGAAAGAAGTTCCTCCATTTCGATTTCGGGAGAGAGCTTCGAGCCGTGGCCCGCGGAGAGATCCGGGACGGGTTTCTCCCATCGGAGAGAATCTTTATCCAGAAGGTCCTCTCCGAAGGTCTCCTCCTTGAAAACGAACACCTCTACCTCGCTCTCAAGATTCTCAAGGGTTTTCTGCACGCCAGAGGGGCTTCAGGAGACGAAATCCTCATCATGAACGGGCTCCCGCGGCACGAAGGACAGGCCCGATACCTCGCCAAGGATCTCCATATTCCCCTGGTCGTGGTGCTTGAGGCCTCTTTCGAAGAAATTCTCGAACGCATCCGCCGAAACGTGGGAGGAGACCGCACCGGAAGAGACGACGATTACATCGAGCTCATTTACAAAAAATGGCTCACTTACAAGGAGCGCACGCGCCCCTTGCGCGACTATTACCAGAATCGGGGAGCCAAGATCCTCAAAATCCTGGTAGGCCGCAACACCAAACCCTCGGAAACCCTGGCCCTCTTACGGGAAGAGCTCCCCAAGGAAGAGTTTGTCCGGCTTTTTGAACTTTGATTAGTTAAAAGGTGTTCAAAATTCCTAGCGGATCGCTTAAATTAAAAAGAAAGAAGAAAATCTGGGAGGTCGGGGATGGAGCAATATTACGTGGGTCTTGACGTGGGTTCCGGTACCGCCAAGGTAGCGGTCCTTTCCCCGGAAAGAGAGGTCCTTTACCACACCTACCAGAAAACCCACGGCCAGCCGGTGGAAACAGCAGCCCGTATCCTCAAAGAAGTAGAAGAGCGCTTCGGACGAGAAAACCTCGCTGGCCTCACCTGCACCGGAACCGCCGGAAAATTCATCGCTCAGATCCTTTCGGTGGCCTTTGTAAACGAGGTCATGGCTCACGCCCGCGCCGTGGAGCACTTTCATCCCGAGGCCAACACCATCATCGATATCGGCGGAGAAGACTCCAAGCTGGTCTTCATCTCCCACGAAGGTGGGAAATTCCGCATCAAGGACTTCGCCCTCAACACCATGTGTGCCGCGGGTACCGGGGCCTTTCTCGAACAGCAGGCCGCCCGCCTGGGCTACACCATCGAGGAGTTCAGCCGTCTGGCCCTTAAGGCGGAGAACATTCCCCGCATTGCCGGGCGCTGTACGGTCTTTGCCAAATCCGACATGATCCACCTTCAGCAGGCCGCCGTCCCCGACCACGAAATCATTGCAGGTCTGTGCTTTGCCATCATCAGAAACCTCAAGAGCAACCTGGCCCGGGGGCGCAAAGTGCTCCCTCCCATCGTCTTTCAGGGAGGGGTGGCAGCAAATCTCGGAGTGCGCCGGGCCATAAAAGAGGTCTTCCACCTTCGGGAAGACGAGCTCATCATTCCCGAGTACCACTTCATCATGGGGGCCATCGGGGCGGCGCTTTACGGGCTCGACGGGCGCTTTAAGGCCTCCTACCAGGGTTCCGAGGTCCTTGAAGCCTACCTCAAGGAAAGGACCCGCACGGTAAAGCGCCTGGAAAGGCTCGGCCCCTACACTCCCCGCCGGATAAAGACCGAAACCTCCTTCCCCAAGGAAGGCCCTCTGCGAATCTATCTCGGGATCGATGTGGGATCGGTGAGCACCAAGCTGGTGGCCATCGACGAAGAGGGGCGACTTCTCGCCAAAACCTACGCTCTTCACCACGGAAAACCACTCGAAAGCGTAAAGGAGGGGCTTCTCACCCTGCGGGAGAGGCTTCCCAAAAATTTTGAGATCGAAGTCCTGGGAGTGGGCACCACCGGCTCCGGGCGCTATCTCGTGGGTGATTTCGTGGGAGCAGACGTCATCCGGAACGAAATCACCGCCCAGGCCAAGGCCGCGGCCTTCCTCGACCCGGAGGTGGACACCATCATCGAAATCGGCGGGCAGGATTCCAAATATATCCGGTTGGAGGGTGGAGCCATCGTCGACTTCACCATGAACAAGGCCTGTGCCGCGGGCACGGGTTCGTTCCTGGAAGAACAGGCCGTGCGTCTGAACGTCCCCATCGAAAAGTTCGGGGAATACGCCCTGGCCTCCGAAGCCCCGGTGGAGATGGGAGAGCGGTGCACGGTCTTCATGCAGTCAGACCTCCTGCATTACCAGCAGCAGGGACTCCCCAAAGAAGATCTCATCGCCGGTCTCTGTTATGCCATCGTGCACAACTATCTCAACAAGGTGGTCGAAGGCCGCAAGATAGGCCAGAAAGTCTTCTACCAGGGCGCCACGGCCTTCAACGCGGGGATCGTGGCAGCCTTTGAGAAGGTTCTGGGCAAGGAGATCACCGTGCCCCCGCACCACGAAGTAACCGGGGCCCTAGGGGCAGCGCTTCTCGCCCGCGAAGAAAGCAAGGGGGATACCAAGTTCCGGGGCTTTGACCTCTCCCACGTGAGATACGAGATCTCGACCTTTGAATGCCAGGGATGCCCCAACCAGTGTGAGATACGCAAAGTCTCCATCGAGGGCAATCCACCCTATTTCTACGGCGGCCGCTGCGAAAAGTACGAGGTAGAACACCGCAAACCACCGGCCACGCTTCCGAACCTCATCAAGGAGAGAGAAGAAAAGCTCCTGAGCTTCGTAAAAGAAGGCCCTGGCCATCGTGGCACCATAGGGCTTCCGCGCGCACTTTTTAACTTTGAAAGGCTTCCCTTCTTCGCCACCCTCCTTCAGGAACTGGGTTTCGAAGTGGTCATCTCGGAGCCCACCAACAAGAAACTTGTAAACGCCGGCTGTGAAGCCGTGGCCGCGGAGACGTGTTTCCCCATCAAGGTGACCCACGGGCACGTCCTCGACCTCTTCAAAAAGGGAGTCAAGAAAATCTTCGTGCCCTACATCATCGATCTCCCTTCCGACCATCCCAAACTCCAGGTCGGAAAGATCTGCCCTTACGTGCAGAGCATCCCTTCGGCTCTGGCGGCCTCCTTCAATTTTGAAAGCTACGGGGCAGAGCTTCTGGCCCCGGTCTTCCACTTTGGTACCGGCGGCAAGGTGCTTGAAAACGAAAAGAAAGAACTGGCGAAGATGCTCGGAGTTTCCACAAAGGAAGTGCGAAAAGCCTGGGAGGCTGCGGAAGCGGCCCAGCAGGAATTCGACCGCTGGCTCAAGGAGCGCGGAAAAGAGGTCCTCTCAGGCCTTGGCGAGGACGAAGTGGCCCTGGTGATCGTGGGGCGCCCCTACAACGCCTGCGATCCGGGAGCAAATCTTGCGATTCACAACAAGATCCGGAGCCTTGGGGTGGTAGGTCTTCCGGTGGATATGCTTCCCCTTGCCGAAGTGGAGGATCTCGACGGCCTTGAGGGGATGTACTGGCGTTACGGGCAGCGTTTTCTGCTAGCGGCGCATTTCATACGGGAGCACGAAAAGCTCTATCCCATCTTCCTCACCAATTTCTCCTGCGGGCCGGATTCCTTCATCATCCATTTCTTCGAAGAGCTTCTGGGTGGAAAACCCTACCTTGAGCTCGAAATAGACGAGCACAGTGCCGATGCCGGTGTGGTCACCCGGATCGAGGCCTTCCTGGACAGTGTGAGAGGCAAGCGGCTGGCCGGGAAGAAACCCCCCCGGCGTTACCGCCGCAAGGTCAAACCCGAAGACGGCCGCACTCTCTACATCCCCCACATGGCAGACCACGCTTATGCTCTGGCCGCGGCCTTTCGGGCCTGTGGGGTAAACGCCGTGGTACTTCCGGAATCCGACGAAGAATCGCTAAAACTCGGACGGCGCTACACCTCCGGGAAGGAATGCTACCCCGCCGTCCTCACCACCGGCGACATGCTGAAGATGCTCAAGCAGCCCGGGTTTGACCCGCAAAAGGCCGCCTTCTTCATGCCTTCCGGGGCCGGTCCCTGCCGTTTCGGCCAGTACAACCGGCTCCACCGCAAGATACTTGACGAGCTGGGCTACGAAAACGTCCCCATCTATTCTCCCACCCAGGACGTCAAGTTCTATCAGGAGATCGGCATGATCGGAGGCAGTGACTTCGTCCGCCTCTCCTGGCAGGCCATCGTTTGCGTGGACATCCTCGACAAACTCCTGCGAGAGATAAGGCCCTACGAGGTCCACCCCGGGGAGACGGAAAGGGTCTACCGCCGGGCCCTCGAAAGGCTCTGCACCGCCATCGAAAGGCGGGAAGACCTCCTCAAGGTGATGCAGGAGATCCGGGAAGACTTCACCCAGATCCCCGTGGAAGGTCAGGGTGAAAAGCCCATCGTGGGCATCGTGGGTGAGATTTACGTGCGAGCCAACCGCTTTGCCAACGAAAACATCGTCAAGGTGCTGGAAGAAATGGGAGCCGAAGTCTGGCTTCCCACCATCGCGGAGTGGATCTACTACATCAACTTCACCTCCAAACGCTGGGCCAAGAGGCTTCGCAAGCTGCGGGAGCTCACCCGCCTCATCATCGAAAACCACGTCCAGGTAAAAGACGAACACAAGTTTGCCTCCCTGGTGAAGGACCTCCTTCGCACCGCGGAAGAACCCCATGTCGACGAAATCATAGGGTTTGCCAAGCGGTATGTGAGCGAAGAATTCGAGGGCGAAGCCATCCTTTCGGTGGGCAAAAGTCTCGATTATCTCCGCCACGGGGTAAACGGCATCATAAACGTCATCCCCTTCACCTGTATGCCCGGTACCGTGGTGACCATGCTCCTCAAGAGAGTACGGGAGGAAAACGGCCTGGTGCCGGTGCTTACCGTCTCCTGCGACGGGCAACGTTCCATGGGGACCCGCATGCGCCTTGAAGCATTCATGCACCAGGTCCACGAACACTTCGAGGAAAAGCGCCGGAAACGCCCGGAAGCGGCTTAGTAGTTGATGCCCTTTTTGCCAATGCTATACTGGGCAAAAAGTTCGTGAGGTCGAGCCTTGCGCATCAAGCATTGGATGATCAAAGACGTGGTCACCATTTCGCCGGACGCCACGGTAGAAGACGCCATCCAGCTCATGAAGAAACATTCCATCCGGCACCTTCCCGTCACCGAAGAAGACCGGCTCGTGGGCCTGGTGACGGAAAGCAGCATCAGGCAGTACGCCCTGCCCGCAGTGATGGACAAGCTTCCCATTCGCGAGGTGATGATCATAAATCCCGTTACCATCGACTCGGAAGCCACCATCGATGAAGCCGCCAAGCTCATCTACCGCTACAAGATTGGTGGTCTCCCCGTCACCCACGAGGGACGTCTCGTGGGCATCATCACCGTGACTGATTTGCTCGAAGCCTTTATCGAACTCATGGGCATCCTGCGCTCAAGCTCCCGGATCGACGTGGTGCCAGGGGGCGAAAGCAGCTTCGAGGAAGTGCTCGACATCATTCGCTCTCACGGTGGGCGCATAATCTCGGTCGGAATGGACGTCCACGCCAGCGGCAAGAAGATCTATTACGTGCGGCTCGAAAAATGCCCGCTTGAACCCATCGCCGCTGCCCTTGAAATGGCCGGCCATGAAGTAGTCTCGCTCGTAGAATAGGAGGGCCTCATGGGATACAAAGTTCGCAAGACCATCGACGAGATCAACGAAAAGATTCGGCGGGGTGAAGCCGTGGTGGTCACCGCGGAGGAGATGGTAAACATCGTGAAGGAAAACGGGCCAGAAGAGGCCGCGGCCGAAGTAGACGTGGTCACCACCGGCACCTTCGCTCCCATGTGTTCCTCCGGGGCCTTCATCAACTTTGGCCATTCGGTACCAGCTATCAAGGCCCACCGGGTATGGCTCAACGGAGTACCGGCTTACGCCGGGATCGCAGCGGTGGACATCTACATCGGTGCCACGGAACCCACCGAAGACGATCCGTTGAACAAAGTCTACCCCGGTGAATTCCGCTACGGCGGGGGGCATGTGATTCACGACCTCGTGGCGGGGAAGACCGTGCTTTTGCGGGCCAAATCCTACGGGACCCACTGCTACCCCCGCAAGTATCTCGAAAAAGAAGTCACCCTCAAGGACCTTCCCTATGCCCTCCTCTGCAACCCGCGTAACGCCTATCAGAACTACAATTGCGCCATCAATCTCTCGGACAAGACGATTTACACCTACATGGGAGTCCTGCGCCCGAAAGCCGCCAACGCCAACTATGCCACGGCCGGGCAGCTCTCTCCCCTCTTCAAGGACCCTTACCTCCGCACCATCGGGGTGGGCACCCGCATCTTCCTCGGGGGCGGAGTAGGCTACGTGGCCTGGGCCGGGACCCAGTGCAACTTCAAGGTGCCGCGCACGGAAAAGGGGCTCCCCCTGGCTCCAGGGGCCACGCTCATGGTCTATGGGGACCTCAAACAGATGAAACCCGAGTGGCTGGTGGGGGTGAGCATCCTGGGTTACGGCTGTTCGCTTGCGGTGGGAGTGGGAGTTCCCATCCCGATTCTGAACGAAGAGATCGCCTCCTTTGCCGGCACCTCGGATGAAGAGATCTTCACCCAGGTGGTGGACTACGGCTACGATTATCCCAACGGGATCAAACGCTCCTACGGTACGGTAAGTTACGCCGAACTCAAGAGCGGAAAGATCAGGGTCCTCGACAAGGAAATTCCCACCGTGCCTCTGTCGAGTTACGTGCGGGCCCGGCAGATCGCCGAAACTCTAAAGAACTGGATCAAAGAGAAGAAATTCCTGATCTCCGAGCCCCAGGCCGCTTTTCCCGGAACCGAGCTTTATCCCTTTCGTTAGTGGAGCTTGAGGCCAAAACAAAAAGGCTTGCCTCTTTTCTTAAAAGGCTTCCGGGCCTTACGGTGGCCTTATCCGGGGGGCTTGACAGCAGCGCCCTCCTCATCCTGGCCAAAGAAATCCTCGGGCCGGAAAGGGTTGAGGCCGTTACCATCTCTTCGGCCATCATGCCGGAAGGCGACCTCCGCCGGGCAGGTCTCCTGGCCGCAGGGCTCGGGATCGAACACCTCGTGATCCCCTTTGACCACCTGCGCCTTGAGGCCTTCCGCCAAAACCCCCCCGACCGCTGTTACCACTGCAAGAAGGCCATGTTCGCCAAACTGAAAGAGCTTTCGCGCTTTCCCCTGGCTGACGGCACCCAAGCAGAGGATCTCAAGGAAGACCGCCCCGGGCTCAGAGCACTGGCAGAGCTTGGTATCTTGAGCCCTCTCAAGGAGGCCGGCTTCAGAAAGGAAGAACTGCGACGAATCGCAAAAATAGCGGGGCTTGATCATCATCGCCGGGAGGCCTCCCCCTGTCTGGCTACCAGGTTTCCGCCAGGAGAAGAGATCACCGCGGAAAAGATCGCCCTCGTAGGGGAAGCGGAAGCCTATCTTGCGGCGCAGGGGTGGCGAAAAGTGAGGGTAAGAATCGCCCGCGGCCTGGCCCTCGTGGAGGTAGCCCGGCAAGATCTCGAAAAGGCCTTTTCCTTTCGCGGGGAGATCAGCGCCTATTTTCGCAAGCTCGGGTTCCGCAAGGTCTTCCTTACGCTTGAGGGCTACCGCCCTCCGCTTCTAACCCCCGACGATCACCCTTAGGAAGCGCTTCTTCCCCACCCGAAAGACGTACTGTTTGCCGGGTGAAAAGCTGAAATTCTCCTCCCGCACCTTCTGGCCGTCGATGTGGACCCCGCCCTGAGCCACCAGGCGTTTGCCCTCGGAGGTACTTTTGACCAGGCCCTGTTCCTTCAGGAATTTGGGAAGCCAGACCTCTCCGGCGGCAACGGTGACCTCCGGGATGTCTTCGGGGATCTCCTTTTTCGAGAAGACCCTTTCGAACTCCCGAGCCGCCTTCTCTGCCGCCTCCGGAGAGTGGTAGCGGGCGACGATCTCCCTGGCGAGCTGCATCTTGAGATCGCGCGGATTGAGGCGCCCGGAAGAGACCTCCTCCTTCCAGCGGGCAATTTCTTCTAGGGGTACGTCGGTCAGGAGCTCGTAATAACGCCACATGAGCTCGTCGCTGATGGACATGATCTTACCGAACATCTCCTGCGGGGGCTCGGTGATGCCCACGTAGTTCCCGAGGGACTTGCTCATCTTCTGCACCCCGTCGAGCCCCTCGAGAATGGGCACGGTAACGATCACCTGGGGTTCCTGGCCGTACTCACGCTGAATATCGCGCCCCACCAGGAGGTTGAAGCGCTGATCCGTCCCCCCGAGCTCCACGTCGGCCTTGAGGGCCACGGAATCGTAAGCCTGGATCAAGGGGTAGATGAGTTCGTGGATGGCGATGGGACGGCCACTTTCGAAGCGCTTTTTGAAATCTTCCCTCTCAAGCATGCGGGCCACGGTGTACTTGGCACAGAGCCTGATAAAATCCTCCGCCGCAAATTTCGACATCCACTCGCTGTTGAAGACTACCTTCGTCTTTTCGCGATCAAGGATCTTGAAGACCTGCTCGGCGTAAGTCTTGGCGTTTTCAAGCACCTGCTCTCTGGTGAGAGGAGGCCTGGTTTCAGAACGCCCCGAAGGATCGCCGATCATGGCGGTAAAGTCTCCGATGAGGAAATAGACCTCGTGTCCCAGGTCCTGAAAGTGCCGCATCTTTCGCAGAAGCACCGTGTGCCCCAGGTGAAGATCCGGGGCCGTGGGGTCAAAGCCCGCCTTCACCCTCAGGGGGACACCTGTTTCCTGGGCCCGTTTGAGTTTCTTGAGGAGCTCCTCTTCTTCGATGATCTCCACGGTGCCGCGCTTGAGATAAGCCAGTTGTTCCTCGGGGGTCAGGTCCTTCATTTCCTCCTCCAGTTTGGTGGCGTCAGGCAGGAAACTTAACGCAAAGCCGCGCAAGTTCAACAAATACGAGGAAGGGGTTCTCCCGATAAAGGGGGCACCGGGCGCAGCCCTCCGACCCTGGTCTCAAGAAGCACGGGAAAATCGTCTGCGGAGACCACTTCCCCGATGAGAGAGGCCGCGGCGGTGGCCGCAAAACCCTTTAAAAAGGCAAGGATTTCTTCTGCCGCCTCCGGGGCACACACCGCCACGAAACGGCCTTCACAGGCGAGGTAAAGGGGGTCGAGCCCCAAAATTTCGCATCCGGCACGCACTTCTGGCCTCACGGGGATCTTTTCTTCCTCAAGCCGAAAACTCCGCCCGCTTTCAGCGGCGAACTCGTGAAGCACCGAAGCAAGCCCTCCCCGGGTGGGGTCCCGGAGAAGTTTTATCCGGGAGCCGTATTCTTCGAGTAAGGGAAGAACCACCCGGTGCAGGGCCTGGGAATCGCTTTTTAATCCCTCAAGACCGAGGCCTTCCCGGGCCGCCAGGATGGTGAGACCATGATCGGCAATGGGGCCCGAGACGATGACCTTATCTCCAGTGTTGAGGCTTTTGGGAGCGGGCCTCCAGGCGTTCAGCCTGCCGAGGCCCGTAGTGTTGATGAATACTTTGTCTCCCTTGCCACGGGGGACGACCTTTGTATCGCCACAAATCACCCGTACTCCGGCTTCTCTCGCCGCCTGAGCCAGGGAAGAGAGCACCTTACGAAGGGTGGCAACCTCAAGGCCCTCTTCTAGGATCAGGGCCACGGAGAGAAAGAGCGGGGTGGCGCCCACCATGGCCAGGTCGTTTACGGTGCCGTGGACCGCAAGAGAGCCGATATCTCCCCCGGGGAAAAAGATAGGGTCCACCACGAAGCTGTCGGTGGTAAAGGCAAGCCCTTTGAGGGACTGGGTCTCAAGAATGGCACTGTCGAGGAGGGGCACATCCCCAAAAACGGGAAGGATGACCTCTTCGAGGAGCCGCGAGGTGGCCTGGCCCCCGCTTCCATGCTCGAGAAGGATCTTCTCTATTGCCATACGCCGTCGATCTTGGCCCCACATTCGGGGCAGGTGCCTTCCGGAGTGATCCGGTAGCTGGTCACCATGAAACCGTACCGCTCGATGAGGAGAGCGTTACATTGCCAGCAGTAAGTGTTTTCTCCCTCCTCACCGGGGACGTTTCCGGTATAGACGTACCGGAGTCCCTCTTCTTTGCCTATGCGATAGGCCAGGCGCAGGGTCTCCACCGGCGTGGCCGGGCGGGTAAGGAGCTGGTAGCGCGGGTAGAAACGGGTTACGTGCCAGGGGGTCTCCGGGCCGAGCTCGTCTCGAATGAAACGGACGATGTCACGGAGCTCTTGAGGATCATCGTTCTCACCGGGAATGATGAGTGTGGTGACCTCAAGCCAAACGTTAAGCTTTTTGAGATGCTTCAGGGTCTCAAGCACCGGAGCAAGCCTTGCCTTACAGTGTTTGCGATAAAACTCCTCGCGAAAGGCCTTGAGATCCACGTTGGCCGCGTGAAGATGCGGATGAATGGTGTCCAGGGCCTCGGTGGTCATGTAACCGTTTGAGACGAAAACGTTCCGAAGCCCTCGTTGCGTGGCCAGACGCGCACAATCGTAAGCAAATTCGAAGAAAATGGTGGGTTCGTTGTAGGTGTAAGAGATGCTCTGGGAGGAGGTAGCGAGGGCCCCTTCAACCACCTCTTCTGGGGTTACGTCCTCCCCTATCACCCGGCCTTCAAGCCGTGGATACTGTGAAATCTCGAAATTCTGGCAGAAATCGCACTGGAAGTTGCATCCCACCGTGCCAATGGAATAGCTGCGGGAACCCGGCAGGAAGTGGAAAAGGGGTTTTTTCTCGATGGGATCCACGTGTTTGGCAATGATCTTCCCGTAGACCAGGGAGTACAGAACCCCGTTTTCGTTGTAGCGCACGTGGCAGATACCAAATTTCCCCGGGGGGATCTTGCAGTGGTGGTTACAGAGATTGCACTTGACCAGACCATCTTCCAGCTTTTCGTAAAGCATGGCCTCCTTCATAGCGGCTCCTCCTTTGCTTTTACCTTGAAATTAGGCATTTGCACGAAATTGTAAATTCCATTTTTCATTTAAGTTTTTGCGAGCTAGATCGAAAGATAAGAAAAAAGCGGGAGGAGGATCGAATGAGTCAATCTCTTATTCTCAACGCCCTGAAAGATTCCGTAAAAGAGGTCCTCATGACCTTTACCGGAGAAACTCCGGAGGCAGAAACGAGCTTCGTGAGGCAGGAACCCGAAGCTCTGGGAAAGGTCTCAGCGGTTTTGGGGCTTACGGGAAAGGGTTTTACCGGGAGCTTCGTAGTAAGTTTTAACAAAGACTGTATCCTGGGGATCGTGGAATCCCTTTTTGGCCAGAAGCCCGAAGACATCAACGAGGAAGCTCGTGATGCTGCCGGCGAGATGGCCAATATGATCTGCGGGGCCTTCAGAAGGCGTTTCGAACAAAACGGTATCAGCCTTCAGAGCTCCACCCCTGTTATCGTTACCGGCGAAAACCATGTCCTGGATATTCTTTGTAAGTCCAAGAGGCTTGTCATTCCCTTCTCCCTCAATGGTTCCAAGCTCTTCATAGAGTTCTGTCTGGACAAAAGCTGATTCGCTCCCCAATTTTTCCAATTTTGTGAACTATCTTTTCCTACTGTTTCCATTTTTGTCAAAAAATTTCCTACTCCCAAAGTAATAAATCGGCGAGTCCTTTGTGTCTCTAAGAAAAGAAGCTTAAGGCACATCTATTGCTTTAACTCTCCCAAAATAAAAAATTGGGAGGGTTTTTATGAACGTTGGGGACGTTGCCTTCATGATGGTTGCTACTGCTTTGGTGATGTTGATGACTCCGGGATTGGCTCTTTTTTATGGAGGCCTGGTCAGGGCCAAAAATGTGCTTTCCATCATCATGCAATGTTTCATTGCACTGGGTCTTATTAGCCTTATCTGGTTTGTCTACGGTTACAGTCTTGCTTTCGGCCCTGACAAAGGCAAACTGATCGGTGATCTCTCTTATCTTTTCCTCCGAGGAGTGGGTTTTGAACCTGGTCCTGCCGACACCATTCCGCACCTTCTTTTTTGTGCCTTCCAGCTCATGTTTGCCATCATCACCCCGGCCCTGATCACAGGGGCCTTTGCTGAGAGGATGAAATTTTCGGCCTATCTCCTTTTTACAGCCCTCTGGCTTACTTTCGTCTATTTGCCCCTCTGTCACTGGGTCTGGGGCGGAGGATGGATTGGAGAATTAGGTGCCCTTGATTTTGCTGGCGGAACGGTGATCCACATCGCAAGCGGTGCCTCGGCCCTGGCTGCGGCGTTGGTGCTTGGCCCGCGGGTGGGATGGCGGCGTGAGCCCATCCATCCGCACAATCTCCCTCTCACGGTTCTCGGAGCCGGGCTCCTCTGGTTTGGCTGGTTCGGCTTCAACGCTGGCTCGGCCCTTGCGGCAGACAATATCGCCGTGCTAGCCCTTATGAATACCCACCTTGCCGCTGGGCTCGCGGCTCTTTCCTGGGCCTTTGCAGAGTGGATCTTCCAGGGAAAACCCACCACCCTTGGAGCCGTCTCCGGCGCTATAGCGGGCCTGGTTGCCATCACACCGGCGGCGGGGTTCGTGCCGGTGTGGAGCAGCATCATCATTGGTTTAGCAGCTGGAATCATCTGCTATCTTGCCGTCATTCTCAAACCCCGGATCGGATATGACGATGCCTTGGATGTAGTAGGCGTGCACGGTGTAGGGGGCCTTTTCGGCGCTCTCATTACCGGAGTCTTTGCCAGCACCGCGGTAAACCCCGGCGGGGCGAACGGTCTCCTTTTCGGAAATGCCAAGCAGCTGTTGATCCAGGGAGCCGGTGCCTTTGCGGCGGTTGTTTACTGCTTCGTCCTCTCCTACATCCTTCTCAAGGTTGTTAACGCGTTGGTAGGCTTGCGAGTGGAAAGAGAGGCCGAAATCCAGGGTCTCGACCTTTCGGAACACGGCGAAAGCGGCTATTACCTCTCGTAATAGCACCCTCCCCACAGGGCGGGAGAGAGTCTCTCCCGCCCTCCCTAATCAGGATCCGATCCCATTTTTACCTTTCTTCGCACTCAAAATCCTTGCTTTTACCGCCTTTTTAGGCTCTTTCTGCCCTTTATCCTCTTCACCAAAAATGGGATCGGATCCCATTTTTGGATCTCTTCAAGAGTGAAGGCTAAAGTCCTTTTAAAGGGACTTTTCGCTTCATAAGTCGAATTTGTGTGGCTTTTAAGGGATCAGATCCCATTTTTATGGCCAGAAGAAAAGCGGGGCTTCAGCCCCGCTTTTCTTCTGGAGATGAGCTGAACTGTTTAGCTAAAGCTAATGCTAAAGATAGTAGGCGGTCTCACTGTGTTCGGTAACATCAAGACCTGCCACCTCTTCTTCGGGTTCGATTCGAAGACCAAAAATGATGTCAGCGACTTTAAGGAGCACCCAGGTAACTACAAAAGTGTAAACCCCGACCACCACTATGCCCAAAACCTGGGCGGCGAAAAAGGAGCTTCCGCCAAAGAGGAGACCGTTGGCTCCATCAGGATTGACGGCTTTGGAAGCCAGAATGCCCAGACAGAGAGTACCAAGGAGCCCTCCCACACCGTGAATGCCAACCACATCCAGGCTATCATCGTACCCGAAGACGTTTTTGAGAAGCACCGCACCATAGCAAATGAGACCCGCCAAAAATCCGATAACAACGGCACTATGTACGGAAACGAACCCCGCTGCCGGAGTTATGGTAGCAAGCCCCGCGATGGCACCACTGCAGGCCCCGAGGGTGGTGGGTTTCCCCTGATGGAGCCATTCTACGAGGGCCCAGGTGCCAAGGCCAACGGCACCTGCCAGGTGGGTATTTACAAAGGCCTGTGCGGCAATACCATTCACCGCCAGGGCTGAACCGCCATTGAAGCCGAACCAGCCAAACCAGAGGAGCCCCGTCCCGATGACGGTGAGGGGTAAATTGTGGGGCATAAAGGGTTCTTTTCGAAACCCGCGGCGAGGACCGATAGCAATGGCCGAAGCCAATGCTGCCACACCACAGGTAAGATGCACGACCAGGCCCCCGGCGAAATCAAGAACTCCCTTCTGTGCCAGCCATCCCCCGCCCCAGATCCAATGACAAACCGGACTATAGATCAAAAGAGACCAGAGAGCCGTAAAGAGAAGAAAACCCTTAAACCGGACTCTCTCAGCAAAGGCCCCCGTGATCAGAGCCGGAGTGATGATGGCAAACATACACTGGTAGATCATGAAGACTATATGAGGCACCGTGGAAGCGTAATCAGGGCTAGGTTCCTGCCCCACCCCTCGCAGGGCAAGATACTTGAGCCCTCCGATGAAACCTTTGATATCAGGACCAAATGCCAGAGTATAGCCGATATAGATCCACAAGAGACTTACCAAGGTGATACAGGCTAAACTTTGCATGATGGTACCAAGGACATTTTTCTTGCGTACCAATCCTCCATAAAAGACGCTCAAAGCCGGCGTCATAAGAAGGACCAGGGCCGCGGAGACCAGAAGAAAAGCTGTATCTGCAGCGTTGATCATGACACACCCTCCCCAATATTTTTGGGAAGCCGCCATTGCAAAGAAAGGACCAACCGGAAGGAAAGCCCAAAACACAGAGATAATTCGGTAACCCCGGCAGAATATCTTACATTTTTGTCTCTTTATGGCGCCCAATTTTGACAATTTTGTAAAAAC
>Ga0256835_1000332_pt1 | contig 36595 bp, 23 predicted proteins | sample PIR30metaG_FD_185972 | JGI IMG/M metagenome (GOLD analysis project Ga0256835, IMG submission 185972) | Hydrothermal vent microbial communities from East Pacific Rise, Pacific Ocean - PIR-30 | ecosystem: Environmental > Aquatic > Marine > Hydrothermal vents | place: Pacific Ocean: East Pacific...
CCGGCGCCCTGGGCGAGGTCCCAGGAGTCAAGGTGGGCCCCGGCGAGGATCACCTCGTCGGGGTCGCGTCCCGGGATCTCCGCCACGATATTGGCGGCCCGTGCCTCGAGCCGTTCGGCGAGGAGGACCACCCGGACGACGGGATGCTCACCCGCCGCGTCGAGCCGTGTCCACCAGTCCGCCATCTGAGCGGTGATCGAGAGTGCCGGGATCGGCCCGGCCGAGCCGTTCAGCGTGACGGTGCCGGTCCGGACCGGTTTCTCCGGGGTCTCCGGGGCGTACAGGAACGCCGCAGCGCCGGCGGCCACCGCTGCGGCGTACTTCTCGCTCCGGTGCATCCACCGGGTGCCCTTCGGCACGCCGGTCCGGACCACCAGTGCCGCACCGGACACCCTCTCGCCGAGGGCGGCCAGTTCCTCCGGCGTCCCGTGGCCGGCGTCCACGACCGAAAGGCGGAGACCCTGGGGCGGGGTGGAGCCCGAGTTGGCCAGCGGAACCGTCCGCGCCGCGGCGAAGGTGGGCTCCTCGAGCGTCACGCTGGCCCGCTGGACCCGCCAGAGCGGCACGTCGAACGGCTCGGTGCGGACCAGCGGCACACCGGTCTCCCGGTAGATCCGCTCGGCCAGCGCCTGAGCCCGGGCGCCGTTCGGCGTCCCCGTCGGCCGGCCGCCGACACCGTCGAGAAGCCTGTGCGCGGCCTCCCGAAGGAACGGGGAGCGCAGGGTGAGGCCCACGAGACGGTCGAGCTGGCCGTCGTCGGGCTGCTGGGCGAAGGCCGGGACCGAGCAGAGAAGGAGAACGGTACCGGCTATGGCAGGCAGGGAAGGATGAAGCCGTTTCATGCACACCATGGTATCCGGGTCCACGGCCGTCTGGAACTCTCCGTGGGATTTCGGCAGGGGAATTGCTAGAGTCCTCGGCGTGGACCGGAACCGGACCGTCTTCCGCCGCGCGCTGGCGATCTCGATCGTGCTGCACCTCCTGGCGCTGTTCGTACTGCTGCCGTCGTTGCAGCGGCTGTGGCCGGCGTCGTCCGAGCTGGCCCGAAGAATGACCGTCGTTCCGGACCAGGACTCGGAGCCGCCGTTGAAGTTCGAGCTCGTGGACATCCCGGCGAATGAGGAGAAGCCCCTGGATGACCGGAAACCGGTGCTGTCGGACCAGGACCGGCGGGCCCACGGCGGTGAGGGCGAGAACCGCGCGAGCCGGCCGGCAGTGACGGGCAAAACGCCGGAGCTCGTCCGGGCCCAGGGCGGCACGCGCCCCGGGCGGGGGGCGCCGCCGGTCCGGACCGGGCCGCGGACCGTGCCCCAGCCGGTGGAGCGGCGGCCGCAGCAGCCGAAACGGCCGGAGGAGACCGCCCGGCCCGAACGGAAGGGCGCCGGGCGCGAGGCGCGGCGGGAGGAGGCTCCGAGGGCGGCGGTGGCACCCGCGATCCAGCTTCCGCCGCCCGGGGCGGCTCCGATGCCCCCGGACATCGGGGGCCTCGACCAGAGCCCGGATCGTGGGGGGGGGCAGGTCGACACCGGCACGCTCTCCTTCGACACGCGCTGGTACGACTGGGGTCCGTACGCCGCGAAGATGCTCCGGAAGATCCGGCGCAACTGGGAGATTCCCGAGATCGCGAAGCTCGGGGTGTCGGGCGTGGTCAAGATCCGGTTCTTCATCGAGAAGGACGGCTCGGTCTCGGGGCTGCGGATCGTCGACGAGTCCGGCAAGCCGCCGATGGACTTCTCCGCCCGCGACGCCATCGCCAACGCCTCGCCGTTCGAGCCGCTGCCCTCGGACCTGACCGGCGTGGACCGGGAGGGCGTCACCATCACCTTCTACTACAACACCCGCCCGCCGGACGAGATGGGCGGGGAGTGAGGAGCGCACATGCACATCATCGACATCCTGATTTCCGGCGGTCTCGTGATGATCCCGCTGGGGCTCCTGTCCCTGGCGGCGTTGACCATCGTCCTCGAGCGGCTGTGGGTCCTCAGGCGGGGGCAGTTTCTCCGGCCCGAGGTCGTGTCGGCGCTGTCGAACCTCCTGTCGCAACGTGAGTTCGACAGGGCCCTGGAGTACTGCCGGCGGCACAGGGGGCCGTTCACCGAGCTCGTGGCGACGCTGATCGAGAACCGTGAGGCGCCGTACGACGAGCTCCGGGAGGTGCTGGAGGACACGGGCCGGCACCAGCTCTCGGGCCTCCAGCGCGGCCTGCCCGCGCTGGCGACCATCGTCGCGGGGTCGCCGCTCCTTGGGCTGCTCGGTACGGTCGTGGGCATGATCAAGATCTTCACCGTCGTGGCGAGCTCCGGCGGTGCCGTGACGGAGCAGCTCTCCGCCGGCATCGCCGAGGCGCTGGTCACGACGGCGACGGGCCTGATCATCGCGATCCCGGCGCTGTTCGTCCACGCCTACCTGGAGGGCCGCGCCGTGGAGATCCTCGAGGACATCGAGGAGCAGCTGCTCGACTTCCTGCACCTCGTGCGCCGCCCGCGGAAGCCGCGGGAGGAGCAGGCGTCATGAAGCTCGGCCGCGGGATCCAGCGCAGCAAGCCCGAGGTGATGATCGCGCCGCTGATCGACGTGGTCTTCCTCCTGCTGATCTTCTACGCCGTGACGACCCAGTTCGTGCAGGATCAGCGGCTCAAGCTCAAGCTGCCCGAGGCGAAGACCGCGGAGGATGTGGGCCAGGGCGCGGCGACGAAGCCGCCGGTGATCACCGTGGCCTCGGACGGGAGCGTCTGGATCGATGGGGAAGAGGTTCCCGAGATCCGGCTCGACGAGGCGGTGAAGCAGGCGGTGAAGGGGTCGAAGGACGGCTCCGTGATCATCAAGGGCGACCGGGAGGCGGACTACGGTGTCGTGGTGAAGGTGCTCGACGTCGCGCGGTCCGCCGGGGCGAAGACGATCCAGATGTCCGCGGTCAAGCCAAAACCGCAGTGACCGCGGCCGCCCCTCACCGATGCGGGAAGAACGGGGGGCGGCCTAGTGTTGGAGGAAGTGACAGAGACCATCGGGAGGTTTGCCATGGGCGAGAAGGTGTACAAGAAGATCCGTGTGGTGGGGTGCTCCACTGAGAGCTACGAGAAGGCGATCGAGGCTGCCGTGGCGAAGGCGGCCGAGACGGTCGACGGGTTGGCCTGGTTCGAGGTCGTGGAGCACCGCGGCGCCATCGCGCACGGCGGGGTCGCCGAGTACCAGGCCACAGTCGACATCGCCTTCAAGGTGAACTGAGTCCCCGGGTGGGTGGGCGTCTGCCGGTCTGCTTCCCGGCACGTCACGGGCGGCCGTGGGAAGAGCATCGTGGTGCACTCGTGAGAGGCGAACCGGCGGCCGGCCCCCGCGCTTCGCGCGGATGACGCGTCCCGGCCTGCCGTCGCGGTGGAAGCGAGCTTCCCCCGCGCCGTCCGGCCGTGCCGCTGGCGCCGCATGCGGCGTCGCTGCCGGCCGCCTGAGCTTCGTTGGAGAGCTTCGAGTCATCGTCATTTGTATGAACGGGGCCGCGAGTCTCGCACCCCGGGACCGCCCCGCCCCCACGCCGGCCCGTTCCTCGTGGGGCGCTCGAGCACTGGATGGCCGAGGGCTCCGCTGTGGGGGCAGTCCCGATCGTGAAGGGACCGGTGCTTCGGGAGGAGAGACGGAAATCGCTTCGCGCGTTCCGTTTCACCGGCTGGTGGCTGGGCACTTCCGGAAGGGCTTGGCCTCACGTGCCGGCCCGGCCGGACGGGTGACGGGCCGGGGCGGGTGGGACAGGACGGACGGCGAGGGAGAGTGCCGTGACGGCGGGGACCGGCATTCCGGGCGTGGGCGTCGTGAACAGAGGGGGGACGTCCTCGGCGGACCACGCGGCGTAGTACATGCGGTACTCACCTTCGTGGAGCAGGACGTGGACACCGGTCAGGAGGCCCCATCGCTCCGAGGGACATGCGGCATCCCAGCGGAAGTCGGGTTCCTCGCCGTACTCCGGCGTCCAGTGGACCCCGTCCTCGCTGGTGGCGTGCCAGAAACCGAAGGCGTGGAACAGGAGTGCCGGGATCCGGGCGGTATCGCTGGGCCGGTCGTTGGTGAACCACATCTCGTACCGGCCGATGGAGGGGTTCCACAGTACCGATGGCTGCTGGCCAGAGGTGGGTTCTCCGGGCCTGCTGAGGGTCGGGAGGGGGTTGCCGGGGCTGGGTGTCCAGTGGATCCCGTCCGTTGAGCTGGCGTGGGCGATGCCAAACGCCAGGGGGGCTCCAGAGGAGTCGCCGGCGTAGCTGGACATCCACATCCGGAGGGTTCCGTCGGGATCTACGACGAGGGTGGGATCGGCCACGACGCCGAGGGCCATTTCGGACGTTCCGGCCAGCACCTCCTCGCCGCGCAGGACCAGGCCGGCCTCGCCGTAGGGCGATTCGGCAGCCGGCAGGCGGGAGAACGTCCGTCCGTCGGACGAGAACGCCAGTCCGATCTCGTAGCACGGCGCGTCGCCGACAGTGCAGGCGCCAGCGTTGCCTCCGGAGTAGTAGAGGAGGTAACGGCGTTCGGGCGGGTTGCCGGGGACCTTGATGACGAACGGCGTCTCGGCGTTCGTCCCGTCCCATGCGGTCGGGTCGCCAAGATCGGTTGCGAAGGCGAGCTCCCGCTGGACCTTCCACTGGACGCCGTCGGGGCTTTCGGCGTACCGGATTCCGTTGACGGGTGGTCCGTCGGGCCCGTAGATTCCCATCACGGTGGTGGACCACCACGCCTTGAAGAGCCCGTCTTCCTCGTCCCAGATCACCACGGGGTCCGCGATGGCCAGATCGGTCTCTCCCTCGTCCATCAGCCCGAACGGCTCGGCGATGGGGTTGGCAGGACTCCGGGCCCAGTCGGTGACGATTTGCATGAGGGGCCACGGGGCCGCGGTCGCCCCAACGGCCGGGTTTCCGCCGCCGGCCGGCTTCCCCTCGAACCAGAGCCTGACGGTTTCGCCGTCCAGGATTGCGGAGGGCGCCCGGACACCGCCCCCGTCCCACGAGCCGGCGTCACCCGGTTCGAGCACGGGGCCAGAGGCCCGGTCCCAGGGGCCCACGGGCAGGGGGGACCGCGCCAGGCCGATCGCCGGCGGTTCGCCGTCGCGGAGGATGGTGAAGAACAGGTAGAACAGACCGTCGGGGCCGGCCAGGACCGCGGGGTCGGCGAGGCCCTCGCTGGGATCGGTGCCGCCGAGGATCGGATCCGCCAGCTTGCTCCAGCTCCGCCAGCCGTACGAGACGGCGCCGAGGATCGTCGGCCCCGGGCCGCGGTTGCCACATGCCTCGTCGGTGCACCGCCCGTCGTGAAGCATCCAGATCCTGCCGTTCCACCCGGCGATGGTGGGCCCCGAGACGCCGTCGGCGTCGTACCACGGCTCGTCCGGAGCCCAGGAGACCCCTGGCACGAGGACTGGTGCCTCCTGTGTCCGCTGGAAGTGGACACCATCGGCCGCGGTGGCGCGGCCGATCCCCTGCCAGGGCGAGGGGCGGTTCCATCCGGTGGGGGAGCGCCCTCCGTAGAACAGGTCGAACCCGCCATCCCGTGAAACGAGGCAGGGTGCTCCGACCTCCTCGTCCCATGAGCCGTGGAGGCCGTCGAGCACAGGCGGCTCGGGCCCGGGACCAGCGGTGGGAATGGCTGGAGCCCACTGGATCCCGTCGTTGGAGACGAGCTCGACGATGACGGTCCGGTCAGGATCGGACCGGCGGTCGGTGTGGACCAGCCGCCAGACGCCATCCGAGTGGACGACGGACGGGGAGGCGGCAAAGCCCCACCCCCTCACCGCGGGGGAGGCGGGATCCCGGAAACGGTGCCACTCGACGCGGGTCCCGCCGGCGAGTGCTGCCGGGATCACGGCGAGGCTGACGAGGGTCAAGACGGCGATGTGTTTCCTGGTGCCCACGGTACGAGGATACAGCAGGCGCTGTTGCGGATGTCAGTCGGAAGCGGAACCGGTTGCTGCAACGACACGTACGGTACGGCCCGTTCGCCCGGCGGGGCGGCGGGCGCTTCGCCGGCGGATGCGCCAGGCGTGGACGACTGGAGCAGCCCCGTTCCCGAACGGCTCGAGGATCCAGAGAATGCCTCGTTCCCGGTCGAAGGCTGCGGCCCCGAGCCGGGTATGCCGTTGGTTCCCCCGGCCGAGGTACACCGCGGCGTCCTCGGATAGGGGCCGTCCGAGGAGCGTCCGGTCCACGTCCAGGACGGCGTACGGCTGGGGCTTCCACGGCTCCTCGCGTCCCTCGGCCACGGCGGCCAGCTCCTCCGGGTCGTAGAGAAGAAGCACGGCATCGAACGACGAGGCCCACCAGCCGCGGCTCTCCTCCTCCACGTCGGCATCCCGGCACGGCGCCATGTCCTCCTCCGTGCAGGGTGTCTCGCCATCGGGCCGGACGCACATGACGTCGCCCACCGTGTAGACACACGGCGCACCTTCGGGCCACCCCGGTGCGGGGGGGACGTCGGCGGGCGTCTGGAACCCGTACCAGGTGTATCCCGAGCCCCGGGTTCCGGCGAACACCACCGCCGAGCCCGAACCGCTCTCGATCCAGGCTCCGCCGCTCCACTCGTCGGCGGCGCTGTAGCCATCGAGGCGGTGGGGGCCCCGATTGGCCACGGAATAGCGGATCAACGGTGTGTACGGAAGCTCGGTTTCCGGTGGGGGAGGATCGCCCTCGAGCCAGGGGCCGATGGCCACGAGCTCCGGTCCCATCCCGGACCATCCACCATCGCGGAACCGGCCCGTGGCCAGTGCCCGTCCCCCCGTGTGGGCAGCGGCCCAGGAGGTGGGGATGGCGAACAGGTAGTCGTTGACGGCGTAGATCAGGCCAGCCTCGTTCTCGGAGGCGGTGCCGACCCACCACGCCCCCTCGGTTCGGGGGTTCCCGAGGTCGAGATCGCACCGGGCATGGGTCGGGGCGACCTCCGGTCCGGGCTCCTGATAGTGCTGACCCCAGGTGAGCCAGATGTGAGGCCCTGCTTCGCCGGGCTGTGCTGGAAGCCATTCGATTCCGGCCCGGGGGAGCTCCGTGAACGTCGGGAACAGGCCTCCGCGAACATCGGAGAACGGCTGGAGGAACGCAGCGGCCGGAAGGATAGCCGGGTCGCGGTCCATGGTGGGCGCCGGGATCGTGATCTCGGCCACGAGGCATTCTCCGTCGAACCCTGTCACGAGGAGAGACCCCGGGAAGCCGTCGGCCGGACCGTCGGGATCGCCTCCCGGCACGTATGTCATGGCCTGGCCACCCCAGTCCCAGGTCGCCGGGGGCTCACCCGCATCCGGCGGTAGCCGGAACGCCCCAACGTACTCGAGGGCCGATGGTGCCAGCCTGGCCCCAAGGGACAGCCGGGGTGGCGCCGCGAGGAGCACCACGGTCAGGATCCCCGCCGTCATCGAACGCTGTGCCAGTGGGAAGCGGCTCATGCCCGGAGTGTCGGTCGGCAGGAATGTAGTGTCCATGGCCCGGGGCGACAGGAACCTGCCCCATCGCGACAGATCCAGTTCTCGCTCCGGGGCCAGGGCGGCCGCTGCACGGGAGCGTTCCGCACGGTCCACATCTGGCGCACCGGCCTCCATCGCGGCCAATGAGATGGGCACGGACGCGATCACCGTCACCCTTTCCAACGGGGTGCTGCGATCTGTGCCCCGGCATCCGGACTGCATGTCCGGCAACGGGAGGTACAATCCTGCGGTGCCGCACGATGCACGGCTCCTCGACGCCCCCGTGATGCCGACGCTGCTCCGGCTGGCCGCGCCGATGGCCGCCGGAATCGTCGCGATCATGTTCTTCAACGTGGTGGACACGTTCTGGGTCGGCCGGCTGGGACCGGAGGCACTCGCGGCCATGGGGTTCACGTTCCCCGTGACCTTCATCCTCAAGTCGATCACCATCGGTCTCGGGGTGGGGATCACGGCGACCATCTCGCGGGTGCTCGGCGCCGGCGACGGCGGCCGGGTCCGGGTCCTGACCACCGACAGCCTCCTCCTCGGCCTCCTCGTGGTGGGCGTGGTCTCCGCCGGCGGTCTCCTCGGGATGGACCGGCTGTTCGGGGCGCTCGGCGCGGGGCCGGCGCTCCTTCCCGCGATCCGGAGCTACATGGTGCCGTGGTTCGCCGGGATCGGGCTGCTCGTGGTGCCGATGATGGGGAACGCCGCGATCCGTGCGACGGGCGATACCAGGACGCCTGCGGTGATCATGATCCTCGCGGGCGGGATCAACGCGATCCTCGACCCGTTCCTGATCTTCGGCCTCGGGCCGTTCCCGGCCCTCGGCCTGCGGGGCGCGGCACTGGCCAGCGTCGCCTCGTGGGCCGTGGCGCTGACGGCCTCAACCCACGTCCTCGGCTGGCGGCTCCGGATGCTCTCGCCGGAGCCGCCCCGGCTCGGCCGCTTCCTCGCGTCGTGGCGGCCCGTCCTCGGGATCGGTGTTCCCGCCGCGGCCACCAACCTGCTCGGACCGCTGACCGTGGGCGTCGTCACCCGGCTCGTGGCGGAGCACGGCCCCCGCGCGGTGGCCGGGTTCGGCGTGGCGACCCGCCTCCAGAGCATGGCGCTGATCGGCCTGATGGCCATGGGGGCCGCCATGACCCCGTTCGTCGGCCAGAACTTCGGCGCCCGCTCCTGGGACCGGATCCGTGCCGCGTTCCGGGCCGGCGCGCTCTTCTCGCTGGCGTGGGGCGCGGGGTCGTTGCTCGTCCTGGCCCTGCCCGCACCGGCGTTGATCCGGCTGTTCAACGCCGATCCCGTCGTCGTCTCGAGCGGTTCCCTGTTCCTCCGGATCGTGCCGTTCAGTCATTGGGCCGTCGGGATCGGACTGCTCGCCGGGTCGATCTTCAACGCACTCGGGCGGCCTCTCGCCGCGGCGACGCTCATGGTCTTCCGGCTCCTTCTGCTCGCCGTTCCCCTGGCGGTCTTCGGTTCGCGCCTTCTCGGTCTGCCCGGGATCTTCGCGGGGCTCGCCGCCGCCAACGTCCTCGGTGCCGCCGTCGCCTGGACCTGGCTCCGGCACACCCTCCGTCACGCCTGACCGCGGCGCCCGGGCGTTTCCGGGGATCCTCAGCCGAACAGGATGCCGAGGAGCGCCACGGTGTCGTCGCCGTCGGTGTCGCCGTCGGCGTCCATGTCACCGCAGGAGAACGGCCCGTGGCAGCCGATCTGTACGGCGAGGTCCCCTGCGTCGGCGTCGCCGTCCTGGTCGAGGTCGCCCGGCACGCCGGTGCCGCCGACGAGCTCCCGGGCCACCGCGTACCAGCCCGTCGCGATCCGGATCGAGCCGTCGGAGTTGAGGTGGCCGCCGTCCGAGCTGTAGTCGGCGTACAGCTTCTGGTACGTCTCGCCTCCGGACGTGAAGGTGACGGCGGTGCCGTCGGGCCGGTGGGCCTCCATGTCGGCGATGTCGAACAGGAGCTTCCCGTTGTCCCGGCAGAACTGGCGGACGGCGGCGTTGTACCGGTTCCTCAGGATGTTGTTGGAGTCCTCCGCGGTGGTCAGCGGCATGGTGGTGTAGACGAACCGCGTGGTGGGGTAGTCGTCCTCCAGGTCCTGCATGGTCTGGAGGTAGGTGGCCGCGTCGGCGTTCTGGTCGATGTAGCAGAGCTTGTCCATGGCGGCGTCCACGGCGGGCAGGTGCCAGCCCGAGGTCCGGACGGAGTTGTCGAAGATCTGGAACTTGGCGGACCAGCCGGGGTTCCCGCGTTGGCATTCGTAGATCGTGCCGGCCACGGTCGGTTCCGGCGGATCCTCGACCCGTTCCTCGCCCGACAGGTACGACACGGAGACCGGGTCGAGCTGGTAGCGGGTGGGGTCCGAGGAGTGGAGGGACTCCATCCCCGAGATGATGTTCCCGCCCACGGAGGCGTGGGTGAACAGCCACCGCTGCTGCCCGATGGCGTCCATGACGGACTGCGGGTACGAGGCCACGGCGTCGATGGCCCCGTGATCGACGATCTGGGCGGCCGCGGGCGCGGCAATGGCGGACGCTGCGAGCAACGCCGCGAAGAACGTGGACGAACGGCCCATCGGAACCTCCCTCTTCCCCGGTCTTTGCTGGAACCCCAGTCTTCAGGCTATCGGCCGGACCTGCCGGATGCCGTGACGCCAGTCACCCGGGATGGCTCTTCGGCACGCAGGGCGGAGCGCTCCGCGCCGATCCGGCGTCCGCGGAGGGTGGCGGGACCTTGGTCCGCACCACGTCGACGAGCCCGCGGTCCGTCAGCCGCAGCTCGGAGATCACCTCGAGCGCCAAGGGAGAGGGGCACGAACGGGTCCCGCCCGGTCCCGGGTTCTGTGACTGCCTCTTCGCACTCACGGACGCCCCGGGCGGCTTCCTCGGCGGGGCTGGGCTCATCAGGCCCGCCACGGGCAGCGGCGGTATACTGGCGCGGGAGGCCGGCATGTTCGGTTCACTCGGGGTTCCCGAGCTGATGATGATCTTCGTGGTCGCGCTGCTGCTCTTCGGCCCGAAGAACCTGCCGAAGATCGGGAGGACGCTCGGGCGGGCCATGGCGGAGTTCCGCCGGGCCTCGAACGACTTCAAGCGGACCATCGAGGAGGAAGTCGCGGCCTCGGAGATCCGTGACGTCAAGCGGGAGATCGACGAGGCGGCCCGCGGCCGGTCGCCGGAGGGCGGCGACGGGGACGGTGCCGGTGGCTGATCCGGCACCCGAGCTCGAGAGCGGTCCGGCGGAAGGGGGCGAGCTCCCGAAGATGACGCTCGTCGAGCATCTCGAGGAGCTGCGCCGCCGGCTCTTCGTCTCCCTGATCGCCGTGTTCGTCGGTTTCCTCGTCGCCTGGGCGTGGTCCCAGGAGATCTTCCACTGGCTGGAGGTGCCGATCCAGCAGTTCCTGGAGCCCGGCGACAAGCTGGCGTTCACGGCGCTGGCGGATCCGTTCATGCTCTACATCAAGGTGGCGCTGCTCGCGGGGATCTTCGCGGCCTCGCCCGTGGTGCTGCTCCAGCTGTGGTTGTTCATCCGGCCCGGCCTCTACCCCCACGAACGGCGGATGGTTCTTCCGTTCCTGTTCTTCACCACCGTGTTCTTCCTGGGCGGCGGCTATTTCGGGTACCGGGTGGCGTTCCCCATGGTGGTGCGGTTCCTGCTCGGGGTGGGCAAGGACTTCAAGCAGGTGGTGACGATCCAGTCGTACTTCGCCATGATGTCGAAGATCCTCCTCGGGCTGGGGCTCGTCTTCGAGCTGCCGATCCTCGTGTTCTTCCTGGCCCGGCTCGGGCTGGTGACGGCGCGGATGATGGTCCGCGGCCTGCGGTGGGCGATCCTGGCGATTTTCATCATCGCGGCGGTGATCACGCCGACCCCGGACGTGGCCACCCAGACGGTGTTCGCGGTGCCCATGATCCTGCTGTACCTCCTCGGGATCCTCGTGGCGGCCGTGTTCGGCCGCAAGCGGCGGCCGGCGGACGGGGGCTGATGGACCGCAGGCGGTGCGGCAAGGCGGCGGGCCGGCTGTTCGCGAAGGTCCGGCGCGCGTGCCTGCGGTGGGATCTGCTGCCGCCGGGGGAGCCGGTGGCCATCGGGATCTCGGGCGGACCGGACAGCCTGGCGCTGGTGGCGATGCTGGCCCGGCGGAACCGGATGCTCGAGGTCAAGAGCCGCCTCGTGGGGCTCCACGTGGCGCTCCGTGGGGACGGGGAACCGTGGAGCCTCCCGGAGGCGATTCGGGACTGGTGCCGCGAGCAGGGCGTCGAGGTCGAGACCGTGGTGCCGCGGGTCGATCCCGGCGAGGCGTTTCCGATGACCTGTTTCCGGTGCGCGGGGATCCGGCGGCGCACGCTGCTGGAGGCCGCCGACGCACGGGGTTGCTCCCGTCTCGCGCTGGGGCACCACGCCGACGACGTGGTGGAGACGTGGCTGATGTCGCTGTTCTACACGGGGACGGGCGACGTGCTCCCGCCTGTGCGGAGCTACTTCGGTGGCGTGGTCACGGTGGTCAGGCCGATGTACGAGGCCCCGGCGCGGGAGATCCGGCGGGTCGCGTCGCTCTGCGGCTACCCCGTGGACCCCGTGCGGTGCCCGGTGGAGGGCTCGGCCAGGCGGAACAGGGTCCGGGAGGTTCTGGCGGCCCTCGGCCGCGACCAGCGCCGGGTCCGCCGGGTGCTGTTCCGGACGATCGTCCGGTCGTACGGAGCGCCGGCGGACGGGGTGGTAGAATCCGCGCCGGGAGGGGACGGATGGCGAGGTTGAACCCGGGCGAGCTGGAGATCGATCTGTTCTGCAAGGGGTTGCGGATCGACCCCTCGTGCCGGCTGGACCGGGACGCACGGCTGTTTTCGCGGACGAGGGCCGGTCTTGGGTCGGGACTGGAACTGATCATTCCCGGGGACCTCAAGGATATCTGGATGAACGCGCCGGTCGAGGAAGACTTCTGCGCCCTCTCGCCGTACTTCCTCCGGTGGGAGGAAGGGCGGGGCTACCACGTGGTGGACACGCGTTCAGACGAGGCGTACGACGTGACGATCCCGCCCCAGCCTGCGTGGTACGAGCGGACGACCTCGTCAGGGGTGCCCATGTCGCGGGTGGGTGTGCTCCAGGGGACGTACCTCGGCATCTACGTCTCCGAGGCATGCATGTTCTGGACTCCCCAGGAGAACGCGAACTGCAAGTTCTGCACGTCCGGCGTCAACGTCGGCGTCAACGAGGTGACACGCAAGCGCGTCCGGGACGTGGTGGAGGTCGCCCGCGCGGCGAAGGAGGAGTCCGGCGTAACCTTCGTCCACTTCAACGCCGGGTACCAGTGGGAGGACCTGCCGGAGCACACCCGTGCCCACGGCCTCAACCGGGCGGCGCCGTTCGTCAAGGCGATCCGCGAGGAGGTCGGGCTGTTCACTGGAGTGCAGGTCGCCCCGGTGTTGCCGCGGGACCACTGGAAGTACGACTGGCTCGTCGAGCTCGGCGCGGACCATTTCTCGTTCTGCTACGAGTTCCACAACCCGGAGTACTTCGAGCGGTTCTGCCCGGGCAAGAAGCGCCACCTCGGTCAGGAGGCGTTCTTCGCCGCGCTGGAGTACACGTCGAAGCTGCTCGGAAAGGGCAAGGTCTCGGGCGAGATCATCGCGGGTCTCGAGCCGATCGAGGACACGTTCCGCGCGATCGACTACATCACGTCGGTCGGCGCGTTCCCCACGGTCTGTATCTTCCGGCCGCTGATCGGTGCGGACCTGGAGCACTATCCGTCGCCCCCGTACGAGGACATGCGCCGCGTGTTCGAGCACGTGTGGCACGCCATGGTTCGGAATGGGATCCCCATGGAGATCGTGCCCAACATCGAGGTCAGCCTGGTGGTGCAGCCTGGTGACGCGGCGTACCTCGTCGAGCGGGACCTGCGGTGGCGGGCGTACCGGGCGAAGAATGCCGTCCTGCGGTTGTTGGCAAGACCGCTCGTGCGCTGGAAGCTGAAACCCCATCCGGTCAGGGCCTCGGCGACGGACCACCCCAACCTCCCGCCGCGCCTGCCGGTGGCGGAAGGGGCCGAGCGCCGGGACGGGGAGGCGGCATGATCCGCCAGGTCGACCAGGAGCGCGCACTGGAGAGCGCTGCGGGGATTCCGGGCGGCGCGGCGGTGCTCGGGCGCTTGAAGGAGCGGAGCGAGCCGTTCGTCCTCGTCCCGGAGGGCGCGGGGCTGGAGTGGGGTGTGGCCAACGAGGTCAAGGGCGCCCCGAACCGTGCGCGCCTCAAGCTGTTCGTGCCGGAGGGGCGGGACGACATCGTGGTGCTGCTGGCGTACAAGACCTCGCAGGTCGAGTGGTCCCGCGACCGGTACGCCTACGGTGTCTGGGAGATTCCGGTGACGGACGGCGAGACGGCCATCGACCCGGCCGTTCTCGACACCTGGATCGACTTTCAGGTCAGCGGGTTCCACCCCGAGCGCCGTCCGGACACCCTCGTCCGCCAGATCTCCTACGACATCCCGGCCTGAGCAGACAGAGCGTCTTCCGGACAGGGAGAGTCCCGCCCCGGTGCGCCCGGGGCGGGAGCGAGCAGAGCAGGTGCCGGGGTCAGAGTCCGATTTTCTCGAGGATCCGATCCAGGGCCTCGAGCTCGCCGCGGGTGGTGTAGAAGTGGGGCGAGAACCGGACGAACCCTTCGCGGACGCTACAGACGATGTGCCGTTCCGCCAGCCTTCTGACGGCCTCCGTGGGCTCCACTCGCGGGTGGCGGGCGGCCACGATGCCGGCGACGGGATGGCCCGGTCCTGGGGAGAACAGCTCCCACCCGTGGGCGATCAGGATTCGCATCAGCTGCCGTATGAGCATCTCGACGCGGGTCTGCACCACGTCCGTCCCGACCTGGGTGAGGAGGTCGAGCGCCGCGGCGAGCCCGGCGACGGCGGCTCCGTCTGCCGTACCCGGCTCGAACCGTCGGCCGTCGAGGTGAAAAGTGAGCTCCTGGAGGAAGAAGTCGTCCGGGCCGAGCCCGGTGTTCCGCCACCCGGCGAGGACCGGCCGGAGCTGCGAGCGGAACGCCGGGCGGGTGACGAGGAGCGCGATCCCCTCCGGTCCGAGGAGCCACGTGTGCGCGCCGGCGACCAGCGCGTCCACGCCAAGCGCCCGCACGTCCATCGGGAGGATGCCGAGACCCTGGATGGCGTCCACCACGAGGAACGCGCCGTTCTCGCGGCAGAGGGCCCCGAGCTGGGCCAGGGGCGCAACCCATCCGGTGTGGAACGAGACCCACGAGACGCTGACGATACGCGTGGCGGGCCCCACGGCCTTCGCGACATCCTCGAGGCGAACCCGGCCTCCGGGCTGCGGGAACCGGACGACCCGGACCCCGCGCCGTTCCAGAGCGAGCCACGGGGCGGCGTTGGCGGCGAACTCCTCGTCGCCCACGACGACCTCGTCGCCCGGCTGCCATTCGATCCCCTGGGCGATCAGGCTGAGGCCGATGCTCGTGGAGCCGACGATCGCCACGTCTTCCGGCGCCGCCGCCGTCAGCTCGGCGCCGAGGTGACGGCACGTCATCGCGTGATGGGCCCAGTCCTCCTCGGCGAGTCGCCCTGCGTTCTCCCGCTGGCCGATCCGTTCCCGCATCGCCTGGGCCACCGAGCGGGGTAGTGGTGAGAGCGCGGCGTGGTCGAGGTACAGACACCGGTCGCGCACGGGGAACTCGGGAAGCCAGCGGGTCAGGTCCAGCTGCATGGGCGGATCATAGCGTAGCCGTCACCTTGGCGAGGGTGAGGGCGGGCACGGACCGGTGGCTCGGGCGCTGCCGTACAATGGCTTCCCGCGCGCGGGGAGGGGAGGGGGCGCATGGCACGGAGGATCCGTACGGAACTGACCGAGCGGCTCGGGGTCGATCACCCCATCGTCCAGGGCGGGATGATGTGGGTGTCGAGGCCAGCACTCGTTGCCGCCGTTGCCGAGGCGGGCGCGTTCGGGTTCCTGACCGCCTTGACGTTTGGCAACCCGGAGGGACTGGCCGAGGCGATCGACGAGACACGGCGGCTGACGGATAAGCCGTTCGGGGTCAACCTGACCTTCCTGCCCACACTGGTCCCCGTGGACTACGGTCCCTTCATCGACGTCATCGTGGAGAAGGGGATCCCCGCGGTGGAGACCGCCGGCCGGAACCCGGAGCCGTACATCGACCGGATCAAGGCCGGCGGTGCCATCGTCATCCACAAGTGCACGTCGATCCGCCACGCGAGGAAGGCCGTTGCCATCGGGTGCGACATGATCTCCATCGACGGGTTCGAGTGCGCGGGCCACCCCGGCGAGGACGACGTCACGTCGCTGATCCTGATCCCCCGGGCCGTCGACGAGCTCGACGTCCCCGTCATCGCCTCGGGCGGGTTCGCCGACGGCAGGGGTCTGGCGGCCGCTCTCGCCATGGGCGCCGTGGGCGTCAACATGGGGTCACGGTTCCTGGTCACGGAGGAGGCGCCCGTCCACGAGAACGTCAAACGGCGGCTCGTCGAGGCCTCCGAGACCGACACGCTGCTCGTCATGCGGACGCTTCGCAACACCGAGCGCGTGCTGGCCAACGAGTGGGCCCGGAAGATCGTGGCCATGGAACGGGAAGGTGCGGGGCTCGAGGAGCTGGCACCGCTGCTCTCGGGGAAGAACGGGCTCAGGGCGATCACGGAGGGAGAGGTGGACGCCGGCCTCATCGCCGCAGGGCAGGCGATCGGCCTGATCCACGACATCCCCCGGGTTGGTGAGCTCGTGGAGCGTGTCGTCGGGGAGGCGGTGGAGATCATCGGTTCTCGTCTCCCGGAGCTCCTGACCTCCTGAGCGTCCCGTCGCTTGTCCGTTACGGTGCTGAATGCGTTGTCCGGGCTGGCGGGGATCAGCGGTCTGCCGGCCCGGTCGTGACGGCGGAACGCCGCAACCGCGTCTCCAGGATTCGGCGCGTGGTGCCGAGCCGTTCCGCGATCTTTGCGTGGGAGAGACCGGGCCAGGCCGCCATGGCCCGCCGGATCAACGCAAGTTCGGCCTCCTCTGTCAGCTCCATGAGACGGCGGAAGCCGTTCTCGAGAGGGATGGCATCGAGCGGGGATCGTTCCTGGCGGCGGGGTGCCGGGATCGGGACCTCGGTGAGGATGCCCGGTTCGGGGGAGAGCACGATGCTCCGTTCGAGGAGGTTCTCGAGCTCCCGGACGTTGCCGGGGAAGGTGTACTCTGTCAGCGTCTCCAGCACGCCAGGGAGGACCCGCACCGGTGCGCGGCGGAGACGGCGGCAGATCTTGGCGACCAGGTGGTCCACGAGCTCGGGAAGGTCCTCGAGGTGCTCCCTGAGCGGCGGCACGCGGACAGGGATCGTGTCCAGGCGGTGGAAGAGGTCCTCGCGGAAGGCGCCTTCCGCGATGGCCTTCTCGAGGTCGCGGTGGGTCGCCGCCAGGACGCGGACGTCCACGCGGCGCTCTCGGCGGCCGCCGACACGCTGGACCGTCCCCTCCTGCAGGAAACGGAGCAGCTTGGGCTGGAGCGCCACCGGCATGTCGCCGATCTCGTCGAGCAGCAGCGTGCCGCCGTCCGCGTCCTCGATCCGGCCGCACCGTGAGGTGGTGGCTCCGGTGAAGGCGCCCTTCTCGTGCCCGAACAGCTCACTCTCGATCAGCTCCCCGGGGATCGCCGTGCAGTTGACCACGACGAACGGGCGAACCCTACGGGGACTCTGGTTGTGGATCAGGCGGGCCACGAGCTCCTTGCCCACGCCCGTCTCACCGCGGATGAGCACGGTGGAGTTCACGGCGGCGAGCCTGGAGATGGTGTTACGGAGCCGTTCCATGACGGCGCTGGAGCCGACGAGGGTGTCGAACCGGCCGGGGTCGCCGGTGCGGTCCCTGAGGTCGCGATGTTCGGTCTCGAGCCGGCTGGCGTCCAGCGCGCGCTCGACCTGGAGGAGCAGCTCGTCGGGGTCCACAGGCTTGGCCAGGTACTGGAACGCGCCGGCGCGCATCGCCGCGACGGCGGAGCGGACGGAGGCGTACGCCGTGATCAGGATGACCGGAAGGCGCGGGTGGCGTTCACGGATCGCCTCCAGCAGCCGGATCCCGTCCATCCCCGGCATGGCGACGTCGCTGACGACGACGTCGAAGCCGCCCGTGCGTTCGAGAAGCTGGAGGGCGGTCTCCCCGGAGGTTGCGGTTGTCACACGGAAGCCGGCTTCGTCCTCGAGCAGGAGCTGGATCGTTCGCAGAAGACCTGGGTCGTCGTCCACGAGCAGGACGTTCGCGTTCACCGCTGATCCCTTCCGCCGCCTCGTGCCATCTCGCGTCACGGGGGCACCTCCTCTCCTGCAAGGGGTGTTCCAGCTCGATTCTACAGGAAAGGAACGTCCCGTGTGTCACTGCCAGCGTGGTGGCGCACCGGCCGGTACGGTGGACGCACCGTCGCGTGCCACGCTGGCGTCTTCCCCTTTCCCCGGCGGGGGGCGGCGCGCGAGCCGGACGGTGACCACGGCACCGCCGCCCTCCCGGTTGCCGGCGGTCACCTCCCCCCCGTGGTCCCTGGCGATCCGCCTGACGTTGGCCAGCCCGAGACCCGTGCCCAGCCTGCGGGTGGTGTAGAACGGCTCGAACGCTCTGGTGAGACTCTCCGGCGTGAACCCGGTCCCGCGGTCGAGTACGGCGATCTCGGCGCCGAGCACGCGTCCGTCCGGGTCGCGCCACGGCCGGACCTCGGTCTCGATCGTCCCGCCGGTGGGCATGGCCTGGCGCGCGTTGAGTAGCAGGTTGAGGAGGAGGCGGCGGATACGCTCCGGGTCGGCGACGATCCGGGGTGTGGCGGGATCGATCCTGGTCTCGATCGTTACGCCGGCCGAGGCCAGCTCGTGCTCGAGGAGCGTGGCGAGCTGACCGACCAGCGGGCCGAGCTCGAGCTCCAGCGGTGCGGCGTTCCCGGGTCGGACCCATGAGAGTACGTCGCCGATGGTCCGTTCGAGCCGGTCCATTTCCTGCTCGATGATCTCGGTCAGCTCCGCGCCCCGGGGGTCGCCAGCCATCCGGCGGCGGAGGACGGCCGCCGAGCTCTTGACCGCGGCCACCGGGTTCTTCAGCTCGTGGGCCAGGGCGCTGGTCGCGGCGCCGACGGCGGCCAGCCGTTCGCCCAGCGCCCGTTCCTCGAGCAGGCGGCCGCGGTGGATCAGTGGTCCGGCCATCCCGGCCAGGGTCGTGAGGAGGTCGAGATCCTCCGGCAGGTAGGGTGCGTCCAGAGGCCGGGGTCCGACCAGGAGCACACCCAGGGTTTCCCCGGACTCCCGGATCGGAACGGCCAGAGCCACCCGGCGTCCCCCGGGCAGGACGATCTCCTCGGGCCGGCTCCTAGGCGGCGCGTCGAGGAGCGATCTGATCGCTTCAATCTCCTCCGGCAACGGTTCCTCGAACGCCTCGTTCCCGAGCCGGAGCCATTCGCCGCTATCGCGTGCACGGACCAGCACCTCCGTCCATGAGGGTTCCAGCAGCGCCTCGATCCGTTCCCGGAGGAAGCGTGCGGCTGCCGTGGGGTCGAGGATTCCTGCCAGTCGCTCCGCGGTCTCCCGGACGGCCTGGCGGTAGCTGTACCGGCGGCTGTACAGACTTCGGTCCACCGCCTCCTGGACCCGCCTCCGGATCGGGGAGAACGCCAGCACGCTGACGGCGGCGGCCAGAGCCGTGACCAGGGTGTCGAGGGACGGTGCACGGCGGTGGACGAGCCAGCCGGCTCCGGAGACGGCGGCGACGAAGATCGCGGCGGCGCCCGCCGATGCCAGCCCATAGACGAGGCCGTACCGGACGAGGATGTTGATATCGAACAGGTGGTGCCGGACGATGGCAGCGGCGATGGCCAGCGGGACGACCACGTCGAACAGCGCCTGGGACTGGATGGGGATGAGAGAGACGCCGGTCAGCCGGAGGGGAAGCTCCCAGAACAGGACCTGGAGCGCCACCAGGAGCGCGAGGGCGGAGAACAGGAGCCGGGCTTGCGGGCGGACCGTGAGGTCCCCGGCGTGGCGGGAGGCCCCCCCGAGGGAGATGGCGCCGCCGAGGTACGCCAGGACGACGCTGACGTCGTACGCGGTGCTGGCCGCCCGGTGAAGCGTGGGGGCCGCGAGAAGAGTGGTCAGAGCGGGGAATACTGTCGGCAGGTAGTAGACGAGACCCAGAAGAACCGCGGCGCCGTAGGCCACGGGGAGGATGATCCGGAGCCGCCGCTGGAGCGGGCCCCGCGCGGGGAAGATCAGGAACAGGTGGAGCAGCAGCGCAGGGCCAAGCAGGCTCGTCATGGTGTAGGCGAAGGTCAGGACCCGCCCGTGCCAGCTCGTGCCCCCCATGCTGACGAGCGTACAGGCGTCGTTGATCGCGGTGCTCGCGCAGAACAGCAGGAAGAGGAGGGTCTCCGGGGTTCCCGGCCGCAGGAGGTACGTCCCGGCGCCGACGGCGAGGAGCAGGAGGATCGCCACGGCGACGGGAAGGAGACGGCCCGGCGCCAGCCCCCCGGTCACCCCCGTCTCGAGCTCGAGGAGGCGCCCGCCCCGCCGGACCGTCCAGCGGGCCGTGTCGCCGGGGCGGTGGCGTTCCCATGCGTCGCCGAGGTCCGTGCCGTTCTCGAAGCGGCGCCCATCCAGCGCCACGATGTCGTCCCCGGGCCTGATCCCCGCCGAGTCCAGCACGCCGCCCCGGGCGACGAGGAAGACGTGGGCCGCGCCGTTCCAGAACCGGATGTTCGACTGGAGCGGCTGGGGGCTCGCCCCCGCCGTCAGCAGCGCCGTCGCGATCACCGCCAGGGCGTACAGGAACACCCCTGCGGCGAGCACCGTCCGCCAGCGGGTGCCGGTCCCCGGTTGGTCGGCGGCGGAGAGGGTCATGTCCCGATTATCGCCGATCCATGCGGTGCGACCTCTTCCGGGGACGGTTCCGTTTCCGCACGGGGGCGATGTCTCGCGGACGGAGCCAGAATCGCCGCAAGCACCCTCGGTGGTCGGTACGACGGCGGAGGGACGCTCACCTGTCCACGTCCGACCCCTACCGATGGCCCAACTTCTCCCCGGCCTCCCTGGCTTCAGCATCGTCCCGGCGGGTGGATCTTCTCTCAGGCCGTCCGCCGCAGGACGGCGATCCCGCCTCCGAGGAGGAGCAGTACCAGGAGGGCCGCGCCGGTTCCGGAGAGCACGGGGATCGGGGGCGCCTTGGCGCCGCCGTCCTCCGCGTCCCGCCCCGAGTCCGTCGCCGGTCCTCCGGAGGCGCCGTCTGACCCGGACGCTCCGCCCGTGGCGAGGAGGTCCGGCAGTTCGAGCCACTGCCACGCCGGAGGCTGGTCCGCCCTTTTCGCCGTCCGGTTCGCCACGACGAACGCCAGGTCGGCGGCGTCGGTCCGGCAATCCCAGCTCGCGTCCGGGGGATCGCCGGGAGGAACCGGGTCGGTGAAGAGCCAGGCGAGTACCGCGAGGTCGTCGTCGGCGGTCACATCGTCGTCTCCCGTCACGTCGCCCCTGACGGCGCTGCCGTCGCCGAACCCTGCGGCGATGGTCGTATCACCGTCCAATGTCAGTGTGCAGGGACCGGCCCCGGGACAGCCGCTCCACGACCATCCGCCGAAGGTGGCGCCGGAACCGGGATCGGCGATCAGGATGACCGTGTCGCCTGCGGGAAACCGCGCCGAGCATTCCGGGGCGCAGGCGATTCCCCCGGGGGCGGAGAGGACCGTGCCCGACCCAGGGCCACAGGAACGAACGGTGAGTGTGGCGTCCGCTCTTGCCTGGGGCTCGAAGCGGGCTATGACAGCGGTGTCGGTCTCCACCGTCAGCTCCAGCGGGCCGGCGCCTGCAACGGCGATGCCCTCGAGGATCCAGCCCGTGAACCGGTCCCCGGGGGCCGGGACGGCCTCCAGCCGGACGTGGGTTCCCGGTGTCAGGGTCGTGGAACAGTCACTCGGACAGCCGATTCCAGCGGGGTTGGAAGTCACCGTTCCCGTACCCAGACCATCGAGAGTGACGGTCAACTCGGCCTGTGGCGCCGGCGAGGGCTCGAACTCCGCCGTCACGGTGATGGAGGCCGTCACGGTCACTGTGCACGGACCGGTTCCGCTGCACCCTCCCCCGGAAAATCCGGTGAACACGGAGCCCGGAAACGGGCTCGGGGTCAGGGTGACGCTCTCGCCGTCGGGGACGGGCACGGAGCAGTCGGTCCCGCAGGAGAGACCCACGGACGTGCCGACCACCTCGCCCCTTCCGGCGCCGGTCCGGGCGACGGTCAGGGTGTGCTCCTCCGGGATCTCCTCGAAGACGGCGACGAGGGCCGGGGGACTGGTGGGATCGTCGCCTGCGATGTCGTCGAACTGCAGAAAACCCGCAGAGGAGCGGACGGTGAACGGGTTCTCGATGGCCGCTCCTGCACGCGATTCGTATTCGACCGTCAGGCCGGCAAACGACATCCAGCGCCATAGCCAGTGGCGAAAGCGCCAGCCGGGTGCCGGTACGGCGGTGAACTCCTCGGGGAATGCCGATGCATCGAGGGCGATCGTGCAATCGTCTGCGCAATCAACATCGCCCGAGGCGGAAAGAATGTGACCCTGGCCCTCGACGAAGAAGGAAGCGTCCACGGGGTCGGGTGCGGCGTCGGTCGTCGAATGTCCATAGATCGGCATGTCGATCAGAGTGTGCGGCTGGTAGGGATCCCTGTCCCAGACGTACAGGTGCGTGAAGTGTTCGGCCGGGCCGTCTGTCGGTTCGTATCGGAGGCGGATGGAACATGCGTCTCCCGGGCCGAGGCTCGTCCATTCACAGCTGTTCTCGACCCGGGAGATGGATGGCTCGTTGCTTCCGGGTTCGTGAAGGAACCGGACGTTCCCCGTCTCGACCCGGCCATGGCCGATGTTGACGATGCGGACACTGAATTCGGCATGTTCACCGACCGGTGTGACGGGGAAGAGATAGGCGTTGTAGTTGGAGTGGTAGATGGAGAGAGGGGTCGAGGGATCGACGACCAGTTCGCCCGCACCGGTCACGGCGGGGCCGCCGGGATCGACGACAACGCCGTTGGCCGTCAGGTCGGCGTCCCCGTCGCGTCCGTCACAGTAGGCGAGGGCGATCCGCATCCGGTCCCCGTCGTGATGAAGACGCGCGCCGTGTCCCTTCTCGAAGTCGAACCGCCACCAGTGGTCGGTCGTGTCCGACGCCGTCGGACCGTACTTCCAGTAATCGACCAGCTCCGGATCGTCGGGCATGAACAGATTGGCGGTGAAGCAGGCACCCGGGCTCATGCCGGAGAACGTCAGCTCGAGGAACCCGAGGGGGAACAGGTCCACCGGAGCGTCGGAGGGCGACGGGTTGTCCACGGCCGCGGCGTGGGAGAGCACGATGCCGGGGGGCGCCTCCACGGTCAGGTAGCGGCCCCCCCGGTACGAGGGGAACGAGACGACCCGGTCCTCCAGGTAGTCGGGAACGCCGTTCCCGTTCCCGTCCCACGAGGGGTCGTCGCCGTCCGGCCCCATCTCCAGCGTATCCTCCACGTCGTCCCCGTCCGTGGCCCCGTCGGTCCGGGCGAAGTACGCGCCGACCGTGGTGTCGCGGGTCACGTCGATGGTGGCCGTGGAAGCGGTGCCCGACGCGGCCCCCGTCCACCCGGCGAACCGCCACCCCGACGCGGGTGTGGCGGTCAGCGTGACGGTGAACGGTCCGGACGCGGTCCGCGTGCAGTCTCCCGGACAGTCGATGCCGGTCCCGGCGACCGTCCCGCCACCGGCCGGGCCAGCCACGACGTGGAGGCTGACGCCCCCGGTCTCCGCGGACGAGGCGGTCATCCCCCCGGCCCGGTTCCAGGCGAACGACTCGTGACCGGCCGTCCCGTGCTCGGCCCGGACGAGCCGCCCCGCCGGATCGTAGGCGTAGGTCGTGGTCCGCTCGGTCTGGGCCGCCGTGTCGAGGCTGACCAGGGCGGCCGCCACGATCAGCGCCGCCACGGTTACGGAGTTGGGGATACCGGTCCGTTCCACGGTTCGCTCCTTCCGTCGCCGGAGAAAGGGACCCCCGGGACCCGACGGGGAGGAGCCCTGGCCGAGCTCCTTCCGCCGCAGGCCCCGGGGGGCCGGCTCGAGGCCGGCTCGGGGGCTGACCACCCGGTGCCCCGCCTCGTGTCTCACGGCTCCATCTCCCGGTACTGCCGCTGCCACTTGTTGTAGGTGCTCCACGAGATCCCCTTCGCCTCCAGGAGATGGCGAAGGTAGCGCAACTCGTCGGCCGGGTCGCGGTCATCGGGAGCGGGGGACATGGCCCAGGTCACCGCCTCGTCTACGGTGATGAAATGGTGGTCCTTCGCGATCCAGATCGGCATGTGGCCGAGAATCCGCCCGATGACGACGCCGGCAACGGCCGAACTGAGAACGGAGATGCCGATGGTGGCGGCGCTCGCCTCTCCGAGGCTCTCCATCAGCAGGACGTGCCGGTAGTAGCCGAAGTATGCCAGGTAGTTGATGTTGAACTCGTTCCGGGCGGTGCGGAGCCATTCTGCCGCTCCCCGGTACGTGCCGGAGGTCGTGATCCAGCCGGAGAGACGCTGGCCCATCCCCACGAGGCCGGTGGATTCGGAGACCGCCGCGGTCTCGGCCTCGATGGCCGCAAGCTCCACGGGACCGCTCTCCAACGCGAAGTCCCGGGCGGTGTGCTCCATGATGGACATGCCGCTCTCCTTCAGGAGACGGGCGGCCCACTCGATGGGAACGTTGTAGCCCATGGTCTCCTCGACCAGGCCGCTCCCCATCCAGACCTGGTCCATGTACTGGGCCGCCTCGGGGTACACGGCCTCCAGGTACTGGGCGCTGACCGTTCCGTGGACGGCGGCGGCGTCCCGGAGGCCGAGCTGCACCCCGCGGAACGTCCAGTCCCAGGCGAACTCGTAGATCGCCGGGTCGGCGAGCATCTGCTCCTCGCCGGCGAGGCCCGTGGGGTCCACGTGGCCGATGGGGTCGCCCAGGGCGTAGGCGTACGGGTTCCCGGTGGCCGCCACGCCCAGCGGATCGGGGGAGAGGAACTGCCCGAGAGACGGGTCGTAGGCTCGGGCGCCCATGGCGGGGAGGCCCGAGGGTCCGGTCAGGACACCGATGCAACCCCCGAACCCGAACGGCACGTCCTGGAGTGTGCCCACCGTGGCGGTCGGGTTCCCGAAGGCGTCCCAGGAGCGCGCAAGGAGCACGGTTCCGGAGCCGCCGGTGATCACGGCGGCGTTGCCGCGCTCGTCGGGCAGGTACACCCGGATCCCGCCTCCGGCCTCCACCGAGTACAGGAGGCGGCGGCCGGCCCAGACGTGCCGTTCCACCACTGAACCGGTGCCGTCCATCGTCACCACGGGGCGGCCGTCCAGCCGCAGGAACCGGAGGGTCGTGGCGCTTCCGGCGAGCTCCACCAGGTCGCCGGCCGGATCGTACCGCCAGGCGACGGTCTCGCCGTTGCGCTGGACCGTCGCCGGACGTTGGAGGGCGTCCCAGGTCACCTGGAGCCCCGGTGCGGCGAGCAGCGCCCCTGCCACGTCGTGGGTGACGGGAAGCGTCCCCCCGCCGCTGCTGACGCTCTCCAGGCGGTCACCCGGCCCCCGGGCGAGCTCGATGGACCGCTCGGCCAGGGCCTCTGGCGCGCCACCCGTTCGGCGCACGGAGACGGTCCGTCCCGCGGCGTCCCTCGTGATCTCGACCTGGAGGAGCAGGACGCCGCCGGGCCCGGTGTGGCGCAGGGAGGTCAGCGCGCCCCGGGCGTCGCGCCCGTACTCCGTCCGGACCCCTCCGGGCAGGTCGATGGCCGTCACGCGGTTCGCGGCGTCGTAGTGGAACACCGTGGTGTTCCCCGTCCAGTCCACGATCCGTTCGAGCCGTCCCGCCGTGTCGTACCGGTAGTCCGCCGTCACGCCGCTGGGATACTCCAGGGCGTCGAGCCGGCTCCCCGGCGTCCAGCTGCTCCGGACCGTGTTCCCCCAGATCCCCGTGTGGGCCACGCGGCGGCCCATGAGGTCGAGGGCGTCGGTCACCGTCTCCCCGTTGCACGAGGCCGTCCGCGTCTCCCCGGAGCTCGAGAACGTTCGGGTGTAGTCGATGGTGCTGCCGTCGGGCAGGGTCATGGAGGTGACCTCGTCGTCCCCGTTGTACGTCCAGGAGAGCTGTCTGCCGTCCGGGAGCGTCCGGGAGATCAGCCTGCCCGCCCCATCCCAGGTGGAGCGGGTGACGGCCCCGGCCGGATCCTTCGTCTCCGTCACACGCCCGGCGCCGTCGTACGTCCAGCGCCAGGTGGACCCCTCTCCGTCGGTCAGGGCGAGGAGCCGGCCGCGGCTGTCCCGCTCGTGGAGGACATGGGCGCCGTCGGGAAGCTGGAGGCTCCTGATCTGCCCGTCGTCGGTGTGGACCTCCACGAGCTGCCGCCCCAGGGGGTCGGTCCGGACGATCCGGAGGCCGTCGTCGGAGTAGGCCACCGTGGCCCGGTTGCCCAGCGGATCCTCCGTCGCCGTCGGCCGGCCGTCCGCGTCCCACTCGAACGTCCATCGGGCGCCGTCGGGCTCCACGATGGCCGTCAGGTTCCCGTTGGCGTCGTGCTCGTACCGGCGGTGGCCGCCGCCGGGCAGCACAATCTCCCGCCGGAGGCCCCGGTCGTCGTAGAGCCACGACGTCACCACGCCGTCGGGGTCGGTGCGGCTCGTCAGGTTGCCGTCCACGTCGTAGGTCATGTGGATCTCGCCGCCGTAGGCGTCGCGGACGGTGACGAGCTGTCCCGCGGCATCGTACGTCCAGGAGGTCGTCGCGCCTGTGGGGACGAAGGCCCGGGAGGTGACGTTCCCCTCGCCGTCGTGGGCGAAGGTCGTCCGGCGGCCCTCGGGCGTCTGGACCCATTCGAGGTTCCCGGCGAGGTCCCGGGAGAGCGTCAGGGTTCCGATGGAGCCGGGACGTTCGATGGACGACACGTGTCCCGTGGTGTCGTACCCCCAGGTGACGGTGTTCCCGAGCGGGTCCGTGACGGACTCCAGCTGGCCTCCCGCCGTCCATCCGAGTTCCGAAGGCCCCGGGTCTGCACCGTTGCGGATCTGGCTGACGCGTCCGTCACCGTCGTACGCGAGGGTGACGTCCTCGCCCCCGGCGGAGGTCAGCCTTGTCGGCCGGCCATTCGCGTCCCACTGGAACTGATCCGACGCTCCCGACGGGTGGACGATCTGCGCCGGCCGTCCCGATCCATCCCGCACCAGGGTCGCAACGGCGCCGCCGGCGTTGACCACGGACTCGATCCGGCCGTTCGCGTCGCGGTTGAACTCCACCATCCGGCCTGCCTTGTCCACGATCCGCGCGAGATGCCCGTCCTCCCACGCGTACCGGGCCGTCTCGCCCAGGCCGTCCCCGGCGGCCACCATGCGGCCCGCGGCGTTGTAGACGCGCCGCACCGTCCGCCCCGAGGGTGGGGTGACGGTAACCTCGAGGCCGCCGGTCCCCACGGGGGTGCGGGTGAAGGTCGTGGTCTGGCCGAGGGCGTCGGTTTCCGTGGCCACACGCCCCTGGGCGTCGTACGTCACGGTGAGAACCGTCTCGCCACGGCGGTCCTTCGCCGTGAGCATCCGGTGGGATCCGTCGTAGGTGTGCTGCCACGAGTGTCCCAGCGGATCGGTGATGGTGAGCAGGTTCCCGGAGGTATCGTAGGTCATGGCGGCGAGATCGGACGCGGAGAGGGCCGCGCACCGGACGGCGGCCAGCCGCCCCGAGGCGTCGTAGGTGAAGTCGAACTGGCGGCCGAGTGGGTCGGTGACGTGGTCCACGTGACCCGCGGCGTGGGTGACCGTCAGGGCGTCGCTCGTGCCGTCGGAGATCGCCAGCAGCGATCCCGAGGCATCGAACTCCGCGTCGAGGCCTCCGGGGAGGTGCAGCCTCACACCACCTCCTCCGGTGTCCTCGAGCGCCGCATCGGTGGCCCCCCCGGCGGGGGTCCATGGATCGCCGGCCTGGCCCCGTACGAACCGCTGGACATGCCCGTCGGGGAAGGTCACGGAGGTGGAGGTCGCCCCGACCGTGGCCTTCATCGCCCAGGAGTGGGTCCAGCCGTGGCCCACGGGACCGTCGTCCCCCGCCTTCGCCGAGTTGTACGTCAGGGAAAGTCCGAACCCGAGGGTCCTCGTTGCGGGGAAGAAGCAGGCGGTGTGTATTGTGTGGAGGTTTCCCGTGTACGCGCAGACCGGGTCGTCCTCGTCGTCCGGCTGGTCCCCCAGGCGGTGGTCGGGGTCATCGGGCGTGTCGTCGGGGGTCATCACCAGATCGAGGCGTGTGACCGGAGGGGGGCTGGCGGGGAGATCCACGTGGGCGGCGGTTCCGGCATATCCCGGGTTGTGAGGGGTCACATCGTAGCTGCCCGGTGCCGGGGCGTGGATCAGATAGACCGCTTCGGGAGGATCGGTACGGTCGGCTCGGGAGCCCGAGGTGTCCGTGGCGATCACCGTCGCTCCCACGAGGGGCTCGCCCGTGTCCGATGCCGTCACCGTACCGACGATCACCGCACAGGGGCGGACAGTGTACGTCTCCGTCTCGCTGGCCGTGGCGGTGCCGCTGGAGGCGTGGACGGTCACAGTGTACGTTCCGGCTTCGTGCCACTGGTGGGACACGGCCCTCCCGGTGGCCGTCGTGCCGTCACCGAACTCCCAGTCCACCAGGTCGGCGATGCCCGTGAACTCGAACTCCACCGTCTGGTCGCGGCAGACCGTCGTGTCGGGGGGGCCCCTGAAACCGGCCGTGGCACAACCCGTGATGGCGAACCGCTGTGAGGGCGTGGTGAACGGCCCTTCGTGTTGCGCGCCCCACACGGAAAACGCCAGAGACCCCTCGCCGCACCCGGTGACAAGGAACTCGAAGCTCGGGGTGCCGAACCATGTCGGAGAGAACTCCCGGTACGGGTTCCATGTACACGTGCCACCGGCCGGACCACCGGTGGGGACGTCGGTGTAGTCCATGATCTCGTCGTCGATCAGGCACGGGAGGCCGGTCCAGCCGTAGTGGTCGAACCAGGCGCGAACGAGCTGGAGGCCCGACGGGATGGGATCCACCCCTTCCGATCCCCAGCCGTTGACGGAGGTCCTGACGATCACGTGGCTTCCATACTCGACCGAGCCCGCAATGGAGAAGGAGAACCCGGCCGGATTGGGCTCGGAGGCCGAGCCGGGGAACGAGGCGGCCATCACGAGCACGAGCGCGAGAAGGCCGTGACCTGCGTCTCCGCGAGTGGGTCTGCCGATGGAGATGGAACGCATCGCATCCTCCCGGTGGGGCGCCCGGTGGCCACGGGCCCCGCTCCCGGTGGAGCAAGAGCCGTTCCAGGGTGGCCGGGCACCGGGCGACCCGTCGTGGCTTCCTTCCCCATGGGCGGAACCCCCGCGGCTGCACCGTCGGGTGCGGCCGGCGCACGGAGAGGTGCAGAGGTGGATCGCTCAGCTGGGAGTGGGCGTTTGGGGAAGCGGGGCGGAGGTGATGAAGTGCCAGGGTGGGGGGCCGCCGTCCCACGGTCCGAGCAGCGGCTCGATCCGGTCGGCGTACCGGGCCATCGCGCGGGCCGGCGTCTCGCCCGCGGCGAGGGCCTCGAGGAGGGGGAAGGCCTCGACGCCGGCGCGGCCCAGGTACCCCTGCCAGCGGGCCTCACGGACCGAGGGCCGGTCGAGCCGGAACCCGGGCAGCCCGGTGAGGGCGCGTTCGATCCGCCGGAGGCGCCGGCGTGCCTCCCGGCGCTCGAGCATCCCCACGGCGTGGTACGGGGTGTACGGCTTCGGGACGAGCACGTTGACGCTGGCCCGCAGCCACGGGCCCCCGCGGCCGGGCCTCGGGGTGGAGGCGCCGATCCGGTGGATCTCCCGGATCAGCCCGGCGATGGCGTCGAGGTCGCCGTCCGTCTCGCCGGGGAGCCCGACGATGAAGTACAGCTTGATGCCGGTCAGGCCGCACCGGAACCCCGTCTCCACGGCGGCCAGGATCGCCTCGTTGGTGATCGGCTTGCCGAGAGCCCGGCGCAGGGCGTCGCTGCCGGTCTCGGGCGCGATGGCGACGGAACGGGCGCCGGAGGCCACCAGCGGCTCGAGCACCTCGGGCACCATGGCGGGGATCCGGAGGGAGGAGAGCGCCACGTCGAGGCCCGAGTCCACGGCGGCGGCGAGGATCCGCCCGATCTCCGGGTGGTCGCCCACGGCCGTGGCGACGAACCCGATCCGCGACGTGATGCGGGACAGCTCGTGGACGCGGGTGAGGATCGCCTCCGTGGCGTACGGCCGGAGGTTCCCGGCGGTGTGGCTGATCCAGCAGTACCGGCACGACTCCGGGCATCCCCGCGACATCTCCACCAGCCCGCGCGACCGGTACTCCGCCTCGGGCGTGACGGCGTGGGAGGCCGGGACGGCGTCCGGGGGGAGCGTCTCGAGCCGGCGCTTCTCGAGCCGGCGCAGCCGCCGGATCGGCCGTCCTGCGCCGTCGAGGTGCCGGGAGGGGACGAGGTAGCCGTCGCGGGAGGCCAGCTCGTCCAGGAGCGTCTCGCGGTCCGTGCCGTCGCGGAGCAGCTGGAGGACCGCGGGCCAGGTTCGCTCGGCGGCACCGAGGCAGAACACGTCCACTGCCGGGGCCAGGGGGAGGGGGTTGATCGTGGCCACCGAGCCGCCGAGGACCACGAGCGGATCGCCCGGCCTGCGCTGCTCGCGGCGCGGGGCGATCCCGGCGGTACGCAACATCCGGAGGACGTTCGGGGCGTCGGGCTCGAACGCCATGCTGAACGCCACGGCGTCGAACGCGGCGAGGGTGGCGCCCTCCTCCAGCGTGGACCCGAGGAGCGGCCCGTCGGCGAACGCCCGCTCCACACCGACGTCCGGCTCCCGCCCGGTCAGCTCCGTGACCCACTGGAACGCCAGGGAGGCCATGGCCACCCGGTAGGTGTTCGGGTACGCCACGGCCACGCGGACGGCGCCGTGCCGCGGCGGCGTCACGCGGTACCGCTCGGAGTCGAGCAGCCGGTTCCGGAGCGTCCTCGCGTCGTCCCCCACGGTGGAAGGGTAGCGGGGTTCGTCCGTTCCTGCACGTGGACCCGGCCGGGGATCAGCGGTTCAGGCGCTCCTGGCGGCGGTCCGAACGGTCAACCGGTCAGGAGAACGGGGTCCACCACTCGGGGTCGAGGAACGGGAACGGAAGATCGTCCCGGGCCCACAGCGGAAGGCGCTCCATCGTGGGCGGCGAGGCCAGGAGCTGCTGGAGCCGCCGGCGGTGCTCGGCGAACCGTTCTTCGGCGTAGTCCCGCGCGGCCCCCGTGGTGACGAGGAACGGCCAGTCGGAGGCGGCGAGGATCATCAGCTGGTTGAGGACGGCGCGCTTGTACGTCGTGGTCGCCGGCCGGCCGCAGGCGGCCTGGACGGCGAACTCCGAGGAAGCCAGCTCGTGCCACATCCACTCGGTGTCCGGGTTGACCCAGACGCGGTGGTCGCCGCCGTCGCCCCAGGACCCCTCGGGGAGGGCCATGCGCGTCGTGGGCGGGTCGGTCTCGAGGTAGCCACCGGCGGAGACGGGGGCGAGCAGCGGATGCGCGGAGGCCCGGCGGAGCACGGCCTCCAGCCAGGCGGGCCCCTCGAACCACCAGTGCCCGAACAGCTCGGTGTCGAACGGGCAGACGGCCACACCGTCGTCGAGACCCGCCAGGTGGGCGACGAGCTCGACGAAGTGCTCGGCCTGCACGGCGACGGCCTCGGCCGCCGCCTCGGGGTCGTACGGCTGCTTGTCCGCAAGGTCGGCGCGGGGGTGCGTCACCCGCCACAGGCGCAGTCCGGAGGGCCAGTGGCGCTTGTGGAAGTCCAGATAGCGGGGGTCGCCGGGGTAACCGTAGTCCCGCGACCAGACCTGGAGGGCGGAGCGCGGCTCGCGGACGAAAGCCGCCACGGAGCTGGAGTCGATCAGGACGGGGTGCGCCACGGCGCCTTCCACGATCTCCGGGGCGGTGGCCGGATCCCCGCCCGACGACACGGTGGCCGAGCCGCCGAGGACGAGGTGGGTGTCCACGACGGTCCACCGGATGCCGTGCCGTTCGAGGAACGCCTCGACGCCGGGGCGCACGGTCTCGCGGGCCCCGGTGACCGGGTGCTGCCAGGGCCCTCCGGGCCGGTAGGCGCACTCGGGCATCCACGCGCCCATCGGGCGCCGCCCGAACAGCCGCTCGTGGAACGACACGGCGGTGGCGAGCTCGAGGTTGATCAGTTCCTGCGTGTGGGTCAGCGGGAGGTAGGCGTGGGTCGCGGCGCAGGTGGCCAGCTCCACGACCCCCTCGCCGGCGAGGTCGGCCAGGGCGCCCACGATGTCCCGGCCGATCCGCTGCCAGATCGTCGTCAGGCCGTCGTACCGGTCGGCCCACCACGCGGCCAGTGGGGAGACGTGGATCGTCTCCCGGGCCGCCTTGTGCCGCTGGGCGAGGTAGCGGTCCACGAGGGATCGCGTCCGCGGGTCGGCGAGCTGGGAGGCGAGCACGGGGGTGACGGAGATCGTCAGCAGATCCCGGAGCCCCTCGCGCCGGAGCCGGTCGAGCACGTCGACGAGTGGCAGGTAGCAGTGGACCACGGCCTCGGCCAGCCAGTCCTGCCCGTGGGGCCAGGTGCCGTGGCCCAGGACCCACGGCAGGTGCGTGTGCAGGATGAACGTCAGCTTTCGGGGCCGGGCGGAACCGGTCACGGGGATCGGCGAGCGGACCTCGGCCTCGGTGATCGCGGGGCGGTGCGCGGCCTCGGGGCCGGGTTCGGTGGGGTGGGGTGGGGCCGCCGGGCCATCCTCCTGGGACGTCCGTCCCGGACCGCGGTCCGGGACCGCTGCGGCCTCACCTGCGGTGGTGGAACCGGTGGCCGGGACACTTCCCGTCGTCTCGGTGCTCGATGCCGCAGGCTTCCATGCAGCCCAGCGGCGGACGGTGGAAAGGGCGAGACCGAGCCGTCCGGCGGCGGCGCGGAGGTCTCCCCCGAGGCGGTCCACGGTTTCCGCGATCTCGGCCCGGGCCGCGTCGCGGACCGCCGCGTTCCGGCTTCTCAGGCGCCGGGAGATATCGTTGGTCTCAGGCATCGGTGCCTCCGTCGGGGTCGGCGTCGCGGAGGAAGCGTGCGGCCTCCTCCGGCGGTGTCGGGTTGATGGTGAACCCCGAGCCCCACTCGAACCCGGCGATCCGGGAGATACGGGGGACGATTTCCAGGTGCCAGTGGAAGTCGTACTCCAGCGTCGTCCAGTCATCGGGGTGGCCGGGACGGGGGTGGGGGCTCGGTGCAGTGTGGAGCACCATGTTGAACGGCGGGTCGTCGAGCAGTGCCCGGAGCCTCCGGGCCACGTCCACGACGATGGAGGCCAGCGCCCGGAGCTCGGGCTCCGGCGCCGCCGCGAAGTCGTGCATGTGGGTCCGGGGAAGGATCCACGTCTCGAACGGGAAGCTCGAGGCCCAGGGGGCGAGAGCGACGTACCGCGGCGACTCCAGGGCGATCCGCTCGCCGTGTTCGAGCTCCATCCGGATGACGTCGCAGAACAGGCACCGTTCCTTCCGGCGGAAGTGGCGCCTGCAGGCGGCCAGCTCCTGCGTGACGAACTCGGGGATGATCGGCGTGGCGATCAGCTGGGAGTGAGGGTGGGCGATGGAGGCGCCGGCCTCGAGGCCGTGGTTCTTGAACAGCAGGATGTACCGCAGGCGGGTGTCGTTCCGGAGGTCGAGCAGGCGAGTCCTCCACGCCTGGAAGATTGCCTCGACCTCCCACGTTTCCATGTCGGCGAGCTCCCGGTCGTGGTCGGGGTGCTCGACGATCACCTCATGGGCCCCAACGCCGGAGATCGAGTCGTACGGTCCGTACCCCCGCCGTTCGATCGTTCCCTCCACGCGGAGCGCCGGGAACTTGTTCGGCACGACCCGGACCTGCCATCCCTGCCCGTCCGGCCTCGGGATCCGCAGGATCTCCGGGGGGGTCAGCGACTCTCGTCCCGGCTCGAAGGGGCATCGCGAGGGGTCGGGCGTGGCGAGAAAACGCGGCCGGATCAGCTCGTGCGGGCGGAGGCGGCGTTCCGGCGCCACGATCACCCATCGGTTCCGGATCGGATCGAATCGCAGCTCGGACATCTACAGCTCCTCATCCACGGGCCACGGCTCGAGCCCGAGTACTCCACGGACAGGAATCGCTCCCCGGCCCTCGCCGAGGTTCAGGTGCAGGGTCCAGCCATCCCGGGCATCCCATGGTATCGCGATCTCTGCGACCCGGCCCACGGCCCACCGGATGGCCCCCGATCCGCCGGGACCGGGGCCGATGGCGAGCTCGGTGACCGTCCCGTCGGGGCTGGTGAGCTCCACCTCGAGCGGTGCGCCCTCGAGCACCGCGTCCATCCTGTCGCCGTCGCCCAGCATGAGGAACAGCGTCCGGCCGTCGGACCAGAGACCCAGCCGCAGGCCGGATGCCTCGACCCACGCCGCCAGCGACCACTCGAAGTAGCTGGTCACCCGGCCGTCGAGCACGGGGGTCCGCCACCGCTCGGAGACGGGGACGCGCACCGGCCGGATCTCGGGTTTCAACGGGGCGTCGAGCTCCGGGGGCGGCTCCACACCCGCCTCGCGGCAGGCGTCAGCGAGGTGGGTCCGGAAGATCCGGTCGTAGAGTGGCGCCAGGGCCGTCGGGTTGTCGTCTCCCAGCCACCAGAACCAGTCGGACCCTTCCGCGAGGACCATGGAACGGGAGAGGGAGGCCGGGTCGTCGGGAAGCAGATCTCTGACGGCGGCCAGCAGGGCCCACGCCCGGGACTTCTCCGGGTGGCCGATCCACGTGGAGAAGGTGCCCCCGATCCAGGAGCCGGGGTGGAGCCGCGGCAGCGGGCGGGCCCGCTCCGGGTCGGCCAGGGCCGCGAGCGGAACGGCGTCCATCCCCGTCTCGCCCCGGCCCACGGCATCGAACAGCGTCCGGAGGAACACCCCGCCGGCCCGGGCGTAGTGCGGCCAGGGGTTCTCGCCATCCAGCGCCAGTACCACGGCAGCCTCCGGGCCCAGCCGCTTCGAGAGCGCCCGGAGCCGATTCACCAGGTCCCGGGCCGCGGCGGCCTCGTCCTCGAAACGCCCGTAGACGAACCCGATCCGGTCCGACAGCTCCCGGTCACGGAACAGGATCACCGGGCCGTCGGATCCCCGCCGCCACGGGACGTACAGCTCAGGGAGCCCCCCGGAGGCGTCGCGCACGGGGCGACCGAGGGACCGTTCGAGGATCCCCTCGTCGGTCACGAGCCACCGCACGCCGCACCGGCCGTAGAGCGCCACGGCGTCGTCCGACACCGAGCCCTCGGGCGGCCAGCACCCCTCGATCCGGAAGCCTCGCTCCTCCATGAACCGGAGCCCGGTCCGGATCTGGTGCTCCGCGTCGCCAGGCCGTGAGAACGGCGGAACCTCCGGTGCGGGCTCCGGCGCCCAGCTCTCCCGGACGATGGAGGTGCCGATCAGGAGTGGCACGATAGGGTGGGCGAAGGGGCTGGTCGCGATCTCCACGCCGGGGACGTCCGAGAGCGTCCGGAGGCGTTCGAGCAGCTCGGCGGGCTGGCGTTCGAGCCACGTGGCGGCGTCGGAGTGGTGCCGGGGCGTGAACCGCCGTCCCCGCCGGAACAGTGGCTCGAGAAGGGGATCTCGCCACGCGCGGTCCCCCGCGTGGGCCAGGATCGTCAGCACCTGCAGGTCGCGGAGCTCCGCGGGGCCGAGGGAACGCTCCAGCGCCTCCGGGGTCTCGGCCGCCCGCCGGCGCATGGCCAGCTCCTCGAGCCGCGGCAGCCGCTCCATCTGTCTGGGGGCGACGTGGAACGCCCAGTCCGCCAGGCGACACCGGGCGTCCCGGTCGAGCTCCGCGATGGGCCGGAGGAGCACCTCGAGAACGGGGTCCGTCACCGAGCCGTTCGCGTACGCCTCCAGCTGTTCCACCAGCGAGGGCACGAGGTTGACCACCTGGCCCGGGGCCCGGGTCTCCACGATGGCGTCCACCAGGGTGCGGTACGTCCCTCCGGCGTGCAGCGCGACCCACGGCGCGTGGGCCGTGCCGTCGGCCGTCCGGTAACCCGGCTGGTGCAGGTGCCAGAGGAGGCTCAGGGTCGGCATCGCCGTGTCAGCGTTCCTCTCGGATCCACGACTCCACGAGCTCCTCGTATTTCCGCAGCCAGGCGCCCGCGCGGTGGGAGCTGTCCGCCTCGACGATCAGGTGGAGACGGGGCGCCGTCCGGTCGGCCCGGAGCATCACCCAGCCGTGGTCTTTCTCGAGCCGGATCCCCTCGGCCAGCGAGGCGCTCCCGTGGCCGGCCAGCTCGGCGAACCGCCGGAGCACGGCGCCCTTGCGCTCCATTGGGCACGGGATCGAGCGGCTGGCGTAGGGGATCGCCGGCAGTTCCTCCGCGATGGCGTCGAGCGAGGTGTCCGCCCGGGCCAGCAGCTCCAGCAGCTTCCCCACGCCGAACATGGCGTCCGGCGCTGCGTGGAGGGCGGGGAAGACGAGGTCGCCACTGCCCGAGGAGGCGAAGACGACGCCCGGTGCCGAGGCGGCGCGCATGATTTCGCGCGGGTCGGAGGAGACGAGCTGCACGGCGAACCCGGAGCTCTCGAACATCCGGACGAGGGGCGACGGGACGTAGAGCGGCAGGACCACGATCCGCCCCGCGCTCTCCTCGAGCGGCATCCTCGAGAGCATGGCGCCAAGGAGCATCAGCAGGTCCATGCCCCGCCAGGACCGCCCCCGCGGGTCGGCCAGCACGAGCCGTTCCGAGCCCGGCTCGATCCAGACACCGAGATCCGCGCCGAGGGTGTGCACGATGGACGCGAGCTGCTCCTGGGCCGTCTGCACATCACCGGCCTGAAGGGCCCGGTGCCCTCCCTCGGTCTGAGCGTTGAGGGAGACCTGGCTCGCGCCCAGCCGTCCCAGGAGGGTGGGGAGGACCACGGAGGATGACGAGTGGGAGTAGTCGACGACGACACGGAAGCTGCGCTCCCGGATCGCGGCGCCGTCGAGACGTTCGAGGTACGCCTCCTGGTAGAACTCCAGGAGGGCCGGGTGGTCGTGGATGACGCCGACGCGGTCGTGGTCCACGCGGCGGAAGTCCTCCCGGAAGAAGACGCGTTCGATACTCTTGGCGCCGTCGGTGGAGATCTCGGAACCGTTTGCGTCGTAGAACCGG
>Ga0256835_1000333_pt1 | contig 36576 bp, 32 predicted proteins | sample PIR30metaG_FD_185972 | JGI IMG/M metagenome (GOLD analysis project Ga0256835, IMG submission 185972) | Hydrothermal vent microbial communities from East Pacific Rise, Pacific Ocean - PIR-30 | ecosystem: Environmental > Aquatic > Marine > Hydrothermal vents | place: Pacific Ocean: East Pacific...
AACCGCCGGCCGCGCCGGGGGGGTGGGGGCGGCGGTGGTTATCAGGTGGGTTTAATCCAAAATGGTGCCCAGGCGGGACCAGCGGGGTCGCATATGGCTCCAGTCCCACGACCAGTAGATGACCAGGGCCTTGCCGTGAACCTTGGCCGCGTCGGCGAAACCCCAGAAGCGCGAGTCTTCGCTGTCGTCGCGGTTGTCACCCATGACAAAGAGCTTGCCCGGCGGCACCTTGGTCGGCGGCATCTGGTCGCGCCGGTTGGCCCCCAACACCATCTGGTCGCTATGGCGCACGTAGGGCTCTTTGAGCCGCCGGCCGTTGAGGTAGACCTGCTTGTCGCGAATCTGCACCGTGTCGCCCGGCAGGCCGATGACCCTTTTTATATAAGGAAACTGGCTCTGGAAGGGCGGGTCGAAGACCACGATATCGCCGCGCTGGATCTCCCCGGTGGTAAAGAGCACCGTGTCGGAAAAGGGCAGCTTGAGGCGGTAGGCTACCTTGCTCACCAGCAGTTGGTCGCCCAGTTGCAGGGTCTGCAGCATGGAGCCGGAGGGGATGGAGTAGGCCCCCACCAGGGAGCTGCGGATCACCAGGGCCAACAGCAGGGCCAGGCCGATGGTCTTGGCCCAGTCCCAGACGATGCGGCCGGCGCCGGCCGGCTCCTGGGGCGCTGGTTTGGTTTTCTTTTTCCTCGGCATGCCAGCCAAGGTAACAGCGAGGCGCCGGCGCGTCAATAGCCGGCGGCCGGGGGCCGGCAACCGTCTTGCCCCCCACCGGGGGCTATGCTAGATTTGTTCAGCCATGACCAGACCCGGAGCCAGGGACGCACGTTATTTCAGGGCCAAGCGCGACGGTTACGCCGCCCGTTCGGTCTACAAGCTCGAGGATATCGACCGGCGCTACGGTCTGCTCCAGGGCTCGCGGCGGGTGTTGGATCTGGGTTGCCACCCCGGCTCCTGGCTGCAGTATTGCGCGCAAAAGGTGGGCCCCGGCGGCCGAGTGCTGGGGGTGGACCTAAAGCCCCCCACCGCCGGGCTGCCGTCCTGGGTCGACTACCTGGAGGCCGACGTGCTGGAGCTCACGGCCGCCGAGGTGGCCGAGGCCATGGGGGGGGCGCAAGGGGCGAAGGGGGGGAGGTGCTTAGACGCCCTGCTCAGCGACCTGGCCCCCCGCACCACCGGGGTGGTGCACGCCGACGTGGCCAAGAGCGTGGAGCTCGCCGCCCGGGCCCTGGAGCTGGCCGAGGCCCTGCTAAAGCCCGGCGGCGTGCTGGTGGCCAAGGTCTTCCAGGGGGCCGGGGTGGACCAGTTGATAAGACGGGTCAAGCAGGCATATAAACTGGGCAAGGCCCACAAACCGGCCGGCTCCACCAAGAGCAGTCGGGAGATATACCTGGTGGGGCGCGGATTTAAAGGCGGCGCCGACAAAAAATCATAACCGACCACCTACGGGGGTAGCGAGATGTCCGGACACTCCAAGTGGAGCACCATCAAAAGAAAGAAAGGAGCCGCCGACGCCAAGCGCGGCAAGATCTTCACCCGCCTGATGCGCGAGATCACCGTGGCCGCCAAGACCGGCGGCGGCGACCCCGACGGCAACCCCCGGCTCAGAACCGCCATGGACACGGCCAAGGCGGCCAACATGCCCAAGGACAACATCCTCAAGGCCATCAAAAAGGGCACCGGCGAGCTCGAGGGCGTCACCTACGAGGAGATCACCTACGAGGGCTACGGCCCCGGCGGGGTGGCCTTTTTTATCGAATGTCTCACCGACAACAAGAACCGGGCGGCGGCCGACGTGCGCCACATCCTCACCAAGCGCGGCGGCTCCCTGGCCAAGAGCGGCGCGGTGGCCTATCTCTTTGAGGCCAAGGGCTCGCTCACCTTTGACAAGAACGACGTAGACGAAGACACCCTCATGGAGATCGCCCTGGAGGCCGGGGCCGAGGACGTGCGCGACGAAGACGACGCCTGGGTGGTGATCACCGACCCGGGAGATTTCTCGGCCGTGGCCGCGGCGGTGGAGCAGTCCGAGCTCAAGCCCCTGGAGGCCAAGGTGACCAGGCTGCCCACCACCACGGTGGAGGTCACCGACGCCAAGCTGGCCGGCCAGATCGTGGCCCTGATGGAGGCCCTGGACGAGGCCGACGACGTGCAAAACGTCTACGCCAACTTCGACATCCCCGACGAGATTCTCGAGTCCCTGGAAGGCTAGGGACCGCAGTGCAAAATGGCGGGGCCCCTTTCTTTAAGGAGGCCCCGGAGCCCTGGCCCCGCAAGCCACCGGCTATCGCCGGAGAGATTAAAGGAAACCGCCGATGCCTGCGCTCCGCGCCAACGCCCCGACGCCCGGCGGCGCGCGCCTGCGCGTGTTGGGCCTGGACCCGGGCAGCCACGCCACCGGCTGGGGGGTGGTGGACGCCGCCGGCGGGGGCCGGCTGCGGCTGGTGGACGCCGGGGTGGTGCGCGCCCCGGCCAAGGCCCCGGTGGACCAGCGGCTGCTGGCCATCCACCAGGGTCTGGCCGAGGTCATCGCCGAGCACCAGCCGGCCGAGATGGCGGTGGAGGGGGTGTTTAGCGCGGTGAATGTCAAGACGGCCATCGTGCTGGGCCAGGCCCGGGGGGTGGCCCTGTTGGCCGGGGCGGCGGCCGGTCTGGAGGTCTTTGAATACAGCCCGGCGGCGGTGAAGAAGGCCCTGGTGGGCACGGGCCGGGCCGAGAAGCGACAGGTACGGGCCATGGTGAGCGCCCTGCTGGCCACTAAGCGCAAGCTGCCCCTGGACGCCTCCGACGCCTGCGCCCTGGCCATTTGCCATCACCACTCCCGCGCCCTGCACGCCAAGGGACTCTAAGCGCCCAACCGGGCCGGACCCACCCACCAGCGGCCGTCCGTGGTATATTAGCAAGCTCCAGGCAAGCCAACGAGGACCGCCGAGCCATGATCGCACGCATAGCCGGACAGATGATCCACCGCGCCCCCGACCACCTCATCGTGGACGTGGGCGGGGTGGGCTACCGCCTTTTTGTGAGCCTCAACACCTTCTACGCCCTGCCCGAGCCGCCGGCGGCGGTGCAGCTCATGGTGCACACCGTGGTGCGCGACGACGCCATCCACCTCTACGGCTTTGGCGACGCGGCCGAAAAAGAGGCCTTCGGCCACCTCATCGGGGTGAGCGGGGTGGGACCCAAGCTGGCCATGGGCATCCTCTCGGGCATCGGCCCCGAAGACCTGTGGCAGGCGGTGCGCAGCCGGGACATCGCCCGGCTGTGCAAGGTGCCCGGCATCGGCAAGAAGACCGCCGCCCGCATGGTGGTGGACCTGGAAGGCCGACTGCCGGCGGCCGAAGAAAGCGACCAGGCCGGGGACGCCGTAGCCGCGGGCGGTGCGGCGGCCGAGGACGCGGTGAGCGCCCTGGTGAACCTGGGCTATCCCCAGCCCCGGGCGGCCAAGGCGGTGGAGGCCGCGGTGGAAAAGCTCGGCGACGGTGCGCCCCTGGAGGACCTGCTGCGCCAGGTGCTCAAGTCCCTGGGCTGAGCCCCGGGCATCCCACAATCCTTTTCGTCAGGGCCCATCTCCGTAGGTCCAACTCCCCCATAAGACGGGCTCATCCCTCGTCGAGCCGGCCCGACCGCGGGTAACCACCGGCAAAACGTCGGGATAAGCGCGGTAATATTTGCCCGCAGTGTCAATATTTCCCCGGTAGCGTCAAAATTTCGGGGGCCGGGCCGGTGGCGCTCGCCAGCGGCGTGGCCGCCGCCGGCGAACCCGGCGCTGGTCGAGTAGCCAATAATTCTCAACTAGGGCAGCAGGTTGTACCTCTTCGGCGCCGCCGGGGCCCGCCCGGGCGGCGCCGGCCGCGCGAGCCCTGGCCTAGGTACGGCATATCACTTGCAAAACATCTCCGACGGCCTTTTGCGCCAATTAAACACCATTTGTCAGGGGGTAAAGTGATGGCCGAGTCGCAGACTTCGTTTGAGGCGTTGTGGAAATTTTACCGGGATTCGGGGTTTGTATACGAAGCCAAGGAGGGGAAGCTGCGCCCCCACCTGGCCGAGATCGCCGACACCTGGGACAAGCTGCTCCAGGCCGACGGTAGCGTCTTCAAGCTCTTTACCCACGTCAAGGGCGGCCACATCCGCAGCGCCCTGGCCATAACCCGTTACTACCACAAGTCCTGGATGATCCACCACATGGCCAGCCTCACCGATCCCTGGGGCATGAAGCTGGTGCTGGCCCGGGCCATAAAGTGGATGATGGCCAACCAGGACCTGGACCATGGTATCTTTTATTGGCGGCCCAACAACAGCCGGGCCGACGTACGCTTTTCCAATCTCGGCAAGCTGCTGGAAAAATCCGGGGCCGAGGTGAGCACCCACAAGGTCTTTGACTACTTCTATTTCCCGGCCGGTGATGGCCCGCGGCCGGCCGGCGAGGCCATCGCCAATATCTACCCGGTACAGGAGCGGCTGCTGGGGCTGGCGGCCGACCTGTTGGCCCAGGTGGTGGACCCCCACGAGATAGACCTGCGCAGTTTGGGTGGGGGCAACCTCGCCCTGGCGGGGCTCGACGCCTTGTACCGCCGCCACGACCTCAGACGTCGCCGCGAGGTGTTCAGCGCCGAGGTGGGCGGCCGGGTGCAGGCCGTGGTCCTGTTGGAAGACGCCTCGCTGGGGCTGAACTTCTCGCATTTTTTCAACAAGTTTCATCTATATTTTGTTGGTGACGAGATGGACTTTGCCCAGCGCACCGCCCTTTGCGGCCAGGTGCTGGACTATCTCATGGCCCACTGCCGCCGGCGAGGCCAGGACTTCCTGGTCTGCCTGTGTCCGCCGGAGCAAAGCGAGCTCTTTCGGGCCCTGGGATACCGCTCGCACAAGCAATACGCCTGCATGAGCATCGCCCGCCAGTTGGAGGATTCCCTGACCCTGCAACACTTCAACAATTTTTATTCCCGTCGCATGGACGCGATACGTTAGAATCGAGCCTCCGGCGCGGCCGGCGGCGGTCTGCGGCGGGTTGGTGTTTCCCGTCTCCACACGGCGCGAGGTAGCTCATCGAACTGGTAGATATACAGACGTACTTGGTGCGGCGACCCTTCAGCCGGCCGGTGACCCACGGCCTGGCCACCAACCGCGACACGGCCAACCTGGTGGTGCGGCTCACCGACCGCGACGGGGTGGTGGGCTTTGGCGAGGGGGTGCCCCGGAGCTATGTCACCGGCGAGAGCCTGGAGGGCTCGCAGGAGTTTTTGACCCGGCGCGCGCCGGGGCTGCTCTTGGGCCGGGCCATCGACAGCCGCCGGGTGATGGACTTTTGCCGCGAGGTGATAGACGACGAGTCGGCGGCCCGCCACCCGGCGGCCGTCTGCGCCCTGGAGACGGCCCTGCTGGATTTGGCCGGCCGCCGCCGGGGCCTGCCCTGCTCGGCCCTGCTGGCGCCCGGCCGGGGGGAGCCGGCCGGCGAGGTTATCTACAGCGTGGTGGTGCCCATCATCGACCAGCCGGAGGCGCGCGAGGCGGTGCTGGAGGCCATCGCGGCCGCTGGTTTCAGGCAGGTGAAGGTGAAGCTTGGCTTTGCCGGTGACATGGAGCACCTGGCCTGGGTGCGGCGCCGGCTGGGGCCGGAGGTGGATATCCGGGTGGACGTAAACGGCGCCTGGAGCCGGGAGCAGGCCCTGGGCAACCTGGAGCAGTTGGCCCTCCTGGGGGTATCTGTCCTGGAGCAACCGGTGGACCCGCGGGACGCCGAGGCCTGGGAGGCCATCGCCGGGGCCGGCGATTTGCGGATCATGGCCGACGAGTCGCTCTGCAGCCTGGCCGACGCCCGGCGGCTCATCGCGCAGGGGGCGGTGGGGGCCTTTAACCTCAAGCTCTCCAAGCTGGCTGGTTTCGGGCGCTGCCGGGAGATTATGGAGATGGCCCACGCCCACGGCCTGGCGGTGCAGCTTGGTTGCCAGGTGGGCGAGCTGGGCATCCTCAGCGCGGCCGGCCGTCATTTTGCGGCCGCCGCCGGGGGCCTGCTCTACCTGGAGGGCAGCCTCACCCGCTTTTTCACCCGAGACATCATCGCGCAAGACCTCACTCCGGGGGCGGGGGGGCGCGCCCCGGTCCTGGCCGGCCCCGGTCTGGGCATCGACGTGGACCAGTCCCAGCTAAGCGCCGGCGGTTAGCCTGGCCGCCGGCCGCGGCGCGCAAATGATTTGTCGGCCGGGGGCCGATCCACTAGTATAGAGCCCAGTGCAAGCACGGCCGGAGCAGATGGAAGCAGATCAACGCCAAAGACGCATCGTCGACGGGCAGCCCCAGGACGAAGACCAGGCCCTCAGCGGCCTGCGCCCCACCCGTTTGGACGACTACGTGGGCCAGGAGGAGGCCAAGGCCAACCTCAAGATATTCATTGAGGCGGCCAAGCGGCGCGGCGAGGCCCTGGACCACGTGCTTTTGCACGGCCATCCCGGCCTGGGCAAGACCACCCTGGCTCACATCCTGGCCTCCGAGATGGAGGTGAACATCACGGCCACCAGCGGGCCGGTGTTGGAGCGGGCCGGCGACCTGGCGGCCATCCTCACCAACCTGGAGCGCGGCGACGTGCTGTTCGTGGACGAGATTCACCGGCTCAACCACGTGGTGGAAGAGGTGCTCTACCCGGCCATGGAGGATTTCCACCTGGACCTCATCATCGGCCAGGGGCCCAGCGCGCGCACGGTGAAGCTGGACCTGGCGCCCTTCACCCTGGTGGGGGCTACCACGCGGGCCGGGCTCATCACCCCGCCTATGCGCGACCGTTTCGGGGTGCAGGTGCGGGTGGACTTTTACACCCCCGAGCAACTGGCGGCCATCGTCACCCGCTCGGCGGCCATCTTGGGGCTGAGCATCACCGAGGCGGGGGCCATGGAGATCGCCCGGCGGGCGCGGGCCACCCCGCGCATCGCCAACCGGCTGCTCAAGCGGGTGCGCGACTTCGCCGAGGTGGAGTCCGACGGCCGGGTGGACCGGCGCCAGGCCGACAGCGCCCTGTCGCGCCTGGGGGTGGACGACTCGGGGCTGGACCGGCTGGACCGCCTGCTGCTTTCGACCATCGTGGAGAAGTTTGACGGCGGCCCGGTGGGGCTGGGTACCTTGTCGGCCGCGGTGGGTGAGGAGGCCCAGACCATCGAGGAGGTCTACGAGCCCTACCTCATCCAGCAGGGGTTCATCAAGCGCACCCCGGCGGGGCGCACCGCCACCAACCGGGCCTACCAGCACCTGGGGATCACCCCTTCCAGCGGGGCGCAGAAGCGGCTGTTCTAGCCGTCCGTCCCGGGCTTGGCTTCCCGATAGTCGTCGGCCCGATAGTCGTCGGCGTGTGTTGCGAGCGGCGTTCTGGCCAGCCGCCCCGGGCCCCGCCGTATCCCCCACGCCGCAGGCACCGCCGCGCAGGCGGCTGTTCCCGCCGGCCGGCATGGGACCCGGCATCCACCGCCAACCAAGGCCGTCAACCGGGCCGCCCGGCTTGGGGGTGGCCGCCCCGGCGCGCCCTCCCCTGGCGATCCCGCCCGAGCGCCGGATGTTTACGGCACCGTATCCCGCCGCCCGCTTGGCCGGCCCGGTGGCCGGTGGATTATGTTTGTCCCGCAGCCACCACCGGGTCAGGCGATACGCACAAAGGGCCGGGACAGGGCCAGGTGGTTGTAGCCGCGAACCTGGCCGCGGGAGAGGTCTGGTAAGGGCTTTGGGGGTTGGGGTGTCGTGCCGGGAATTTCCCTGAGCGCGCCCCCGTGTTTCATGATCACGCTTTCGGACGGGATACGCTCCAGGCGCAGGTAGTCCAGGCCTCCATCGTCGCTTTCGAAGATCATGCGGATGGCCTTGATGGCAAAGACCACCGGCTGGCCGTCCTTGCTATAGGTAACGGTGGACTTGGAGCCGCGTTTGTACTTGGCGTCGAGGTTGGCGCCCAGGACCTTTTTGACCACCGGCAGGTCGACTTCCAGGCCGGCCCCGGTTTCATCGGTGGCTTCCACCGAGATCTTGTCGCTCTTGAGGGTGGAGATGATCACGTAGAGGTTGTTGGCGGCCATTATCGCTTCGGCGCTGGGTCCGGGGTCCAGGTCTGCCTGGTCCAGGAATTTATCGAGCAGGTCGATATCGACTTTTTCCTCGATGACGTCTTCGTAGGTGAACTTCAGGGCCTTGGCCTTGGAGTAGGCCGCCTTGAGGTTGACGGTGCCGCCGCTGATGGCGCCGAGGATTTGTCCCAGGATGGTGGCCCCCACCCCCAGGCTGAGGTCCCTGTCGGTCTGGCCGGTGATGGTGGCGCCTTCCGGCGTGGGGACGATCGGCGGTAGGGGGGCGCCGCCCGGGTTCATGATGCTGTCCAGCGCGCCCCGGCTGTGCAGGGCGTTTTGAAAGAAATCCAGGGTGTCGGTGGGCTTGAGGTTGGATTTTGGGGTTACTACCACCGAGTAGCCTTGGATGCGCAGGAGTGACAAATGATTATCGCTCATGGCTTGTCCCTCTCCCGGGAAGCCGGGTACCGCTGCGCGTTGGGCCGTCCCCACGGGGTGGTTTAAGCGGCTTGGCCGGCCTGGCGCGCGGGAAAACGAGCGGCGGCGCACCGAGACCGCGGCCGGGGGGCTTGGCTTGACGCGCCGGGCCCCGGCTCCCGTTTTCTTTGGTTTGGGTCCCTTGTCCCCGGCGTCTCGTGGTCCGGTCACCGCCCGGTTTGGCCGGCCGGTTTTGGGCCCGGCCCATGGTTGGCGGTAGCTACTCGGTCGCGCCCCGATCCTCCCCGCTCGGGGCTGGCAACGGCGGCTATCGCGGTTGGTTGGCTGGTGCGATGCCCGGTTGACCTCCGCCGGGATTTGTCACGGAGTTTTCTTGCGCTTGATAATATTTTACCCCATCCGTCTCTGCGGGCGGTACCGGTTTGGCCCGCCGCCGTCCGCCCCGCGCCCTGGTTCGCACGGCCGCTCCCTGCCGCCCGCCGCCCCGCCTCGCGCCCCCGCTACTTTCTATTGTTCCTGCCTTATCGCCCCCCTGGCCCCCTTCGCTGGCCCCCTTCGCTGGCCCCCTTGCGCCCCGCCCCTCTGGCCCCCCGCTGGTGCGGGGGTTAGGCGGTGGCGGTGTTTTGTAGGTGAAAGCGCGCCGGCCGGCCGGACTGGAGCCGGACCGAGGCCAGGTAGGTGATGTTGCCAGCGGCCCGGGCGGCCTCCTCCAGTTGGCTCCAGACGGCGCCCTTGACCTGGTCGCGGTCCACGGCGCGGGCGATTGACGCCTGCCAGCCGTCGCCGCGGCGGTCGATGGGGGTCCAGGCCCGGTCGGCCAGGACTAGGTGAAAAACCATCTTCTGCGAGTCGGTGGCGTCCGGTAGCTCCAGGTTGAGTATTGCCTTGCGTCCCATATCGCCCCCCAAGGGTTTGGTGAGCCCCCGCCGCCGGCCGCGCCCGCCTGGCTGGCGGCGGGGCGCTGGTGGGAAGAAAAAACCCCGCCGGCGGCAAAAGTGCCGCAGACAGGGCTGCCATAGCTCGTATAGTATTTGTATTGTATTTTAAGGAGGAGGGTGGTTGGATGTCAAGGGGAAAGTGAGGTGAGGGGCGCTTAGGCGATTTTCTGGATGAAAAAGAGTACTGGCCGGAGCCAGTCGGTGCAGCCGGCCACGGCGGTGGCCGGTTCCTTCATGCCCGGCAGATGGCCGCCGGAGAGCACGGCCACGATCTGGCCGCGGATGTCGGCCCAGGCCCAGGGGCAAAAGCCGGCCGGCATCTCCCAGGGCTGGGCGACGAAGAACTCCTGCCCCTCGCTGAAGCAGTCGCAGGGTTCCAGGGCGGCGTAGTCGGCTTCGAGGAAGCGGCCGAGATACTCGCGGTTGTGGGTGCGCTGGACCACGGTGATCTTGACCTTGGCGTCGGCCGGGACGTTGTCTGGGGCCATGGCTGGTCTCCTGGGCATGGGGGCTTTGGGGTTAATAATAGACGGTTGGGGCCGCCGAAGTCCAGGGACGCTTGGGCATCTGGGGGTGGGCCTTGTATTGGTCCGGCGCCAAGGGTATGTTAAGCGCGTTATGGCCGAAGGAGTATTTATAACCCTGGAGGGCGGCGAGGGTACGGGCAAGACCACCCAGCAGAGCATGCTGGTGCGCCGGGTCAAGGGCATGGGGCGGGAGGTGTTGGCCACCCGGGAGCCGGGGGGGACCTACCTGGGCCGGGGTCTGCGGCGCCTGTTAGAGGAGCCCGGCGGCGAGTCGCCCACCGCCTTGGCCGAGCTGCTGATGTTCATGGCCGACCGGGCCCAGCACGTGCAGCACACCATCGGCCCGGCCTTGGACCAGGGGCGGGTGGTGGTCTGCGATCGATTCATCGACTCCAGCGAGGTGTACCAGGCCCGGGTGCGGGGCATGGACCTGGCCTGGGTGCGGGAGCTGAACCGGCGGGTCTGTGGCGGGCTTTGGCCGGTGCTCACGGTGGTGTTGGACCTGGAGCCCCGGTTGGGCTTGCAGCGGGTGATGGATCGCCAGCAGCAGTTGGGGTTGGGGCTCACCTGGATGGAGGCCGAGGACCTGGAGTTTCACCGCCGGGTGCGCCAGGGGTTTTTGGACCAGGCGGCGGCCGAGCCCGGTCGGGTGAAGGTGGTGGCCGCCGGCGGCCGTCCCGAGGAGGTGGCCGAGGCGGTGTGGTCGCTGGTGGAGCCCTTGCTCAAGGGGAGCGGCGGCGATGCGGCTTGACGGGGTATTGGGCCAGCGGCCGGCGCTGCAGCGGCTCTCGGCCGAGCTGGCCGCCGGGCGGCTGGCCCACGCCTATCTTTTCGTGGGGCCGGCCGGGGTGGGCCGGGGGAGTACCGCCCGGGCCCTGTTTTTGGCGCTCAACTGCCGCCAGAGAGACCGGGAGACGCCCTGCGGTCAGTGCGACAGTTGCCACCGTTTCTTAGCCGGCACCCACGAGGACTTTATCGAGCTGGCCCCGCCGGATGACGCGGCCAGCGCCCAGATCAAGGTGGAGGCGGTGCGCCAGGTGATCCACACCCTGGGCTTCGCGCCCTTTGCCGGCGGGGTGCGGCTGGTGTTGATCCGCTCGGCCGGGCACCTCAACCCGTCGTCGGCCAACGCCCTGCTCAAGACGCTGGAGGAGCCGCCGCCGGACAACATCCTGGTGCTTACGGTGCAGGACCCGCGTGAGCTGCTGCCCACCCTGGTGAGTCGTTGCCGCAAGGTGACCTTTAGCCCCCTGCCCGACGAGACGGTGCGGGGCGAGCTGGTGCGCCGCGGGGTGGACCCGGAGGCGGCCCGGCTGCGGGCGGCGGCGGCCGGGGGTTCCTTGGGCCGGGCGCTGAAGCTGGACGAGGACGAGCTTGGCCGGCGCCTGGAGTGGATAAACGCGGCCCTGGGCCGCGGCGGCGGCCCGGCCGAGGACTGGGCCTTTGCCGAGGAGCTGGTGGGTACCTTTCGCGGGGCGCGCATCGACCGCCAGGGCCTGGCCCAGGCCCTGGACCTCATGGCCCTGGTCTTTCGTGACCAGGCGGTGAGCGCCGCCGGCCGGCCGGAGATGCGGCTCATGGCCGGCCAGTCGCCGGACGAGGACCTGGAGCTGGCCGCCGAGCGTTTCGCCCTGGTGCGCCGGGCCCAGGAGCGCATACTGGGCAACGCCGCGCCCGAGCTGGCCGTGGCGGTGCTCATGGACGACCTGCGGCGGGCCGGTACGCGGCGGCGGTTTTAATACGCGGCGATTCTGTTAATATTATTGGGCTGGCCGCTACTGCGACAAACATGGGGGGCGCGGGCTTTCCCCCGGGAGAATAAGGTGGGCAAGGTAATCGGCGTGCGCTTCAACCGCGGCGCCAAGATATACGACTTTGACGCCGGGCACTTCGTGCTCAGCTCCGGCGACATGGTTATCGTGGAGACCGAGCAGGGGCTGGCCCTGGGCGAGGTGGTGCGGCCGCCGGCCCTGCGGCGCGAGGACGACGACCAGCCCGAGCTCAAGCGGGTCTACCGCCTGGCCACCGACGAAGACCGGGAGCAGGTGGCCCAAAACCAGCAGTTGGAAAAAGAGGCCTTTACCCACTGCGCCGAGCGCATAGCCGCGCTCAAGCTGGACATGAACCTGGTGAAGGTCGATTGCCTCTTTGACCGCTCCAAGATAATTTTTTACTTCACCGCCGAGGGCCGCCAGGACTTCCGGGAGCTGGTGCGCGACATGGTGGCCCGGCTGCGCATGCGGGTGGAGATGCGCCAAATCGGGGTACGCCACGAGGCCAAGCTCTTGGGCGGGCTGGGCTCCTGCGGGCGGGAGCTGTGCTGCTGCACCTTCCTGCGCGACTTCGAGCCGGTGAGCGTAAAGATGGCCAAGGAGCAGAACCTCTCGCTCAACCCCACCAAGATCAGCGGGCTCTGCGGCCGGCTCATGTGCTGCCTCACCTACGAGTACGAGACCTACCGCGACCTGAAAAAGGACCTGCCCAAGCTGGGTAAACGCTTCACCCTGGCCGACGGCAGCGAGGTGAAGGTGATCCGCCAGAACGTGTTGCAGCGCCAGGTCACCCTATACACCCCGGAAGGCGAAAAGGTAGTGGGGGCCGATGAGTTCAAGGAAATGATCTCGCCGGCCCCGGCGGACCAGGCGTCTTCAGAGCCCGAGCGCGGCCGCTCGCGCCGCCGCCGCCGCCGCAAGGGAGGCTCGCGCTGAACCAGCCCCGGCCCCCGGGCCGGGGGCGATAGTCCCGGGCCGGGGGCCGGTTTATGAACTGCAAGGACGGCATGCGATAATGGACAACATCTCCTACCTCACCACGCCGATATATTACGTAAACGCCCAGCCCCACCTGGGCCACGCCTACACCACCGTGGTGGCCGATGTCTACACCCGCCTGGGCCGGCTGGTGGGGCGCGACGCGCGCCTGCAAACCGGCACCGACGAGCACGGCGACAAGATCGCCCAGGCCGCGGCCGCCGAATCGGTGGAGCCCAAGCAGTACGCCGACCGCATCAGCGACATGTTCCGCCAGACCTGGCCGCCGCTGCACATCCGCTACGACCGCTTCATCCGCACCACCGACCCCGACCACATCAAGGTGGTGCAGGAGATACTGCAAAAGGTCTATGACGCCGGCGATATCTACTTCGCCAAGTACGGCGGCAACTACTGCGTGGGCTGCGAACGCTTCTACACTGACCACGAGCTGGTCGACGGCAAGTGCCCCGACCACCAGACCGAGCCGGTCTACATCGAGGAAGAAAACTACTTCTTCCGTATGTCCAAGTACCAGGACTGGCTGCTGGAGCACATCGAGGCCCACCCCGATTTCATCCGGCCCGAGCGCTACCGCAACGAAGTCAAGAGCTTCCTGGCCGAGCCCCTGGAAGACCTGTGCATCAGCCGGCCCAAGACCCGGCTCACCTGGGGCATCGACCTGCCCTTTGACGACCGCTTCGTCACCTACGTCTGGTTCGACGCCCTGATCAACTACGTCAGCGGCCTGGGCTGGCCCGACGGCCGGGACTTCGCCAAGTACTGGCCCCACGCCCAGCACCTCATCGCCAAGGATATCCTTAAGCCGCACGGTATCTACTGGCCCACCATGCTAAGGGCCGCCGGTATCGAGCCCTACCAGCACCTCAACGTGCACGGCTATTGGTCGGTGGGCGAGTCCAAGATGTCCAAGAGCGTGGGCAACGTGGTGCGCCCCCTGGAGCTGGCCCAGGTCTACGGCCCCGACGCCTTCCGCTACTTTTTGATGCGCGAGATGACCTTCGGCCTGGACGCCAACTTCAGCCAAGACCTGCTGGTGGAGCGCTACAACGCCGACCTGGCCAACGACCTGGGCAACCTCTTCAGCCGGGTGCTCAACATGATGGCCCGCTACCGCGACGGCCTGGTGCCCGAGCCCTCGTCCAAGAGCGACCAGCGCCCGGGCCCCGACCCCCGGGCCCAGGCGGCCGAGGACACCCTGCCGCCGCTTAGGACCATGGACCAGCCCTGGCTGCGGTCTTCGACCATGAAAGAGCTCTCCTGGCGCACCACCCAGTACTACCAGGCCCAGATGGACGTCTTCGCCTTCCGGCGGGCCCTGGAGGCCCTGTGGGACCTGATCGGCGCGGCCAACAAGTACGTGGTGGCCACCGAGCCCTGGACCCTGGCCAAGGACCTGGACCAGGCGCCCAAGCTGGACCAGGTGCTCTACCGCCTGTGCCAGGTGCTGGCCGACGTCACCGTGATGGTCTGGCCGGTGATGCCGGCGGTGGCCGAAAAGATGGCCGCCTGCCTGGGACTGGCCGGGGTTACCACCGACAAGATTCGCGGCGGGCTGCTGGCCAAGATCGCCTCCGGACAGGCCCTGCTGGGGCCCGGCACCCAGACCCAAAAGCCCCGGCCGCTGTTCCCGCGCATCGAAACCGACAAGGTGGCGGCCAAGGCGGCCAAGGCCGAGAAAAAGGCCGGCGGCAAAAAATCGGCCCGGCCCCAGACCAAGCCCCGGGCCGAGCTGGTGGCCATCGAGGACTTCGCCCGCCTGGATTTGCGGGTGGGGGTGATCACCGAGGCCGGGCCCATCGAGGGGGCCGACAAGCTGCTGCGGCTCATGGTCGACCTGGGCGAGGACGCCCCGCGCCAACTGGTGGCCGGGGTGGCCGCCCACTACTCGCCCCAGGAGCTGGTCGGCATGCGCGTGGTGGTGGTGGCCAACCTCAAGCCGGCCAAGCTGCGCGGGGTGATGAGCCACGGCATGCTTCTGGCCGGCTCCCAGGGCAAAACCATGAAGATTCTGCAGCCCGACCCCGAACTGCCCCCCGGCGCCAAAATCAAGTAGCCCGGCGGCAGCCTGCCGCTCCCGTAGTGGGTCCGAGTCCCTACGCTGCAGGCTCGTCCCCCGGCCTGCTCCGCTCGCGGCCGACTTTCAGGCCGGTGCAATGCTTGCACACCCGTAGTGGGTCCGAGTCCGTTACGCCCCGGGCTCGTCCCCCGCCCCGCGGCCCGGCGACGGCCGGTCCCTTGGACCATGGCCTGGCAACCCACCCCATGGGGTCCGCCGGGGGCCTGCGGGCCTCCCGGTTTTTGGGAGGGGGCCGCGGCCTTGGCTGGCGCGGTGCGAAAATGTTTTAATGACCGGGTCAACCCCGGGCGGGAGGAAGCGCGTGGACCAGCAGAAAAAGGCGGTTTGGGGCTGGGCACTGTACGACTGGGCCAACAGCGCCTTTGCCACCACGGTGATGTCGGGTTTCTTTCCCATCTTCTTCAAGCAATTCTGGTCCCTCGGGGCCGACCCCCAGCTCACCACCGCCCGCCTGGGCCTGGCCAACTCGGCCGGCAGCCTGCTGGTGGCCCTGTTGGCCCCCATCCTGGGGGCCATCGCCGACCGGGGCTCTTTGCGCAAACACCTGCTGATCCTGCTGGCCTACCTGGGGGTGCTCAGCACCGCGGCGCTCTACCTGGTGGGCCAGGGCCAGTGGGGCTGGGCGGTGCTGCTGTACGTGGTGGGCAACATCGGCTTTGCCGGGGCCAACGTGTTTTACGATTCCCTGTTGCCCACCGTGGCCTCCGAGGATCGCATCGACTTCGTCTCCGGCCTGGGCTTCAGCCTGGGCTACCTCGGCGGGGGACTGCTCTTTGGGCTCAACGTACTCATGACCCTCAAGCCGGCCTGGTTCGGCCTGGCTGATGCGGCCATGGCGGTGCGGATTTCTTTTCTCACCGTGGCCCTGTGGTGGGGCGGCTTTACTCTCATCACGATCTTCTGGGTGCCGCGGGGGCCGGCCGCCGGCGGTGGTGCGGCCGATGGCTCGATGGTGGCCGCCGGGTTTAAGCAGTTGGCGGCCACCCTGAAGAAGGCCCGCCACATGAAGACCATCGGGCTGTTCCTGGCGGCCTACTGGTTCTACATCGACGGGGTGGACACCATCATCCGCATGGCGGTGGACTACGGCATCACCCTGGGCTTTAAATCCAGCGACCTCATCCTGGCCCTGCTCATCGTGCAGTTTGTGGGCTTCCCGGCCGCCCTGGCTTTCGGTCGCCTGGGCCAGCGCTGGGGGGTGAAGAAGGCGATCTTCCTGGCCATTGGGGTATACATGGTCATCACCGCCTGGGGCATGAGCGTCACCCGCGTCTACGAGTTCTACCTCCTGGCCGGGGGTATCGGGCTGGTGCAGGGCGGCATCCAGGCCCTGTCGCGTTCCTACTACTCCCGGCTCATCCCGGCCGGCCAGTCGGCGGAGTACTACGGGTTCTACAACCTGCTGGGCAAGTTCGCGGTGATCCTGGGGCCGCTGCTCATGGCCGGGGTGGGGCTTTGGGCCCGTCGGCTGCTCATGCCGCCGGCGGCCACCCCGGAGCAGGTGTTGCAGGTGGGGCGACTGGCGGCGCGCTATTCCCTGGGCTCGGTGCTGATCCTCTTTGTCATCGGGGCGGTGCTGTTGCTATTGGTGGATGAAAAAAAGGGGCGCGCCCAGGCCAAGGCCCTGTCCGAGTAACCCTGGGCCCGGCCGCCGGGTTATCGCCATAAACAGGGCGCCCCCTGCCGGGGGCGCCCTGTTGGGTCATCGCGCCGTCCGGCGCTTGGTTTAGAAGTCGGTGAAGTCGCTATCGTCGGTATCGTCCATGGGGATTATATCTTCCGGGCTGGGTTTGTGCGGGACCGCGGTGGTCTCGGGCTTGGGCTCGGGCAGCAGCCCCACCTGCTTTTCGGCCTTGCGACTCTTTTTGAGCGCCTTGAGCCTGGGCCTGCCGCCACGGTCGACCATGCGGCGCAGTTCCTCTACCATACCGTTTAGGGTGGCCGCCTGGGCCGAGAGCTCTTCGGAGGCCGCGGCCGTCTCCTCGGCGTTGGCGGCCACCTGTTGGGTGGTCTTATCCATCTCCGAGGTAGCCCGGTTCACCTGGTCGATGCCGCTGGCCTGCTCGGAGCTGGCCGAGGCGATCTCGCCGATCAGCTCGGCCACCTTGGCGGAGCTGGTGGCCACCCGTTCAAAGGCCTCGTCGGTGCTGGTGACCAGGTCGGTGCCCTGCTTGATGTTGAGCAGGTTGTCTTCGATGAGCACCGAGGTGCTCTTGGCCGCCTCGGCCGCCCGCATGGCCAGGGAGCGGACCTCGTCGGCCACCACCGCGAAACCGGCCCCGGCCTCGCCGGCCCGGGCGGCCTCCACCGCGGCGTTTAGGGCCAGCAGGTTGGTCTGGAAGGCGATTTCGTCGATGGTCTTGATGATCTTGGCCGTCTCGTCGCTGGCGGCGTTGATCTTGTCCATGGCCTCCTTGAGTTCCTTCATGGAGTCGTTGGCCTCGCCCACTATCCGCTTGGCGTCCTCCATGAGGTGGTTGGCCTGGTCGGCGTTCTCGGCGTTGGCCTTGGTCATGGAGGCCATCTCCTCCAGGCTGGCGGCGGTCTCTTCCAGGCTGGCGGCCTGCTGGGCCGCGCCCTCGGCTAGCGACTGGCTGCTGGAGGACACCTGGCTGGAGGCCGCGGCCACCTGGTCGGCGCCGTCGGCCATGTGGGTGGAGATGCGCCGTAGGGTGTGGGTAATGCTCCGGATGATGAAGAAGGCCAGGATTATGCCGATTACGATGGCCACCGCCCCGATGATCGACACCATGAGCTGGGTGGATTTAGCATGGCTGAGCATGGCCTCATCGGTGAGGAGATTGGCGCGGGCGGTCTTACTGAGCTTGCGCAGCAGGCTCTGCACCTTAGCCATTTGGGGCAGGGTTTGGGTGGTGTAGATATGGTTGGCCGCGCTGCTGCCGCGGCGCAGGAGGGTTTCGGCATCCAGGGCCGGCTTGAAGCCCTTGGTGAAGAGGGTCTTTATGGCTTGGTTGGTCTGGTTGGCGAAGATGGCCTGGGCCTTCTGCATGTCCATGGCGTTGATGGCCCTCTCGATGGCCACGGCCGACTCGTGCATCTTGATGTGCGGCTCCTTGATCTGGGCCATGGCCTGGGCCAGGGCCGGGAAGGAGGCCAGCAGTTTCTTGGTGGAGGGCTTGGCCAGCCACTTGCCCAGGGCGCATTGGTTGGGATCGGTTTGTACCCCCAGGGTGAAGGGCTTGCCCTCTTCCATTTCCTGGGCCCGAGTTATCAAGGCGACGTTGTTTTCATCCAGGTAGAGTCCGGTGGTCACCACCCAGCCCCAGGGCTTATAGAGCATGGAGAAGCTCAGTTTGGGGGCCGGCTTGGTATGGCCGGGCCGGGGCCAATAGTAGATTACAAAGCCCTTGCCGTCTTTAGCCATTTTCTCCACAATTTTTTTGAAAAACTTCTTGCCCTTGGCGTCCTTGACGTCACCGACCTCCTTGCCCAGTAATTTGTCTGAGAAGGGGTGCATCAGCGACCGCGGGGTCATGTCGATAATCGTGAAGTAGCCTTTGTTGTCGGGGCCGTAGCGCATCTGCTTGATCAGAAGCATGGCCCTGGCCTTCTTCTGCTCCTCGGTGAGGTTGGGATCGGCGGCTACTGCCTTGATGTCACTCATGGCCTGCTGCACCACGTTGCGCAGTATCACCTGGTAGACGTACATCCCACCGGCTTCTTCGGCCAGTTTGCGGGCCACGGTGGCGTACCAGTTGCGGTGCTTGCTCAGGATGTCAAAGAGGGTGCCTTTGAGGCCGAAATGCTGCTGCTTGAAAACCCTGCCGATGTGGGCGGCCGATTCGTGCAGCAGGCGGTGGGGTTCCTCGATGGCCTTGAAAAGGGGTTTGAGCTGTGGCTCCAGTTGCTCGGCCTTTTTGCGCTCCGGTCCATAGAGGAACTTGCCCATCCGGCACTTGTGGGGATCGGTATGCACCTCGAGCTTGGTAACCTTTTCATTAGTGAGCAAGGCCACCACCTTGTTGATCCAGATGAGGTGGTCCACCTCCAACTGGGCCATCTGGCCGCTGAGGCGGTTGCCTTCGATCACCTCGGTGGCGTTGGAAACGATACCGTTGATGCCGGTATAGCTCATGATTACGGCCACGGCCAAGATGACCAGGATAATGGCGAAGCCAAGGGTGATCTTCTTGCCGATGGTCATATCTTTAAGCACCATGAATAACTTCCTCCTCCCATGGCCGGAGATGCCTTGGCGGTATTTTGTACTTTGCCGCCATTTTGTATCTCTTACGGTGGCTTGTTCTATTGTAAAGCCTGTAGAATGCAATTGTCATGCCGAATGTACAAATCATTTGAGCTTGTTTTTTCGGGGGGTTGCCCCTGGTTATCGGCGGCGGAAGCGCCGCGGCCTTCCAGGTTTCCCGGAAAACAAGACAAAGGCGTCCTAAAAACCTAGACTATGGCTATCCCCGCGGTGGCCGCAAAATAGCCCGTGGTTTCAGCGCCCTACCAGCCGCTGCCTCCTCCTCCTCCCCCCCCGCCGCCAGAGAACCCGCCGCCGCCGGAACCGGAGGAGGAGCCCGGTGCGGTGGATGACGAACTGATGGCCCCGCTCATGGACGACGAGAGCCCCCGGGCAAAACCGGCCGGGCCCAGGCTGGTCCAGGAGCGACCAAGGTACCAGGCCGGGGCATACTCGCCCCCGGCCTGGCCGGCGGCCTGCAGCATGCCGGCGAACTGCTGGCTCCACTTTTGCTCCACCCCCAGGGCCAGGGCGTAGGGCAGGTAGCGTTCAAAGAGCTCCGGGGTGCGCTCCGGCGGGTTGAGCCGCTCCAGGCGGTCGGCCTCGGCGGTGCTGAGGTAGAGTTTGAACCCCTCCAGTTCGTCGAGCAGTTTGCGGCCAGCCAGGGTGGGGGCCTTGAGCAACCAGAAGAACAGCGGGTTGGCCAGGCAGGTGAGCGCCAACAAGACCACCGCCGGCCAGGAGGTGAGGGTGGTGAGGGTGTAGGCCCCGGCGCACCATCCGCCGAGGAAGGGCAGCAGGAAAAAGGTGAGGAATATCTTTTGGCCCTTCCGGGCCCAGTACCAGCGCCAGACCAAAAAGGCGCAGCCCACGGTCCACAGGGAGAGCCACACCGAGATGAACAGCACCTCCAGGACGTTGTGGCTGGTGAGCACCATGGCGGCCACGGCCAGCAGGGTGACCCCCAGGCCGCCCAGGAGCCAGGATCGATTGGTGACGAAATAAATCTGTTCGTATTCTTCTTGCAGGCTCTGTTGCAACCGCTCCAGGGCTCTCCTGATGCGGCGGTGGTTGGCCTGCTTGAGCGCCACTTGGTCGCTGGCGCCGAAGAGCTTTTCCGCCACCCGCCGCTCGCCCGGCGACAGTTTTGTGGGGTCGCCGCCCAGCTTGACCAGGGTGAAGTACTTGGCGCCCTCCTTGATCTTGAGGTAGCCCTTGACCGCCATGTTCACCACCGCGGCGGCGAAGCAGGTGTGGTCAAATCCCATGCGGCTGACGTAGCGGGCGGCCGCCGGGCTGATGCCCCTGGGCGGCTTGAAGAGCGCTACGATGGTGCCGGCCTTGGGATCGCGCCCCACCCGCCACCAGGCCACCAGGTAATAGAGAAGCACCAGCAGCAGGCCGCCGGCCGCTCCGGCGGCGCCGGGGTAGTCGGTCAAAAAGCGGGCGGCCTTGACCAGGTCCGAGGGCTCGGCCACCAGCCCCTTGGGCCAGGCCACCGCGATGGTGAGCCCCTCGCCGGGGTTAAGGGCGCGGGTGGTGGTGTAGACCAGCCGTCCGTGGGGATCGCGCCGCATTTGGTAGTCCCGGCCGCTGGCCCCTTGCGGGCCGGTGTAGGCCGCCTGCCGGACCACCTGGGCCCCGGGCGGCAGGTCGATGATGGCGGTGGCCTTTTGGATGACCAAGGTCCACTGGTTGCCGGTGACGTTGAAGTACAGCTCGTCGTAGTCCTCGAAATAGCCCACCTGGCGGTCGGTGCGGTAGGTGAGGCGGTAGGTGTGGACCCCGGGCTTGAGGAACACGGTTTTTTGGCCGATGTAGACCTTTTGGCCGTTGGGGGCGGCTTCCAGGTGATAGGGCTCGGGCCGGCCGTCGCGGGTTATCTCCAGCACCTTGAAGCCGGTGACCACCCGGCGGCCGTCGCGGGTGCGGTAGGTGGTGGGAAACTCGCGCACGATGCCGCGCTTGATGGTGCGCCCGGTGGCCAGCACGGTAATGGTCTCGGTGACGGTGAGGCTGGCGTCGGCGTGTATCCGGATATGGCTCTCGAAATTCAGTATGCGCTCTGCCGCGGCCGCGGCCGCGGCCGGGCCGGCGGCCAGGGCGGCCACCGCCGCCAACACCAGGATTATCCCGCCAACTTGCCGCCGCATCTGCTTCTCCCCAGCCAAAATATATCCGAATCTTGCCACGGCGGCGCCGCGGCGGTCAACGCACCCGGCGCCAAGCCCGCGGGCGCAAAAAAGGCCCGGGAGCGGTCTCCCGGGCCGGGCGTTGGTTTGGGCCGGCGTCCTAGATAATTTCGCAGGCTCCGCCGCCGCAGGCGATGGTGTCTTCCACCGTGGTGTTGTCGTGTTCCTCGATGAGCTCGGTGTAATCCACCTTGACGTACTCGCGCTGCAGGTCTTCCCAGAGCTTGCAGTTGTGCACCCGCTTCAGGCAACGGGTCATCTTGAGCACGTCGTCGTCAAAGTAGTTGTGGGCGAACTTGTGGGCCCGGCGCACCCAGTCCTTGCGGGCGAAGATCACCTTGGCGATGGCCTCGGCCACCCGTTTGGGGGTGTCGGGCCTGAGCAACTCGTCGATGTCGCGGCCGCGGCCCAGGGCGGCGTCGCAGGCCTCCCACAGGTTTTCGTCAAAGGCGTGCAGGCCGTCGACGATGAGCCCCGAGGACATGATGGCCCCCACCCCGTAGTGGTTGACGATCTGCTCGGCCGTGAGCACCTCGCAAAACGGCGCCTGGGGGTAGTCCAGGTCGCCGCCGTCGGGCAACAGGGAGATGCCGGCGAAGTAGTGGCGGTTTTCATAGATGAACTCGGCCACGGCCTCCCAGTCGCCCTCGGGCACGGTGATGGTGTTGGAGACGTTGTGGCTCAGGTAGGGCCGGATACAGCGCTGGGGCCGCCGGCCGGCGTCGATCCAGTTGGCCTTGGTGAGCTTGACGTATTCCAGTAGGTCCACCGGCCTCAGCTCCCGGCGGGTCTTGGCCTCGCCGCCGGCCTCGATGCAAAAGGTGATGACCACGCCGGTGCCGTTGGGGTTCCAGACGCTCTCCTCCACGGCCAGGGGGTTCTTCTGGCGGAAAAAGGCCACTATGGGCTCGTCTTCATTGGCCTGGGCCCGGCGGAAGTAGCGCCGGGCGTGGTGGGGGTGGATACCCGAGCTGGTGCCCAGGATGCAGCTGGTGCTGCCGGCCGGCTTGATGCAGGTGGCCCGCGCCGCCGGGTTCAGGCCGATGCGCGCGGCCACCTCGGCGTTCACCTCCAGGATGAGCCGGGCCATGCGTCGCTGGATATCCGGGTCGAAGCTTATCTCGGGGTGCTCCATCATGCCGGTCATGGACACCCCCAACAGGGCCTCGCGCCGGGCGATGGCGGTGCTCACCGGACCCAGGTAGTCGAAGTCGGTGTAGTCGGCCTGCAGGGTGCCCAAGATGGCCGCCGCCCGGGCCGCCTGGGCGAACTTCTCCTGGCTGTCGACCACCCCGATGTTGATCTCGCAGAGGTTGCAAAAGGCCCAGCCGCTCTGGCCGTCGAGCTGGGGAAAGAGCCCGATCTCCACGCAGGGGTTGTAGGTGATGTCCCGGTCGTCGGCCCAGACGAAACCGGGCTCGCCGAACTCGCGCACCGACTGCATCAGTTGGTCGAACTGCTCCCGGCTGGTGTCATGGCGCAGCAGCAGGGCCGAGTTGTTGGAGCGGGCCCGTTGGGGATTTTGTACGAACCAGTTGCCGGTCTTGGCCGTGGCCATCTCCTGGTCGTCGGGCGAAAACAGGCAGATGGTGGCGCTGCGGCGCACCCCGCCTGAGAGCACCGCGTCGGAGGCGTGCATCACCATGTCGTAGGCGTCGATGGGGCGCAGGCGGCGCCGTCCCTCGGCCAGGGTGCGGTCCAGGATTCCCCGGATCAGCTCCAGGCTGCGCGCAAGCGGCTTGGGCCCCGGCGCCTTGCCCGAGCCGCCGGTGATGGGCGAGCCCTTGGGCCGGATGAGCGAGTAGTCAAACTCCACGCTTTTGCCGAAAAACTCCGGGAAGGGCTGGTCGGTGACAAAGTAGCTGGAGACCAGGGCGCCCACCGCGTCGGCCCAGCCCTCTATGTCGTCGGGCACCACGAAGCGGACGCTCTCGGCGCTGGGGATGGCGATGTCGGGCAGCTTGGCGATGTGGTGCCACTGCACCGAAAAGCCCACCCCGCAGCCGCACAACAGGAGCCACAGGGCCTCCTGGAAAAAGCGCGGCCGGTCGCAGTAGGAGGTGGTGCAGTTGTACATGCGCGCGTTTTTGTTGAGGATGGGATCGCCGCCGAACTGCAGGGCCCGTTGACTGCCCAGTACCTGGCGCTGCTTCATGGCCTGGCCCACCTCGCGCAGCAGGTCCTCTACCATCATGTTCTTGCGCGCAAAATGCACCCGGTGCATCTCCATTACCCTATCCACCGCCTCTTCAAAGGATTCGCGGCGTTTAAGGGCCGGGTTGTAACGGCTGTAGCGGCTGGTAAAAACATAATCCTGGAGATTGGCGATACTCATCTGCTAGACACCCCTAGATAATTGACTAATAGTTAACTTCATACTTCATACTATATGTTGTTGACAACGGAGGCTAGCATACAACATCTGGGGTTAGAAATGCCAGATAAAAATGGTTCTCAGGGTGGTGCAAGCGGAATTTTTCAGTCCCGGCCGGCCCCGGCGCCCCGGCCCTTGACTTGGCGGCCGATTTATATATAGATAGTCTGACTTCCAAACTCCAGCCACCCGGGCCGGCCGCGGTCTGCCTGGAAAAGAGGCGAGCGTGCTGGCAGCCAGACACATCCGAGGTCTGTTGGCCATGCCCTGGGCGCTGCTCAACACCGCCCTGGCGGGCATCGGCTCGCTGGCCATCAGTCTTTTTTCGGCCCCGGGGGCGCGGGCCTGCGGCCATCTATGGGGTAAGATCAACAACTGGGCCTTTGGCATCAAGCTGGAGGTGGAGGGCCTGGAGAACCTGCCCCGTGACGGCGGGGGCTACATCCTGGCCTCCAACCACGCCTCGGCCGGTGACATCTGGGCCGTGCTGGCCGGGCTACCGGTGGATGTGTGTTGGGTCACCAAGGCGGCCCTGCTCAAGTATCCTTTCGTGGGGTGGCACCTGAAAAAGGTGCACATCCCGGTGGCCCGCCGCGCCGCCGGCAACACCCGGCGCTTTTTGGCCGACGGCGCCCGCAAGATCCAGGAGGGGGCCACGGTGGTGATCTTTCCCGAGGGCACCCGCAACCGGGGGGGCGCCGACCTGTTGCCCTTTCGCAAGGGGGCCTTCCTGCTGGCCCGGGCGGCCCAGCGCCCCATCGTGCCGGTGGCCATCGTGGGCTCCCACACCATCTGGCCCCCCGGCCAGAGCCTGCCTGACGCCGGCACCATCCGCATGCGGGTGGGTCCCCCCATCGACCCGGCCGACTTCCCCGACGAGGACCTCACCCCCCTGGCCGACCACACCCGCCAGGTGATCAAGGACCTCATCGCCGAGGCCTCGCCCCAGTGAACCAGCCGGTACCCCTGCATTTGATCACCGGGTTTTTGGGCTCGGGCAAGACCACCCTTTTGCACCGGGTGCTGGCCGAGCAGCCGGCCGATGAGCAGCTAGCCGTTTTGGTCAACGAGTTCGGCCAACTGGGCATCGACGGCCGGCTGTTGCAGGGGCTGGGCTCCCAGGTGCGCGAGCTGGCCAGCGGCTGCATCTGCTGCGAGCTCAAGATCGACTTCATCGCCGCCCTAAACCAGCTACTGGACCAGTTCGCGCCCGGGCGCATCCTGGTGGAGGCCACCGGCCTGGCCCAGGCCGACGACCTGCTGGCCGCCGCCGAGGCCGCCGCGGCCGGGGGCCGGCTTACCGTGGCCTCGGTGATTTGCGTGGTGGACGCCGAGATGTTTACAGACCGCGAGATGTTCGGCAGCTCCTATTTCAGCCAGATAAAGGCGGCCGACCTGCTGCTGCTCAACAAGACCGACCTGCTGGCCCCCGGCGAGATAGAGCCGCTGCTGGCGGCCCTGGCCCAGCTCAACCCCGAGGCCCGGCTCATGCCGGTGGTGCGCTGCGCCGTGGACCGCGACACCATCCTGGCCCCGCGCCGCCGGGCCCGCCGGGAAGGCAAGCCCCTGGCCGGCTTCACCGGCGGGCTCACCACCCTGGGCGATCTGGCCGGGGGGCCGGACCACCGCCCCGGCGGGGACGACGGCTTCGTGGCCTTCGGGTTCCAGCACCCCGGCCGCCTGGACCGGGATCGGCTGCAAGGCTTCCTGGACTCCCTGCCCTGGGGGGTGTTTAGGGTCAAGGGCCCGGTGCGCCTGGACGACGGCCCCTGGCTGCTCAACTACACCTACCGCCGGGCCGAGCTCACCCCCCTGGAACACGACGGCCCCAACCGCCTGGCCCTGGTGGCCTGGCGGGTCAACCCCGCGGCGGTGCTGGCCGGCCTGGAGGCCTGCCTGGCCGACTGACCCCGACCCCGCCGGTGCTACCCACCGTAACCATTGACCATGTATCCTGGCGTCGCCCGCGGCCGCGGGGGGTGTTTGATAACCGTTATCCATAGCAAAGCGTGGGGTGACACTTTACACTTGATGTTTGCGCGGGGCCTGGTTAGCATGGAAGTATGGACGCGGAAAGAGGCCAAGCGGTCGGCGGGCCGGCCCAGCGGGGGCTGCGCATGAAGGAGTTGGTGGCCGCCACCGGTCTGCCCAAGTCCACCCTGTTGTACTACGTGGACCAGGGGCTTTTGCCGCCGCCGGTGAAGACCAGCCCCAACATGGCCTATTATGACCCGGTATGCGTGGCCCGGGCCGCCCTGATCAAGGACCTGCAGACCCGGCGCCGTCTGCCGCTGGGCAAGATCAGGTCCCTGCTGGAGCTGGCCGACCAGGGCCATGACATCAATCCCCTCACCGAGCTGTACCTGGTGATCTTTAGCGAGTCCGACCAGGAGCGCCTGGACCTGGAGGGTTTTTGCCAGGCCACCGGCCTGGGGCCGGAGCAGGTGCAAGAGGCCATGGACGCCGAGCTGATCCTGCCCTTGGAGCCGGGGTGGTTCAACCACAGCGATGTTTTGATCGGCCGCGTTTTGGCCCGGGGCCTGCAGTGGGGCATGAGCATGGCGGACATGGAGTTCTACCCCCGCCTGGCCAAGGAGATCATCACCCACGAGATACGCCTGCGCGGTAGGCTGACCGCCGGTATGCCGGTGGAGAGCGACGCCCAGGTGACCATGCAGATGGTGGAGAGCGCCCGGGCCATGCGGGCCTACATCCTGGACCGCATCTTCCAGCACCGGGTGTCCCAAGCCAAGAACTTAAAAGACGAGAAGTTGCTGTCATGAAGAGACTGATGCACCTGTTGCCCACCGTGGCGGTGGCCCTGTTCATGAGCCTGGGTCACAGCAACCACTTCAACCCGGCCCTGCTGGGTCCCCTGGGCACCTTGCTGATCCTTCCCCTGGCGGTGGCCCTGGCCTGGCCCGGGCGGCCCCACCCGGCCACCCCCGTCGACTGGGCGCTGAGTTTCTTTGTGGGCGCCGGCGGCCTGGCCCTGTGGATCAGCCCGGCGACGATGCAGCCGGTGATGGAGAAGGGGGCCGAGCCCCTGATATATTTCCTGCTTTTGCTGGTGGCCGTGGTGCCGCCGCTCTTGGGCCGGCGTCCCTTTACCGAGTACTACTCCCGGGCGCAGCATCCCAGGGAGTTGTGGCAAAACGAGCTGTTTTTAACCATCAACCGGCACATGACCTGGGTCTGGGCGGGGCTGTTTTTCCTGGCCCTGGTCTCGTCGGTGATACCCCTGTTGGTGCCGGCCCTGTCGCCCCCCCCGATTCACTTGGTTTTCCGTCTGGCCATTCCCATGATTCTCATGCTGGGGGGTGGTTGGTGGTTCAACCGCTGGTATCCCGAGTATTACATGCAAAAAACCGGGTCGGCCGAGGTGGCCGACTCCAGCCCGTCAAAGGAGGAAACAATGTCTCGCGTGCAAGACATAACCAGCGCCAAGGAGATGATCGCCGGCATGCCCAGCGCCTTCAATCCCGCCGCCGCCGGCGATCTCAAAGCGGTGCTCCAGTTCGAGATCAGCGGCGACGAGGAGTTCACCGCCCACCTGGCCATCGCCGACGGGGTCTGCAGCTTTGTCGACGGTCCGGCCGATAGCCCGGACCTGGTGGTGCAGAGCCCGGCCGATGTCTGGCTGGGCATCGCCAAGGGCGAGATCAACGGCCAGGCGGCGTTCATGAGCGGCCAGTTCAAGGCCCAGGGCAACATGGGGCTGCTGTTGCAGATGAACTCGCTATTCCCGGCCGGGTAACCCCACGGCTGCAACCCGGGAGGGATATCATGAAGGTTATGGCCGTAAACTCCAGTCCCCGCATCGGCGGTGGGTCCAAGACCGAGATGATGCTCAGCCCCCTTTTGCAAGGCATGCGCCGGGCCGGGGCCGAGGTGGAGGTGGTGGAGCTGCGCAAGAAGAAGGTCAACTTCTGCGCCGGTTGCTTCACCTGCTGGACCAAGACGCCCGGGGTCTGCATCCACCAAGACGACATGGCCGCCGAGCTGCTGCCCATGTGGGTGGAGGCCGACATCTGCGTCTACGCCACCCCGCTTTACCACTTCACGGTCAACGCCGAGCTCAAGGCGTTTATCGAGCGCACCCTGCCGGCTATCGAACCTTTCATGATCCAGGGTCTCGACGGACGCATGACCCACCCCCACCGCTATGACAAGCTTCCCCAGCCGGTGATTCTCTCGGTGGCCGGTTTCCCGCACATGGAGGTCTTCGATCACCTGTCGCACTATTTCCGGTTCCTCATGGGAGCCAAGGGCGCTCCCTTGGCCGAAATCTACCGCCCCGGCGCCGAGTTCCTGGACACCCCCAGCGGCCGCAAGAAATGGGGTGACATCGCCGAGGCCCTGGAGAGCGCCGGGGCCAAGCTGGTCCAGGGCGAGACCATCGACGAGGAGACCATGCAAAGGATTACCCAGCCCCTGGGCGACCCGATGAAGCTGGGACGCATGGCCAACCTTTTTTGGCGCAGCGCCATCGCCGCCGGCGTTTCGCCGCGGGAGTTCGGCCAAAAGGGCCTGATGCCGCAGCCGGATGATATCGAGGAGTTCCTGCTGATGATGGAGATCGCCTTCAACTCCGAGCATGCGCCCCAGCAGCCGGTGACCATCCAGTTCGACTTCACCGGCCGGGCCGAGGGCCCCTGCCACCTGACGACTTCGCCCCAGGGGCTCACGGCCCAGTCCGGGCCGGCCGAGGACCCCGACGTGGTGATCAGCGGGGCGTTTGAGGACTGGCTGGCGGTGATGAGCGGCCAGGCCCAGGCTCCGGAGCTGTTCATGTCCGGCAAGCTAAAGGCCCAGGGTGACCTGGGCGCGGTGATGGGCATGCAGCAGTGGTTTGCGCTGTAGCCACGATCGAGCCCGGGTACGCCACCTGGCAGCTCACGCAAAAAAGCCGCCCCGGGCAAAGAGTTCCCGGGGCGGCTTTTTTGCCCCGAAGGGCCTTGACGGAGGAAGTACGGGTGCTTGGCTACCACACCCGTTAGGGGCCTTGGTTGGTTGCCCGCGCGGGGGCACGCGTTAGCTTGCGTCGGCGCGAGGTCCTGGCGGCATTAACACCCGACCCAGGTTGCACACGCGGGCCATGGATGGCCCGCCGCCACCTTGCAAGCGGCTAGCTTGCAGGAGGGCGAGAGCTTGGCGGGATTTACTTCCGGCAAGCTCCAGGAGGTAAAAGCCATGGACGGCTTTTACCGACCCAGCTATCCGGGCCATGGATGGCCCGGCGCCCTCCTGCAAGCGGCTGGCTTGCGGGAGGGCGAGAGCTTGGCGGGATTTACTTCCGGCAAGCTCCAAGAGGTAAAAGCCATGGACGGTTTTTACCGACCCAGCTATCCGGGCCATGGATGGCCCGGCGCCCTCCTGCAAGCGGCTAGCTTGCAGGAGGGCGAGAGCTTGGCGGGATTTACTTCCGGCAAGCTCCAAGAGGTAAAAGCCATGGACGGCTTTTACCGACCCAGCTTAGACAAAAAGGTTGATCTGGGCCTTGGCCGCCTCGGCCAAGTAGCTGGCCGCGCCGCCCACGTCGCACTCGTCGATGAGGTCTTCGCGCTTAACCCCCATCACGTCCATGGTCATCTGGCAGGCGATCATCTTCACGTCCGCCTCGATGCACAGGTCCAGGAGCTCCTTGAGCGAGGGCACGTTGGCCTTTTTCATCCAGGAGTTCATCATCATGGTGGCCATGGCGGTCATGCCCGGCAGCATGCCAAGGATGTTGGGCATGGGCACCGGCATGGCCGGGTTGGCGATGGGCGGCACCTTGAGGCTGTTGATCTTCTTTTTGTTGAGGATATCTAAGCCGTAGAAGGTGAAGAAGATACTGGTCTCCAGGTCCATGGCCGCCGCGGTGGAGGCTAGGATCAGCACCGGGTAGGCCCAGTCCAGGGTGCCCTTGGAGGCGATGATGGTCATGGCCCGGGCTTCCTGGGTCGCCAGTTGCTCGGCGACCTTTTGCTCAACCAGCTTGGCGATATCTTGGTCGTTCATGCCTGCCTCCTTTATCTAGAAACTAAAGGTCAGGAACATGTGGATGGTATTTTGGCTGTGGCTCTCCTGGGCCCCGGGGCCAAAGGGGGCGTTGGGGTTGTCGTAGGTGACCGAGTTGTCGAAGGCGTGTTCAAAGGCCACGTCCAGCTTCACGGTGGGGCTGAACTGGTAGCCCAGGCCCAGGGTGATGTGGTGCTCCACGATGGCCGGGAACAGGGGGGAGAGGTTCTCGGCCGGCACCGGGTTTTTGCCGTAGTTGTAGCCAGCGCGCAGGGTGAGCTTGTCGGTGACTTGGTAGGCCGCGCCGATGGCGAAGACCCATTGGTCCTCCCATCCCATGTCAAAGACCACCCGGTTCATGGGGGCCGGCGCGTTGGTGACGATCACCACCTGGTCCACCGCCTTGGACCACTGCATGTAGGTCACGTCAAAGGCGATGAGCAGCCGGCTGGTGGGGCGCAGGGCCACGCCAAAGCCGATGGACGACGGCCAGTTGAATCCCTCGACCTTGGCCTCGAAGGAGCCCATGCCGGCGAACTCGATATTGCCGTGTTCAAAGGTCATGGCGGTCTTGGTGGTGTAGGTGATCCCCAGGCTGATCATGTCGTTGGGCTTGTACATGGCCCCCAGCTTGGCCCCGTAGCCAAAGGAGTAGACTCGCCCTAGCTGCATACCGGCGAAGACGCCGGCCACCATGGTGTTGGGGAAGAAGCGCATCTCCATGTCGGCGTAGCCGAGGTTAAGGGCCAGGCCCAGGGAGAACTGGTCGTTTACCTGGTAGGCCAGGGTGGGCGCCAGCTTGACGTAGCGCACGTTGGTGTAGGTCTCGTCCACCGTGCCAAAGGCGGTGCGCAGGTTTTTGAAGTCCGCGCCCATGCCGCCCTGGGCGAACACGCCCAGGCCCAGGACAAAGCCGCTGCCGCCCAGGCGCTGGGCATAGGCCAGGGTGGGCAGCGGGAAGTAGGCCGTCTCACCGTCGACCTTGCCGTTCATGGAGTCGCTGTGGCTCAGTTTAGGCATGAGCAGGCTCAGGCCCACGATGAGCTCCTTGCCCTTGACCTGTGCCAGGCCGGCCGGGTTGTTGTTCATGGCCATGGCGTTGTCGCTCACGGCCAGGGAAGCGCCGGCCATACCCGCCTCTTGGCCGCCGTAGGAAATCATGTTCATGCCGTTGGTGGCCAGGGCGGCGCCCGGCAGGGTCACCATGGCCAGGGCCATCATCATTAAAACCAGCTTTTTCATCTTTTTTCTCTCCCCAAAATTACATTTCTTCCAACTGTTGTTTGACCGAATCCATGGCGTTCTTAAGCAGTTCCAGGGATTTAATGACCATGACTCGTTCCGGCGGCTCCAGGCGAGACAAGACAGCGCCGTGAATCCTGGTAATAAAATCTCCGATCTCCGCGGCGTACTCCTTGCCCCGGTCGGTGAGGCTAACCAGCTTGACCCTCCCGTCGTCGGGGTCCGGGTCAAAGCTCACCAGGCCGCGGGTGGCCATATCCGAAAGGATGTTGCTGGCCCGGCTCTTGGCCACGTCCAGCCCCTGGGCCACCTGGGTCACCGTCTGTTGCCCGATCTCTGCAAAGAGCATTAAGCACTTAATCTCGGCCTGGGGCAGGTTGAACCTGCGGGACTCGTAGACCATGCGATCCTGGCAGCAATGCACCACCTCGGACATCAGCTCTCGCAGCCGTGGAGTTTCGCTCGGTAAGGCCATTTCGATCTTTCACCAAGTTGGTTAATGGTATTAACTAAGCATTTGACCGGCCCATCCGGTCTTTGTCAAGAGAAAATGCACACCTAAAAGCTGGTTTTTGCCTGATGCGCTTATTGCTCCCATTGGTAGCATAATTTTACCGCTGGTGTTAACCGGGCGGCGACTTTTTTGCGAGGTGGGTTTGGGTTGCGGCCAGGCAGGCAGGGACGGTAGTGGCGCCTGGTTTGAGTTGGCGGTCCCTGGCGGGCCGGTGATGGTTGGTGCGAGAGGGGGGACTCGAACCCCCACACCACAGGTACTGGCTCCTAAGGCCAGCGCGTCTACCAATTCCGCCACTCTCGCCCGGGGCTAAATTTATGCCACCACCCCCGAACTCGTCAACCGGCGGCGGGATTTTTGGGGTTCTTTGTCGCCAGCGGTGGATTTTCCTTGGAACAAGTTGACATGGCCGTGTCCAGGCCAGAGCCTTCCGGGCGGTCCTTGGGGCCGGCCTTGAAACGGTCGGGCCGATCTTAAGCGGCCGCCGCGGTCATTGCCGCGTGCCGCGGCTGGCGTAGGGGCCGCCCGTCTTGCCTTGAGCGCCCCGCTTCATTCAATTGCCACCGGCTATGCAAAACAGCCCCGGCCCCATAAGTCGGCCGTGAGCCAAGGTTCGCGGGTGACGAATCTGCCACCCACTATGGCTGGCGAGGCTCTTTGCCCTCGTACTTTAGCTCCACGGTGGGCTCGGTCACCGGGCGGTCGAAGTGCACCTGGATTTCAGTCACCCCCCGGTCCACCGTGCCGGTGACCGCGTAACCCAGGTTGTAGAAGATGTGCAGGCTGGCCAGGTTGTCGCTCATGATCACCGCGCTCACCCCGGGCAGTCCCCGCTGCTTGGCGATATCCACCAGGGCGTTCATGATCGCCCGGCCCAGCCCCTTGCCCTGGAAGTCGCTGCTCACCGCGAAGTCCACCTCGGGCATCTCCCCCTCGCCCAGCACGTAGCGCCCTACCCCCACCACCCGGGGCGACTCGAAATCGCCGGTGATGGCCAACAGGGCCATCTGGCGGTGGTAGTCGATGTTCACCATCATCTGCATGTCCTTCTTGGGGAAGGACTTGAGGCCGTGCAGGAAGCGGTAGTAGACCTCGCGGTCGCTCATACCGTAGAAGAACTGCTGCACCAGGCGCTCGTCGGTGGGTTTCACCGGCCGGATGAAGACCTCGCTGCCGTCTTTGAGTTTGACGGTGCGTTCGAACTCGGCGGGGTAGATGCCGGTGAACAGGGGGGTGAGTATCTGGCTGTCGGTGATGAGCTTTTGCTGGCGGGCGGCGGTGAGCAGTCCGTCGCGGTGGTTGGGGTGGGCCAGGTCGATGAGGGCCAGGGCGCGCTCGCGCAGGCTCAGCCCGTGCAGGTGGGCCGCGCCGTACTCGGTGACCACGGTGCGCACCTCGGACCGGGCCATATCCACCTCGGCCCCGGGGCTCAAGGAGGCCATGATGCGGCTGGAGCCGTTGGGCCGGGTGCTGGTGAGCATCACGATATCGGCCCCGCCGGGGCTGTGGGCCGCGCCCCGGGAGAAGTCGTGCATGGCTCCCAGGCCGGCGAAGACCCGTCCCCCGATGGCCCCGCCGCAGACCTGGCCGGTGAGGTCGATCTCCAGGGCCTCGTGCAGGCAGGTCATGCGGTGGTTGCGGCCGATCACCGCGGGGTCGTTGGTAATGGTCACCGGCAGCAGTTCCACCTGGGGGTTGTCGGCCACGAAATTGATAAGCCGCTCACCGCCCAGGCACAGTGAGGCCACCATGCGGTCGGGGTAGATGGTCTTGGCCGCGCCGGTGATGACCCCGGCCTCGGCCAGGTCCAGGTAGGCCTCGGTGAGGGCGTTGGTGTGCACGCCGAGGTTTTTCTTGTCCCCCAAGAGCCGCAGCACCGTCTGGGGCAGCACCCCCAGGCCGCAGTGGATGGTGGCCCCGTCGGGCACCAGGCGGGCGGCGTGGGCGGCCACCCGGGCCTGCAGCTCACCGGCCTCGGTCCCGTGGTAGGTGATCAGGGGCTCGTCGTATTCCACCAGGTGGGTGATCTGGTTCAGGTGCACGAAGCTGCGGCCCAGGGTGCGCGGCATGAACTGGTTCACCTGGGCGATGACCACCCGGGCCTGGCGCACCGCCTCGGTTACCACGTCCACCGCCACCCCCAACGAGAAGTAGCCGTGCTGGTCCGGCGGGCTCACCTGGATGATGGCGGCGTCGATGGCCCAGCGCCCGCTGGCCAAGAGCTCCGGCACGTCCGAAAGCTTCAGCGGGGTGTAGTCGGTCTGGCCCAGGCTCACTTCCTCGCGCTGGCTGGCGGCCACGAAGACCTGGGTGGGTCGCAGGCTGTCGCTGCGGCACAGGCGCAGGAACTCCTCCTGGGCCACGCTTAGCACCTGCAGCACCTCGATGTCGTGCAACCGGTCGTCCAAGGAGGCCAGCACCCGTTGCAGGTGGCGGGGGGCGCCGCAGCCCGAGCCCAGGAATATGCGGCTGCCGGAGCGCAACTGGAGCAGGGCCTCCTCGGCCTCCACCCGGCGCTGGCGGTACAAACGCTTCCAGTCCACTTATCCCCCTTGGGACCCCGGGGCCCCCTGGTGAGTGCCTACGGGTCTTGCTTCTTGCCGCCCTTGGGGTCCTGGTGGCAGGCCTGGTCCACCAGTTCGGCGATGGTGTCTAAGCAGGGCGCTCCGCCCTCGGCGATATCCTCGGTGATGCGGTCCCACAGCTCGGCGGTGGGGTCGAAGTCATCGGTGAGGGCCTTTTTTATCTTTTCCTGTGGTTGGTCGGGGCTCATGACGTTTTCCTCGGGTTGGCCGGCCGCCGCCGCGCGGGGCCGCTCATGGCCAGTTTGCAATATGGTCCAATTATCCCGGCCGGCTCCGGGGTTGTAAATAGTTATCGTGTCTTATGCCGCGCCGCGCCTGGCTAAAAGGCCCGGCATAAGGTATCATGGCTCAAACTCGACCAAGGACGTATGGTGCAATGAGCCCCGCATACAATCCCAAGATCGTCATATTCCTGGTGCGCCTCATCCTGGGGCTGGCCGGCGGCTGGTTCCTCTCCTACTTCTTTTTCAAGGGCAGCCTGCTGGTGGCCGGCATCCTGGCCGCCCTGGTGCTGGTGGCCGCCTATGCCTCCGAGGCCTGGCGGGTCAAGGGCTCGCGCAAGCCCAAGTAGCCCCCGCCGGTTCTAGTCCATGCCCGCGGCCCGGCGCACCGCGATGGCCAGGGCGCTGACGTCCTTTTCGCCGTGGCCGGTGGCGATGAGTTCCTCCTCCACCCGGCTGACCATCTCGGCCACCGGCATACTCACCCCCAGCTCCGCCGCCTCGGCCAAGGCTATGTCCAGGTCCTTTTTGTGTAGCCGCAGGCGAAAACCCAGGGGATAGGAGTTGTCGATCATAAAGCGGGCGCGGTTATCCAAAACCCAGGAGGCGGCCGCCCCGCCGGCGATGGCCTGTAGCACCCGTTCCAGGTTCAACCCGGCCCCCAGCCCCAGGGCCACCCCCTCGGCCACCGACTGGTACACCCCGGCGATGATGGTCTGGTTGATGGCCTTGGTCACCTGGCCGGCGCCCACCGGCCCCACGTGGGTCACCGTGGAACCCATGGCCAAGAGCACCGGCCGCACCGTCTCCACCTCGGCCTCCGATCCGCCGGCCATGATGGCCAGGGTGCCGCGCTCGGCCCCCTCCGAGCCGCCGGATACCGGCGCGTCGACCAGGCCCACCTCCCGCTTAGCCAGGCGCTCGGCCATGGCGCGGGTGGCCGCCGGGCTGATGGTGGACATGTCCACCACCACCGCCCCGCGACGCGCGCCGTGGATCACCCCGCGCTCCCCCAGCACCACCTCCCGCACGTCCGGGGTGTCGCTGACGCAGGTGATGATCACCTCGGCCCCCTGGGCCGCCTCCGCCGGGCTGGCGGCGCGCGCGGCCCCGGCCGCGGCCAGGGGCTCTTCCCGGTCGCGGGTGCGGTTGTGCACCGTGAGCCGGTAGCCGGCCCGGAGCAAGCTCATGGCCATGGGAGCTCCCATGGTGCCGAGTCCCACAAAGGCTATATTCATCGACATCTCTCCCCGCCCGGTTAAACTTATCCTGGTTTTTATGGCCCCAGCCTACTATAAAATCGCCTTCGCGGGCCGCGGCCGGCGGTTATGGTGATATTTTTTCGGTGCCCAGCGGTCCTGGTCATACCGGGCCGGCCCCCAGGGGCCGGTAGGGATATAGGGTTGAAATGCATTATGAAATGCACATGGTTGCCTGGCCAGGTGCCGTCTGGCGACTCCAACGGGATAAAATTTATACCCGCCGGGACCCAAAAAATAGGTTGACGCCTGAAAAAACCTTGCTATAGGTTTGCTGCATAGTCTTTTTCATCAGGAGGACTAATCATGAAACGGAAACCCATGTCCAGCTCAGGACCCAAGGCTTGCACTGCGGCACCCCGCTTTGGCCGCAACTCCCTCCGTTTTCTGCCCTGCCTGATTATCTCCGTACTTAGCCTCATTATTCTGCCCCTGTAGGGGCACTAATCACTTACATAACGTCTGCTCCGCGTCCTTACCGCCAGGTAGGCGCCTAAGAGCTATTTGAACCGGCCACAACCGGCGCTCCGCCTCTTTGCACCGCGGACCCGCACCCGGGGCGGCCGGCACGGTTGGAGTTGTTTGGATGGTTTATCCCAGCGACCAGATGAAAAAAGGTCTTCACCGCGCCCCCCAGCGCAGCCTGCTGCACGCCCTGGGGGTGAAGCGCCGCCACCTGGACCGTCCCTTTGTGGGGGTGGCCAATTCGTACAACCAGGTGGTGCCGGGGCACATGCACCTGGACCGCCTGGCCGAGGCGGTGGGGCGCGGGGTGCGCCAGGCCGGCGGGGTGCCCTTTGAGTTCAACACCATCGGCATCTGCGACGGCTTGGCCATGGGCCACGGGGGCATGTACTGTTCCCTGCCCAGCCGGGAGCTGGTGGCCGACAGCGTGGAGCTAATGGCCAGCGCCCATGCCTTTGACGCCCTGGTGCTGGTGGCGGCCTGCGACAAGATTGTGCCCGGCATGCTCATGGCCGCCGCCCGGCTGAACCTGCCGGCGATCATGGTCACCGGCGGTCCCATGGCCCACGGCGAGTTCGGCGGGCAGGTAGTGGACCTCATCACCGTCTTCGAGGCGGTGGCCAAGGTGGAGGCCGGGACCATGGACCCGGCCGAGCTGGCCGAGCTGGAGCAGGCGGCTTGTCCCGGCCCGGGAAGCTGCGCCGGCATGTTCACC